>Ga0209987_10002460_pt1 | contig 10253 bp, 7 predicted proteins | sample N074metaG_FD_182134 | JGI IMG/M metagenome (GOLD analysis project Ga0209987, IMG submission 182134) | Deep subsurface microbial communities from Kermadec Trench to uncover new lineages of life (NeLLi) - N074 metaG (SPAdes) (version 2) | ecosystem: Environmental > Aquatic > Marine > Ocean trench... | reverse complement strand
ATCGTCGAGTCTCCCGATCCGGATTACTACAGTCCGGTGAATCTCGAAGAAATGTTGATGCTCGACGATGTACTCCTCGACGACTTGGGAATGCTCCCGTTCGGCTTCGAGGCCCCTGTGCAAGCGCTCATGGGGCGCTTCGGAAACGTTCAACTCATCAACGGCCAACCCGATTTCCGCCGGACCGTCAACAAGGGAGACGTGGTCCGCCTGTTCCTGATCGACGCATCGAACACTCGGCCCTTCAATCTCCGCGTGGAGGGCGGTGTCCGCATGAAGCTGGTCGGTGGAGACCTCGGGAGATTCGAGAGGGAGGAGTGGGTATCGACCGTCGTCATCGCACCCGGGCAACGGTACATCGTGGAGGTGATGTTCGAAGAGGAGGGCGAGTTCGCTCTCACGAACCGGATCACCGCAGTCGATCACTTCCTCGGAGAGTTCGAGTATCAGGTCGATACGTTGGGGATCTTCGAGGTGTCGCGTCAGCCGACCGAATCCGATCTCAGCGCCGCGTTCGAAACGCTCAGGACCTACGACGGTGGGTTCGACGAGATCCGGGCACAGGCCGGACGACCGGTGGACAAGGAGTTGGTGCTTTCCCTACGGATCGGAGCGCTGCCCCTCCCGGTGATCCGCATGCTGGAGATCGACACACTCTATTACCCGCCGGTTGAATTCAACGACGCCATGCCGATGATGAACTGGCTGTCCACCGGAATGAACGTGCTTTGGTTGATGCACGAGCCGGCCCCGGACTTGGATCCGCGTGACCTGGGTCCGGCGACTGGGTGGCGGTTCAACCAGGGGGACCTCGTGAAGATCCGGCTCTTCAACAACCCCGATTCATGGCACCCCATGAGTCATCCTCTGCATCTGCACGGGCAACGATTCGTGGTGCTCGAACAGGACGGTGTCCCCAGCTCGAACCTCGTATGGAGGGACACGGTGTTCGTTCCGGTCGGATCTACGGTGGATATCATGGTCGAGATGTCCAACCCCGGCAGCTGGATGTTCAACTGCCAGATTCCCGAGCACCTGGGTGCTGGGATGTCTATGAGCTTCACGGTGCAGCCGACGGGGGCTTAGTTCTCCAGCTTCGCCGACGATCACCAAGCCTTCCACGAAGACGCGAAGCCAGGGGATCTGACGGGTCAATTCGGCACCCGCTCCTTCAACTCCTCGACCCAGTTGAGGATGACGTGCAACTCGGTAGCCCCGAAAGAACTGGACGCACTCATTGGGCTATTTACCGCCCCCATGTCATCGTCCTCCACGTGGAAAGCAAACGAGCCGTCGGGGAAGACATCGTAGTTCCGCAGAGGCCAATTCGGGCCGGCGGCCGACCTTGACGCTGATGGACATCGGCCGCTAGTCATAGGACGATTTCGATCGTTCACCCAGCGCCGGATCCTCGGGTGGGCGTAAGGGTCAGGCGAGCTCCGCCGGGAGCTTCTATGACCGTCCTGATGTGAGTCTCGTGGGGGTAAGATGAAATCCGAAACGGTCCAAACCGCGGATATGGCAACAAGAGTGAGGCGGGCCCTGGTCGTGGGGCGGGCCCTTGTCGTAAGGCAGACCCTTGTCATGGGGTGGGCATTGGTAGTGGGATGGGGCCTGTTCGCCGCTCCGCCTCTCGCTGGGCAGTCCATCGAAATGAACTTCTTCCTTGCCATCCAAGGACCAACTTGGGGGGCTGACCGACCTCCCGTCGGGATAACTGACGCTTTTTGTCACGACCTGGCCTATGGCGAAGGGTTCGGGCATCTGACCTGGCGCGCCTATCTCACCGGCACCTCGGCGGATGGCGAGGGGGGCGAGGTCGCGCGCGAGCGAATCGGAGAGGGTCCCTGGTATAACTTCTACGGGGTTATGATCGCGGAGGACGTGGCCCAGCTGCACAGCGATGACAACAACCTTTGGCTCGAGTCCGCGGTGACCGTGAGGGGCCAGACAGCGCCCGAAGGGGTGCTCGAGATCCCCATGGGCTCACAGCTGGACGGAGGAGATTTTTCGCGGGACGGACCTCTCTTCTGCTTCGGCGTTCCCTAATAAGTCGAAGGCGTTGCGGGCCCATCTGATCGCCGCCGGAAACAACCTGCTGCCTTTCGCTACTCCTCTGTAGGGGCCACAGCCGTAGGGGCCGCAGCCGCGCCAGTCACGCCCCGGGCGGCAGGATTCCACAGCTTACCAAACGCCAGCCATCCCAGACCCCCTACGAGCAGGGCCAGGATCAGCCAGCCGAGCAGCGTAACAAAGAGGCCTATGCTGAGCGCGGGCCACGGGATCCGGTATTGGCTGAAGACTACCCAGCGCTCCACCATCCAATGCCATGAGACGTGTGCCACAACGATAGAAAGGAGGATCGTCCCCACCCGTTCTGCGAGCACGAAGCGAAAAATGACCTCGAGTGCAGGCACACAGAGGGCGAGGACGAGCAACTGTCCGAGTTCGACTCCTACATTGAATGACAGCAGGGACGTCAGTAGGTGGCCTCCGGCGAACTGAAGGGACTCGCGGAGCGCGAAGGAGAACCCGAAGCCATGCACGAGTCCGAACGCAAAAGTGATGGCCCAGCGCCGTCGGATGTTCGCTCCCACCACGTTCTCCAGCGCCATGTAAAGGATCGAAGCGGCGATCACCATCTCCACAAGCGGCGGGAACCAGAGCCCACCCGGGGCAAAGCCGTAGGCTGATGCGATCAGTGTGATGGAGTGGGCCACCGTGAAGGCGGTAATGATCGGAAACAGAGCCCCGAACTTCCGGAACGGGATGACCAGACAGAGGAGGAAGAGCAGGTGATCGATTCCATCCAGGATGTGGAGGAAGCCGGACTGCACGAACCGAAGAGCGGCTTGGTGCCACCGCGGGTCGAGAGGGACGAGCCCCGGGTCACCGACAAGTTGGAACGCCCGCACGACACCGCCAGGCGGCATGAAGCGGAGAACCACCTGTACGCGGGACGCGAGCCGCTCGAGCCCCGGCCGGATCGAGAACTCCGACGTCCCCGACTCGATCGGATATTCGAACAGCACGTCGAGCATCGCCTGCTGCCAGATCAGGTCGATGTCGTTGGATAGCTTGGGGCCAAAGACATGTTCGAGCGCTGTGTCGTATTCCCGGAACGATGGATCGGACGGAATCGACACCTTGATGGCCGCGATCTCGGGATAAGGCAGACGGGTGCCGTTTTCGTACAGCTCCAGCGGTTCGGCAAGCCACAACACCGCGCCCTCTTCGAGCTCCGGATCCGCCTCGTCGATCTCCAGATAACCCGGGCCACGCGTCGGAAAAGGGATGTCCTGCATCGCCGTCAGGGGCACCCGGAGCAGGAGGCGAAGTGTTTGCCCCTCGGGTTTGACGAACATCTGCACCGTCACGTCGGCGGGTGTCTCGTGGGCCGGAGCGCCCAGGGGGAGCGCCAGGACCAGGCTCGCCGCCACGGTAAGGGTGGCGGTCAACAATAAGACTTTATGCTGACGTCCAGACACTAGGGTCCTCTCCCGAGCGATCATGGTGGTGGTGTTTTCAGGAAGGCACTTGCGGAACCAACATACAGCAACTTAGATCGGGTAGCGACCGAGGGCTGTATACACTCGGTCACGTCGGGAATGATCCCGTTGGCCGCCTTTTTTCAAGGTCGGTCTAGGGATCCATTTGCCGGTGATCCGCCGCAACCCCGACAAGGCACCTGCACAGAGATGGAGGAAGGTCGATGAAACGCAAGCTCAATCTTCTCGTTGGTATAGCCGTGGCCGCAGTCGTAAGCGGGTGCACAACCGGCGAGGGGTCTTCTGGCCTCACCGGTACTTTTGGGGATCCCGGCATGGCTCCCAGGTTCGAAGTGAACCCGCTTTGGCCCCAGCCGCTACCGAATCATTGGCTGGTGGGACCGATGATCGGTGTCACGGTGGACTCGCGCGATCACATCTGGGTGGTTCATCGGAACACTGAGAACCAGTTTGCCCTCAACACGGAGATTGGCATGGTATCCGGCGTCAGTGAGTGCTGCCAGCCGGGACCACCTGTTTTGGAGTTCGATCAGGACGGCAATCTGATCTCCTCCTTTGGGGGGCCGAGCCCAACGGGTGAGTACGATTGGCCTACATCGAACCACGGGCTCGCCATCGACAACATGGGCAACATCTGGATCGGCGGGAACGGCGGCACCGACAAACACGTCCTGCAGTTCGCCATCGACGGCACGTTTCTCAAGCAGATCGGCGACCCGAACGCACGTGACGGGCGTAACAGCCTCGACATGGCGAACTTCGGGCAGGTGGCAAAACTTTCCAACCATGCTGCAACCAACGAGTTGTTCGTGGCGGACGGTTACCAGAACAGGCGGGTTGTGGTCCTCGACGCGACTACCGGTGAGTTCAAACGGTACTGGGGTGCCTACGGCAACGTGCCCGACGACGAGGAATACTCGACGATGACTCGATGGTCGGCCGCGGACGGAACGCCTCCTCCGCCGCAGTTCCAAGGTCCGGTGCACTGCGCCGAGCCCAGCCTCGACGGCTTGGTGTACGTCTGCGACCGTGGGGCGGACCGGGTCCAGGTCTTCCAGCTGGACGGAACGTTCGTGCAGGAGGTCCAGTTCGCGCCCAACACACGTTCTCAGGGTTCGACCTGGGACATCGCTTTCTCGCCTGATGCAGCACAGACCTACCTCTACCTGGCCGACGGTCAGAACATGAAGGTCTACATCATCCTGCGTGAGACGATGGAAGTCCTGACGAGCTTCGGAGACGGCGGGCGGCAGCCCGGGCTGTTCTTCGCGGTGCACAGCATCGACACCGACTCGGACGGAAACATCTACACGACCGAGACGTACGAAGGGTCACGCCTCCAGAAGTTCGTCTATCTGGGCATTGGCCCGATCCCGAGTGCGAACCAAGGCGCCCTCTGGCCGGGCGAGACGCATACTTACGGAGGTATGTAAACACTGAAATAGTCGGTCTGAAGAGGTCGACACTTTTTGGGGACTCTGAGTGTAGGGTCCACATCGAAGGGTCCGGTTGACCGGCCCTGTGTGCACCCGCATGCAGGGCCGGTCTTCGGACATTGGGAGTTGGTCGTCGCTCGAAACTGAGAGGAACATCATGATGAAGATGAGAGTCTTGTCCTTGTTTGCGGTTGTCACGGTTGTCGGCTCGTGCGCCCCGGCTGAGGACGAGCCGATGGAGCCAATGATGAGCTTTTTCCTCACCAGCGCTGGTCCTGGTAATGGGGCCGCTCTGGGAGGTCTGGAGGGGGCCGACGCCTACTGCCAGTCCCTGGCCGACGCCGTCGGAGCGAGCGGAACATGGCACGCCTACATGAGCACGACGGCCACGGCCGACGCCGCGGCGGTCAACGCGCGGGACCGGATTGGGACAGGGCCATGGCTCAACCAAGCCCTCGTGCAGGTCGCGAGCGACGTCGACAACCTGCACGGTGAGGACAACAACCTCACGAAAGAGACCGTGCTCAACGAACGCGGCGGCATGACCAATGGCCGTGGCGACGATCCCAACCGGCACGACATCCTGACAGGCTCGAACTTGGACGGCACCGTGGCCATGGGAGATGGCGACACGACGTGTGACAACTGGATGAGCAGCGGGGAAGGAAGCGCGATGGTCGGTCACTTCGACCGTACCGGCGGCGGCGCAAACCCGAACTCCTGGAACTCCGCACACGCCAGCCGTGGCTGCGGCCAGGAGGATCTGCAAGGCACGGGCGGCGACGGACTGTTCTACTGCTTCGCGATCTAGTTGCTTCTGAAAGTAAATATCTGAAACCAATCCGGGTCGGCACGGCGCACGTCGTGCCGACCCGAAGCTTTGAAGGAGTGTAGTGGATGGGCACGTTCACGAAATCAGCGGTCCTCGGCCTATTTTTCGCGGTGGTCGTCTCGACGCCCGTTATAGCCCAGCAGGGCGCCACGGACGGACAATGGCGTTACTACGGGGGAGGCCAGGGCGGGACGGGGTACTCGCCGTTGGACCAGATCGACGCTTCGAACGTCGGCGATCTCGAGATCGCCTGGACCTGGGCCGCCCGTAACCAGGGGCCCCGTCCGGAAACGAAGAACTCCACGACGCCACTCATGGTGGACGGTGTTCTCTACGCTACGGCGGGCTCGCGACGCAACGTGGTCGCGTTGGATGCCGGCACCGGCGAGATGCTCTGGATGTGGAGAATGGATGAGGGTGAGCGGGCCCGCAGCGCCCCCCGAGCGAACTCGGGCCGTGGTGTTGCTTACTGGTCGGATGAGCAGGGAGACGATCGCATCTATGTGATCACACCAGCCTATCACCTGGTGGCCCTGGACGCCCACACCGGCCGCGAGATCGAAACGTTCGGAACCAACGGAGTAGTCGACCTCAGGTTGGGGCTCGACCGAGAGGTGGACCTCATCGAAGCCGTCATCGGATCGTCTTCGCCTCCGGTCATCGCGAGGGACGTCATCGTGGTGGGCGCGGCGCTGGCGATCGGTTCGCGCCCACCCTCCATGGAAAACGTGCCCGGGCACGTCCGTGGTTTCGACGTCAGAACGGGTGAGCGGAAGTGGATCTTCCACACCATCCCGGAAGAGGGTGAGTACGGTAACGAGACCTGGGAAGACGGTTCGTGGGAATACACGGGGAACGCCGCGGTTTGGCCTCCCTTCACGGTGGACGAGGAGTTGGGATACGTCTACCTGCCCGTGGAAGACGCCACCGGCGACTACTATGGGGGTCACAGGCCCGGCGACAACCTGTTCTCTTCGAGCCTGGTGGCGCTCAACATCGAGACCGGCGAGCGGATCTGGCACTTCCAGCTCGTACACCATGACATCTGGGACTACGACGCCCCCACGGCACCGATTCTGACGGACATCACGGTGGACGGTCGGGACATCAAGGCCGTCGCCCAGATTACCAAACAGGCCTTTCTCTACGTATTCGACCGGATTACGGGAGAGCCCGTTTGGCCGATCGAGGAGCGACCGGTTCCTCAGGGTAACGTACCCGGGGAGTGGTACTCCCCCACCCAACCCTTCCCCACCAAGCCCGCGCCGTTCGACCGGCAGGGTATAACAATCGACGACCTCATCGACTTTACACCCGAACTCAGAGCCGAAGCCGAGGCGAGGTTGTCGAGCTTGGTGATCGGGCCCCTCTACACCCCGCCCTCGATCCTGGACGACGGGGGAAGAGGGGGCACCTTGATGATGCCCAGTCAAACCGGCGGTGCCAACTGGGAGGGTGGCGCGTTCGATCCCGAGACCGGCGTGATCTACATCGCCTCGAAATCGGACGGTGGCACGCTGACACTCGGGAGTTCAGACGCCTCGGATATGCGATTCGTCCAGAGCTTTGGGGGCGGCCGGGGGCGTGGGGGTGGCCGGGGGTCTCGACTCCCCTTGGTCAAGCCCCCGTGGGGACGGATCACCGCCATCGACCTCAATACCGGCGAGCATCTCTGGATGCAAGCCAACGGGGATACGCAGGACCGAGTCAAGAACAACCCGGCCCTGGCGGGCGTCGAGATCGGCCGGTGGGGCAAGGCCACGAGGGCCGGCATCCTGGTCACCAAGACGCTCGTGCTGGCGGGTGAGGGGTACGGCGGAGATCCTCATTTCTACGGCTACGACAAGGCCACGGGTGAGATCATGGCCGACCTGGAGATTCCGGCGAGCCAGACAGGCCTTCCTATGACGTATATGCACGACGGGAAGCAGTACGTCGTCTTCACCGTGGGTGGCGGCGGGCAGGCGGCACAGTTGATCGCAATGGCGCTCCCCTAGGAGGCTGAGAATCCTCCTCGCGCGGAGCGCGGACAGAGCGGCCACTCCCGGGTTCGGGAGTGGCCGCTCGACCTACTGCCTTCAGGCCGGCTGAGGCTCCTCGGCTTTCCCACCCTTGAACGCCTCGACAGCGAGCGGCAAGGTGATCAGTGCCATGATGGCGGCCGTCATCGTACCCAAGATCACCGCGAGCCCAAAGCGGCCGGTGGGTGGGAACGTCGACAACCCGAAAATCCCGAACCCAACGCAGATGAGGAGCGTAGCGGCGAGAACCGGCCCCATGATCTGGGTCCGAGCTTGAGACCAACTCTCCGCTTGACTCAGTCCACCATCGCCAAGGTGCCGGACCCGCACCACCAGATGAATCATCGAGTCGACTCCCATGGCCAAGGCGACGTTGGGCGCCGGCGAGGTGATGATGTCCACCGACACGCCCAGCCAGCCGAACGTACCTAGTACGACGAGCGGGACCCCGGCGAGACACGCGACCATCATCGCGGTCACTTTCGCGGAACGGGAAACCACCATGGCGACGCCCAGGAACAGGAAGAGTAACCCCCCAAGGCCAAGCCGAAGACTCGACTTGATCAGCCGCCCGAGCTGCGCCTGGAGGTCGTATAACCCTCCCATCTGTACCACCTCGAGGCCCGCCTCGACCGCGTGCTCTCCGAGTCGATCCATGACGGCCTGCCGAGAGGGCTCCTCCACCGATTCCTTCATTCGGATATAGAAGCGGCCCTCGTCCCGTTCCGGCCGCATGTAGCCTAGCCCGATCTGATCGTACTGCTCCGTTTCGAGAATTCCCTGGAGCTGGCCCAGGCTCAGGAAGCCCGCCAGTGGCTGCGCCCGGGCATGGCCCAGAAGCACTGGTGGTGACATCACCGCGCCCACCGCCGAGTCCGCCTCCAGCGCGTCCTGGAAAAGCCACATGCGGTCGTAGGCCTCATTGTCGACGAGACTGCCGCCTGAGGCGTCCCGGATCGCGATGTTGAGCGTGCTGCTCCCGCCGTCTCGATCGATCCGCTCGAGCCCAGTCCGGAGGTCGCCACCCTCAGCGAAGTACGTGAGGAGCCCCGGGTCGGTGTCGAGTCTTGGAACACCAAACCCAAGGGCAATGACGACGAACATGATGACGACCAGTGGCCTCAACGGCCGGGCCGGAAGCCGGGAAATCACCGCGGGCTGCCACTTCGCTACTCCGGCACGTTCTGTCCCACGGCCCAAAAAGCCGGGGAAAATCGTATAGGCGACTGCGAGGGCGGTCGCCGCGCCGATGGCACCGGCGATCCCCAACTCTCTCAAGGGCCTGGCCTGAGCAAACAACAGACTCAGAAAACCGAGGAGGGTCGTGGTCATGGACCAGAAAGAGGCCGTGATTGTCAGCGACACGGCCCGGGCCACTCGCTGGTCCGCGGCCAGTTCAAGGGTCCCGGCCCGCCGCCAGTTCGCCGTCAGAAAGACGATGTGCGAGAGCGTCAGCACGAAGACGATCGTGATGAGGTTGGCCGTGAGCAGGCCGATCTGGATGCCCAGCGATTGGGTGATAAGCAGGGTGGCCGCGCATGCGGTTACGCAGCTCGTCATTGCACCCGCGACGATCCCCAAGTTTCTATAGATCAGCGCAGCAAGCAGACCGAAGAGAAGAAGCGAAGCCAAGCTGAAGACCTGGAGATCCTGAAACAGATTTCGTCGAATCTGCTCGACGATAACCGGCACTCCCGACATGACCACGTCCACGCCGGGCGCACGGTGTTCCTCGACCACAGCCTCCAATCGAGGGAGGAGAACCTCGGGGTCGGTCGCGTCCACACTGACGAGGAGGTTCGTGGCCGCCGGGTCTGGCGTCAGAAGGACTCGGCTGAACAGGGGACTCCTCTCAGCGTCATCGGTCGTGATCGAGCGGACACTTGTCACACCCTCCACGCCGGAGAACGCCTCCGTGAGCTCACCGATCCGCTCGCGGTATGCCTCGGGATCCCCCGCTGTGTCCTCCGCTCGCACGACCACCAGCTCCCCCCCCGGGTACCGCTGGTTCAACTCATTGGACACCTGGAGTTGGGGGTCATCCTCAGAGAAGAAAAAGTCGCTTTCCACCTTTGGGGACAGATCTACCCAGACCCCTACCGCCCCGAGTCCAAGAGCTGCCACGGCCAGAGAGGCCCAGTAGGCCTTCGGATGGGTCCATGCCTGACGGAACATCAGGGCCCCCTTGTGGTCGAAGATGCAGAGAAAGACTCCAACAAGAATTCGAAGGAAGATCCCAAGATAGGAAAGGAAGCGATCACGTGAAATCCCGGTGTGTCATTTTTGTCTTCTGTTTGACGTCCGCGTTCGCTTCAGGCTCCGCGGCCGCCCAAGAAGCCGACGTGCGGGCCGCCGTAACGGAAACCCTGGCGGCGTTGACCGCGCGCGACGTCCCCACCTTCGCCCGCTTCTACCACGACGACACCCGTGGGTTCTTCGTCGACCGCACCACCAT
>Ga0209987_10002458_pt1 | contig 10255 bp, 11 predicted proteins | sample N074metaG_FD_182134 | JGI IMG/M metagenome (GOLD analysis project Ga0209987, IMG submission 182134) | Deep subsurface microbial communities from Kermadec Trench to uncover new lineages of life (NeLLi) - N074 metaG (SPAdes) (version 2) | ecosystem: Environmental > Aquatic > Marine > Ocean trench... | reverse complement strand
GTCGGTCCGCATCAGCATGCGGCGCTCCGGCTCCGCCATCGCCAGCGTGTCGCGCGGCCCCTCGGCACGGGTGTCGTAGACCACGCGGCCCGCATCCGGCACCATCAGCCCGGCCAGACAGTTCAACAGCGTCGTCTTGCCCGACCCGGACTCGCCCACCACCCCCAGCACCTCGCCCGGCCAGAGGTCGAACGAGATATCGGTGCAGCCCATGCGCGGGCCGTAATATTTCGACAGGCCGGAGACCTGGAGCAGCGGCGCCGCGCTCATCCCCCCGCCTCCTCGTAAGGCGCGCCCATGGCCCCGACATGTCCGGCCTTGCGCCGCCCCCGGCAATGCGCGGTGTCGGAGCACACATACATCCGCCCCCCGGCATCGTCGATGATCACCTCGTCGAGATAGCTGTCCGAGGCCCCGCACAGCGCACAGTCCTCCTCCCAGGTGCCCGGATCGAACGGATGGTCCTCGAAATCCAGGCTCACCGCCTGCGTGTAGGGCGGGAGGGCGTAGATCCGCTGCTCGCGCCCGGCGCCGAACAGTTGCAGCGCCGGGCAGCCGGAAAGCTTCGGGTTGTCGAATTTCGGGATCGGCGAGGGGTCCATCACATAGCGCCCCTCGACCTTCACCGGATAGGCATAGGTGGTGGCGATATGGCCGTGGCGGGCGATGTCCTCGTAGAGCTTCACATGCATCAGCCCGTATTCCTCCAGGGCGTGCATCTTCCGGGTCTCGGTCTCGCGCGGCTCGAGGAACCGCAGCGGCTCCGGGATCGGCACCTGATAGACCAGGATCTGGTCCCCGGTCAGCGGCTGCTCGGGGATCCGGTGCCGGGTCTGGATGATGGTCGCCTCCTGGGTTTCCTCGGTCGTCGCCACCCCGGCGGTCAGCTCGAAGAACTTGCGGATCGACACCGCATTGGTGGTGTCGTCCGCCCCCTGGTCGATCACCTTGAGCCGGTCCGCCGGCACCAGGCAGGCCGCCGTCACCTGCACCCCGCCGGTGCCCCAGCCAAACGGCATCGGCATCTCGCGCGCGGCGAACGGCACCTGATACCCGGGCACCGCCACCGCCTTCAAAAGCGCGCGGCGGATCATCCGCTTGGTCTGCTCGTCGAGATAGGCGAAGTTGTAGGCACCGGTCACAAGGCAAACCCCCTCTCGCTCAGGTCGCGGCGCAGGGTATCCGGATCGGTGAACAGGACGCCATCGATCCCGAGCGCATTCGCCGCCTCGACGTTGCGCGGGACGTCATCGATGAAGATGCAATCGCGCGGCGCCAGACCGTTGCGCTCAAGGCAAACCCGATAGATCGCGGGATCGGGCTTGATCAGCCGCTCATGGGCCGAGACCACGACATCGCGGAAGCTCTCGGCCAGGAACCCGAACCGCTCCCGGACCTCGGCCCATTTCTCGGCCGAGAAATTGGTGATCGCATAAAGCGGGGTCCGCGCCGCGCGCAAGGCCGCGAGAATCTCTACCGTCCCCTCGATCTCGCCCGAAACCGCATCTTGCCAGCGATCGTGCGCCGCCTCGATCAACGCGCGGCGGTGGGGAAACCGGGTCGAGAGCGCCTCGACCGCCTCGTCCCAGCACCCGCCCCGGTCCAGTTCCAGGTTCCAGGCGTACCACCCGGTCTCGGCCAGGAAAGCGTCGATCGCGGCAGTGTCCGGCAGCAGGTCGCGATAGACCAGCCGGATATCCCAGTGGATCAGCACGCTGCCGACGTCGAAGATCACCGCGCGGCTCATTCCGCCGCCTCCCGCATCGCGGCTTCGCGGCGCATCTTGCGCACCAGCTCCAGCTCGGACTGGAAATCGACGTAGTGCGGCAGCTTGATATGCTCCAGAAACCCGGTCGAGCGGACGTTGTCGCAGTGTGACATCACGAACTCCTCATCTTGCGCCGGAGCGCCCTGGAAATCCTCGCCCATCTCACGCCAGCGCAGCGCCCGGTCGACCAGGGCCATGGCCAGGGCCTTCCTGTCGGACGACCCGAAGACAAGCCCGTAACCCCTTGTGAATTGCGGAGGTTCCGTCTTCGAGCCCTTGAACTGGTTGATCGTTTCGCACTCGGTCAACTGGACCTCGGCGATCTCCACCGCAAAACCCAGTTCCGGGATCTCGATCTCGACCGCCACCATGCCGATGCGCAACTCCCCGACAAAGGCATGGGTCCGCGCATAGCCGCGCTGGGTCGAATAGGCCAGCCCGAGCAGGAACCCCTCGTCGCCGCGCGCCAGCGCCTGCAAGCGCAAGGCCCGGGGCGCGGGGAAGTCCAGCGGCTCGCGGGTCAGGTCGGGCGGCTCCGCATCGCTGACAGGTTCAGGCTGGATCAGCCCCTCCTGGCCGAGGAACCCGGTAATATGCGGCGTCTCGGCACCCAGCGGCTCGGCCACCGGCGCCTCCGGCACCTCCCCCTCCGCCATCAGGGCGAAATCCAGCAGCCGGTGGGTATAGTCGAAGGTCGGCCCCAGCACCTGGCCGCCCGGCGCGTCCTTGAAGGTGGCCGAGATGCGCCGGATGCAGGCCATCCGCGCCGTCTCCACCGGGGCGCTGGCGCAGAGTCGCGGCAGCGTGGTGCGGTAGGCGCGGATCAGGAACACCGCCTCGACCAGGTCGCCGCGGGCCTGCTTGATCGCCAGCGCCGCCAGATCGGGGTCGTACAAGGACCCCTCCGCCATCACCCGGGCCACCGCCAGCGCCATCTGCTCGCGGATCTGCGCCACCGACAACTCCGGCACCGCGCTATCGCCGCGCCGCGCCTCGGCCAGCCAGGCATGAGCGTTGTCGATCGCCCGCTCGCCGCCTTTCACTGCAACATACATCGGCCTACCCTCCGATCCATGGCCCGATCCGTGTCGAGCGCGGCAGCGCCGCCACCTGCCCCCCCGCCGTGAAGAAGAAATCCAGCCCCAGCGGAAACCGCGCCGCGTTGACCCGCAGCACCTCAGCCGCGCCCTCCGGCAATATCGGCGCCAGCCGCGCCCGGCCGTCGATGCCCGGCCCGGACAGCTCCAGCACCGGCCCGCCCGCCAGCGCCGCGACCTCGACGATCAGCGTCGCTGCGCGATCCGGATAAGCGGGCTCGCCTGCGGGCCAGTCCTCCAGCGGCAGCAATTCCTCCCAGCGCCCGGCCGCGAACATCGCCTGCCCCCGCCCGGCCGCCTGCGGCGCGTTGGCGTGGAACCGCAGCCACTCCGCCACGGCGCCATCGCGCAGCCGCTCGGGCAGCCACAACGGGGTCTCCGCATCGGCCAGGGTCAGCAGCAGCACCCCGGCCGCGGCGGACAACCCCTCGGGCGGCTTCGCCCCCGTTACCTCGCGGATGCGCCCCGGCCGGGCCAGCACATCCAGCGCCGCCCGGAACGCCACCGCCGACTCTCTCGCCCGGTCGGCAAACCCGCCTTCGAGCCCCGCTTGCATCACGCCCGCTCCCGCGCCAGGGTGAAGAACTCGACCCTGGTCGCCGCCGCCTTCGCCGCCAGCGTCTCGCGCGCCTCCGCCGCCGCCTCGGCCAGCGGCGCCAGCACCGCCGCGCGCACTACCGGAGCCTGATCCTTGTCCTGCATCAGCGCATCGCAGAGCGCCGCGATCCGGGCTTTCTCGTGCGAGCGCCCGGCGACATAGGCGTGCCCGACCTGGCCCGAGCCCAGCCGCAACGCACACCGCGTCACCGTCATCTCGCCCAGATTGAACGGCGCGCCGGTGCCGCCCGCGCGCCCGCGGACCATCACCGCCCCGGTCTCCGGCGGGCGCAGCCACTCATGCGCGACCTCGATCCCGGCCGCCGCCCAGAGCTGCCCCAGCAACCCCTCCGGCGCCTTGGCCAGCAGGCTCATCCAGTCCTGCCGGGCACTCACGCGGGTTTTCTCTGTGGTTTTTTCTGTGGTTTTCTCTGTAGTGCTTTCCATCCGACAACTTGCCGATTTGTCTATATTACTATACAACTAGACCGATGCTGCCACAGCCCCGCGCGCGATACAACTGCCCAGGCGCCCGTGGAGGGAAAATACTGTCATGATATCGCCCGCCGCACCCACCCTCTGGCAAAGCATCCACGACACGCTGGCGGGCGAAATCGGCGGCGGCCGCTACGCCCCCGGCGCCAAGCTGCCGACCGAGGCCGAGCTGGCGCGGCGCTTCGGGGTCAACCGCCACACCGTGCGCCGGGCGCTGGCGGCGCTGGCCGAGGCCGGCCGCATCCATGTCCGCCGCGGCGCCGGGGCCTTCGTCACGAGCGCGCGCCTCGACTACGCCATCGGCCCGCGAACCCGCTTCTCGCAAAACCTGACCGCCACCGGTCACACCCCCGGACGCACCCTGCTGCGCATCGAGACGCTGGCCGCCGACGCCACCGAGCGCCGCCACCTCCAGCTGCCCAAGGGCGCCGAGGTCCACATCACCGAGAGCATCAGCCAGGCCGATGGCATCCCGGTCACCTACAGCCGCATGGCCTTCCCCGCCGCCCGCCTGCCCGGCCTGCCGGAGGCGCTGCGCGAGGCGCCCTCGATCACCGCGGCACTGGCGCGGTGCGGCGTCGCCGACTACCTGCGGCTCTGGACCCGGCTCACCGCCGAGCGCCCCGGCGCCATGATCGCGCGCCACCTGCGCATGCCCGAGACCAGCCCGGTGCTGCGCAGCGAAAACCTGGATATCGACGCCGATGGCCGCCCGGTCGAATACGGCGTCGCCTGGTTCTGCTCCGAGCGGGTGCAACTGGTCGTCGACCGCACCAGCTTTCCGTGATCTGCTAGCAGGCTGGAAGGAGGCACAGCATGACCGATTCTCCCGCCCTGACCCCCGAACTCCCCCCCGATCTTGGTGCCGCCGGATGGCAACTCTCGGACGACGGCAAGGCGATCTCCAAGACCTTCCGCTTCCGCGGCTTCCGCGACGCCATGGCCTGGATGATGCGGGCCGCCTTCGAGGCCGAGCATCTGAACCACCACCCGGAATGGTCCAACGTCTACAACCGGGTCGAGGTCCGCCTGACCACCCACGATACCGGCGGCCTGACCGAAAAGGACATCGATCTGGCCCAGCGCATGGAGCGTGTCGCCGGGCGGAACCTGGCCAAATGAGCCGCTTTGCCGACACCCCGGAGCCGCCCTACTACGCCGTCATCTTCACCTCCCAGCGCACCGGGAGCGATCGTGGCTACGGCGCGATGGCGGAACGCATGATGGAACTCGCGCTGGCCCAACCCGGCTGCCTCGGGGCCGAGAGCACCCGCGACGCCGAGGGCCTCGGCATCACCGTCGCCTACTTTCGCGACCAGGCCAGCATCGCCGCCTGGCGCGAACACGCCGAACACCTGGTCGCCCAGCGGCTGGGCCGCGAGCGCTGGTATTCGCATTACACACTGCGCATCGCCCGGGTCGAGCGCGCCTATTCCGGGCCCGAGGGGCGCGAGCGGGACTGATCGGGCCGGATTTTACGCGTACTTAACCAGACTAGCCGAACCTGACCGCTCCTCCCTAGAACCACCGGAGCGGGCAATGCAGATCCTGGTCCATCTCGGCCTCAACAAATGCGCCTCGACCTATATCCAGCGGGCACTCGCGGCGGCCCAGGCGGGGCTGCGCCGCCACGGCGTGTTCTACCCGGTCGAGGGCGGGCGCACGGCGCAATACGGGCTGTCGCGCCATTACGGCTTTGGCCCCGATATCGACGGGGTGACCCCGCGCGGCCTGCCCTGGCTGATGGCCGAGGCGGAAAAGCGCCACTGCACCCGGATGATCCTCTCCAGCGAATACCTGTCGCTGCGCCGCCCGGCGGCGATCGCCGCCTTCGCCGCCGATCTCGAGGCGCTGGGCGCCGACGCCAGCTTCCTGATCTTCAGCCGCGAGCTTGTCCCCTGGCTGCGCTCGCTGTTCAACCAGTATGTCAAGACCGTCGACCGCGGCCCGCATTTCCGCTCGATCGACACGTTCGTCGACCATGTGCTGGCCAACGGCGCCATCGACATCGCCCGGCGCTACCAGGCCTGGGCGAATGCGGTGGGGGCGGCCCGCCTGGCACACCACCACATCGCCCCCGGCCAGCCGCCGGAGGACGTGCTGACCCCTTTTTCCGAGTTCGCCGGGCTGTCCATCGGCCCGGCGGAACAGGGCACCAACCGCTCCCTGTCGCCCGGCGCGCTCTACCTGACCGGGTTGACCCGCCAGGCGCTGCCGACGCCGGGCCGCGACCACCTGCTCGCCCACATCGCGGCCAGCGACTGCGCCTGGGTGCCGGTCCCGGCGGGTTACCTGGAGATCGGCCCCGAGCACATGGCCCGGCTCGACGACGAGATCGCCGCCCCCTTCGCGGCCCTGCCCCGCACCGGCCTGCCGGTCTCCACGGCAGCCTGAACCGGCCACCTGATCGCCGCCCTGCTGGGTCAGCCCCCGGCGACCGCCACCATCCGGCGCGGCGCCGGGCGCGCCATCTCGCCCACGCCCGCCGCACCGACCAGCGCCTCGAGCAGCGCCGCCGGGTCGCGCGCCAGCGCCAGCGGCAGCACCGTGCACCGAGCCCCGGACCGCGCCCCGGCCAGCCCCGCATCGCGCAGCCGCGTGCCGACCGCGCCGAGGTCGAAACCGGCCACCGGCCGGCCGCTCGCCAGCGCGTGGCTCAGCGTGTAGCAATAGGTCTCGGGCCAGATCGAGGGGATCAGGATCAGGTCCGGGTCCGCGGCTTCGATCTCGGCCCCGGCGCGGTCGTTGCGATAGGGTCCGGTGACCTCGATCCCCGCCGCCCGCGCCGCCGCGTCGTTGCGGGTATAGCCGATCACCGTCAGCTCCACCGCCACGCCCCCGGCGCGGATCTCGGCGGCAAGGTCCAAGAGCACGTCGAACCCCTTGATCGGCCCGATCGCGCCGATGGTGGCGATGCGCAGCGGCCCTGGCCGCCGGGCGGCCGGAGTGGGCGGCACCGCTGAGGTTCGCAGCCGCTCATGCGGCCGGACCACGATATTGCCAAGCCGCGGGAAATAGCGCCGCAGCCGCGCCGCCACGTCGCGGTCCGGCACCCGCACCACCCGCGCCATCGCCAGCAGTGCCCCGTAATCGCGCCGCCAGCGCCCGATTTCCGGCGCGCCGAAGCCCGAGCGGCGCCGCATCAGGCAGCGCCGGCAACCCGCCTCGTCGGGCTCGCCGCAATACATGCCCGAGCCGTCGGCCAGATTGATCCGCGGGCAGACCGCCAGATAGTCGTGCACCGAGAACTCGAAGGGCAGCCCCAGCGCGTCGATCAGCCAGATGAAGCGGCGCGCCGCGTCGCGGCCGAAATCGGCCAGATGGTGGAGCCGGACCTCGGTGACGCCGAGCGTTCCCAGAAGCTCCACCAGCCCGCGCCCGCCAAGCGGTACCGCCTCCAGCGACGGCAGTTCCGCCACCTCCGGATGGCTGAGGCGCACAGCATCCGGCCTCCCACCAGCACCGGGCGCACCACCCGACATCAGCACCACCCCGGCCCCCCCGGCGGTCAGCCGGGCGATCTCCTCCTCGACATGCTGCTGGGTGCCGCCGCCGAGCGAATGGGTCACGATCAGCACATTGCGCCGCCCCCGCGCTTGGCGCCGCAACCGTTCCACGTCGATCGCCCGGCGCAGCGGCGCCACCGGGTCGGCGGCGATGAACCGGGCCACCGCGCGGGCATAGCCCGGATGGCGCCGCTCGATCACCCGCGTGGCGGCGGCCACCCGCTCGGCCCGCTCGTCGCCGAACGAGATCTGCCCGAGATGGCGCACGAACACGTCGCCGGCGATCAGGTTGCGCAAGCCCACCCGGATCGCGCGGCGCGAGAAGTCGTTCTCCTCGCCATAGCCGCGCCCGAAGGCGGCCTCGTCCAGCATCCCCACCGCGTCAAGTGCGTCGCGCCGGACGTAAGCCGCGAAGCCGACACAGGTCGGCGCCTCGACCCATTGCCCGGCATTGACCCGCGCGGCGATGCGGTCAAGTTCGGCCCAACCCACCTCCAGCGGCTCGCAATTGTCGGTATCGAAGCGCGGATAGCTGCAAATCGTGCCGTTGTTGGTCAGCGGCGTCACCGTGGCCACGTCCGGGGCCGAATAGGCAGCGCGGCGCAGCCGGTCGAGCCAGTCGCCGAAAACCTCGGTATCGGCGTTCAGCCAGACCACGTCGCGGCCCCGACCCTGCCGCCGCCGCATCCCGGCGTTGACCGCCACAACGAAGCCGAGATTGCGCGGCTGCACCACCAGTTCGATCAGGCCGCGCCGCGCCAGCAGCGCCAGATCGGCGCGCAGCTGCGGGTCCGGCCCGACGTCGTCGACCACGACCAGCGCGAAGCGGGTCTCGTTGCCCGCCTCCAGCACACTGGCGAGGCAGCGCAGCGTCTCCGCCCGGCCGCGATAGACCGGGACGATGACGTCAACCTCCACCGGCACCGGCACCGGGCCGGCGCCTCGCGGCGCAATCCGCCCCAGCCGCGCCAGCGCTGCCGCTGCCGCCGCCTCGTCATCGGTTTCGCCACCCGGCCTGGTGCCATCCCCCGGCGTCCGCCGGGCCGCGTGCCGCACTTCCCCCGGCTCCTGCTTCGGCCCCAGTCCCCGGGCCCGCCCCAGCGCCAGGTAATGCGCCAGCGCGCTGACCGTATCGCGCCGCGCCAGCCCCGCCTGACGGCGGTAGCGGGCCTCGTCGAGCCAGCCGTTCGGGCTGCGCCCCTCGGCCCAGCCATGGCGCAGGTAATGCGCCAGCGGATCGGCCCCCGCCGCCTGCACATCCGGGTTGCGCTCCAGATAGAGCGCCCCGTCAAAGAGCGAATCATCGGCGGCCGCGAACAGCGCCCGTTCCACCGCCGCCACCAGCCGCCGCGGCAACCGCCGCAGCCGCGGCACCCGGATCGCCAGGTGCAGCAGCCCCCGCGCCGCCGCCTCCGCCCCGCGCCGGCGCACATGGCCCAGCCGCCAGACCGCCCCCTGCCAGCGCGCCGGCCAGCGCCCCCGCCAGATCAATCTCGGCCACCGCAACCGGCGTTCACGCCGCCACATCCGCCTGCACTCCCATCAGTTCGGCCCACAGTCGCCGTTGCGGCTCGGCCCGGTTCAGCGTCCGCGCCAGCGCCCCGGCCCCGGCGGCGAGGTCGCGCATGGTCTCCGGCCGCGCCAGCAGGTGCTCGATCGCCGCCCGCCAGTCGTCGCGGCGGTTGCGCAAGGTGAGCCCGGCGCCGCCCTCGCCGGCCCGCCACGCCTCGCCCCAACTCCGCGAGTAGAGCGCCGCCGCACCCACCACCCCATGCTCGATCAGCTTGTTCAGCGAGCGCCCCCGGTTGAATTCCGTGTCCATCAGCGGATAGAGCGCGAGGTGGAACCGCCGCTGCGCCAGCCCGGCCCGGTAGGCGCCCCAGCCCAGCCCCGGGATCCGCACCACCCTTGGGTGCCCCGCCAGCGCCGCCGGCACCCGGTGGCGCTCGGCGAGATGGAACCGCACCCTCGGGTGCGCCGCCAGCACGGCGCCGATGACCGGCCACAGGAACGCCAGATCGTCCCGGTGCACGGCACTGCCCAGATAGGCGATGTCGAGCCAGCCCTCGCCCTTGAGGACCGGCTCGAAATGCTCCAATCCGGCGATCGGTTCGGACCAGTAGGGATGGATCAGATGGGTCTCGATCCGGGGTGCGTAGTGCCGCGCCAGTTCGGCCGAGCCGACCACCGCCACCGCGGCGCGCTGGCCGATCCGCCGCGCCGAGGCGCGCTCGACCAGCCGCAGCTTCTGGCGATAGAGGAACGGCAGGCTGGTGTCGCCCACTCCCTGTTCGACCGCGTCGTCGATGAAGTAAATCAGCCGCCGCGCGCCAGGCAGGCGTTCATCCAACAATTTCGGGGCCCGCATCTCGTGGCGCATCACCAGGCAGGCGCCGGCCGAGGCGAACACCGTCGGTGCCAACCTGGTCACCCCGGCGCCAAGAAAATCCTCGCAGGCATTGATGAAGTAGAGATCGGCGGTCGGCGAGTCGGGGGCCGAGAGAACCCGTGACAACAGCGTCTGGATCATCCGGCACAACCTCCCGCGCCACGCAACGAACCCCCCATGGAATCTGGCGAGGCATCTGGGCGGTGGCATCTGTCCAGCACCTTCGCGCGCCCCGTTTAAGTCCGGGTTAATGATCGGGACTTAACCATGTGCCCCATGAACCCCCCCATGATTCATGGCGAACCTACCCATCAGACGGCAGGCACCCTCGTTCAGGCGAGGGTGCTTTTCGCCCTGCTGATGCGCGAGATGACGACCCGGTTCGGCCGCTCGTCCGGGGGCT
>Ga0209987_10002456_pt1 | contig 10257 bp, 13 predicted proteins | sample N074metaG_FD_182134 | JGI IMG/M metagenome (GOLD analysis project Ga0209987, IMG submission 182134) | Deep subsurface microbial communities from Kermadec Trench to uncover new lineages of life (NeLLi) - N074 metaG (SPAdes) (version 2) | ecosystem: Environmental > Aquatic > Marine > Ocean trench... | reverse complement strand
CACCGCCGAGACGATCCGGCGGGTTATATACCCCTGGCCAACACCCGTCTCTAGGCCAACCCACTCGCCGTCATCGAAAGACCCGCCAGTTTCAGCAGACTGCATGCGTGCAAGCTGCGCGAGGAAGTCTGCCACCTGCACTTCAGCAGCATTGGCGTTCCAAGACAACCACCCTGGATGTGCCCAGGGTGTCCAATTGCGCTCAGGACGCACCTCGCCTTCCTTGTTATCCCAAGGCTGGAATAGGACTTCCCAATCGATCTCATCATGAGTCACGGTCAAGGTTCACCTCTTGAGTTTTAACGGCAATGAGTCAGCATGTGTGAAGAAGTCCGGGGCCTATGTACTAGAGTTTAATCGACACAGGTAACGGACTTCAGACTCGCGTGCAGACTCTGTGGCAATATGTGTCAGGACTTCGTTTCGTTTGAGGTGATCCTAGCCAGGTCTACAAACCGATCCTTCAGGTGAACGTTTGAGTGACAAGAATCCACTCGCCGCTTCTGAGCAAAACGAAGGTGAACTGCTCTCCTTCCCATGACCTCAGAATGATGGGTAGCAGCGTCCACCAGTACTGATCCTTGAGAGTTGGGCCTTCGATGGTCACTTCCCGCTCACTTTGATCACGTCACCATCACTCCGGTAGCTGATCCCGTGCCAGCTTTTGCCCACCTTGATGAACTCGTACGTCTCGCCTCCCCACAAGTCGAGGAACAGCATCCGTACATCCATGAGGCGATGGTGTCTCTGCTGGCTCCGCCAGTTGCGATACGTGATGATCGCCGTAATAACCATCAGGATCAGACCGAAGAGATTGAGAGCGTCGTCAATCATCTTCGACCCAGGACCTCCCCCACCCCTTCCACCCGTCCTTCCTCATCACCCAAGTCATGGAGGTCGCTCTCCAGTTTTGACCTTTGCCTGCTAAATCGTTGGTCCGGGCAGTGTGATAATCGATGGTTCGCCACTGCTCTTGGATCTTCCACAGCCGTCTCGTGCGGTTTGTGTGAACGTTGTCCAAAATCACACGGACGACGCCATAGGCAATGATCCCAAAGAAAGCGATCAGGAACACAGCGAAAAGGAACGCCTCTACGGGGTGCATTTTCTCACCGCCACAAAGACATCAGAAGGGCGAAATCTGGGACTGCCCGTCCACCAGACGGAAAGGTCATGATCGTCATGGCAGTACAAGTCGTTCGCCAGCGCAAACGTCTCGATCTGCACCTTCATGAGACGTTCCGGAGGCTTACGGCAAATGAAACAGAGGATGACCAGCCTCCAGCCCTGACGTATCGCCTTGGCGACTTTCGTCTCAGGCATGCTGCCATCGAGAGAAATCACGGTGGTCTCCAGAACAACGGTCATAGGAGCGCCTGTCAGCAGCCCCTAGATAGCTCGCGAGACGAGGAAGCCGACAGGTTTCGCAGACCCTCCCGCCCTTCCAGGTATTTGAGGGAGTAAAGATGTCGTGCCGGATCACCCATATCTTGACACTCACACGGGTGGCTTGTCCCCTCTCTCCGCTTGTGATGGTTGGAGAGGTTCCAGTTCCTTGATCTCGTAGCTGAGCATCCAGGCACAGGACATCTGTGCCGAATCGTCTTCCTCGCGGTGCATGACGAGGAACGCGGTGCCGGTCTTGTGATCAGCAAGGTACGCCTGGACCTCTTCCTCGGTGGTCATGCCAAAGTCATACAGCATCCTGAGGCTGATCTCGACCGGGTGCTTGATGAGGTCAAGCTTGTCTAGCACGTCCTGCCAGAAGTCGGTGTAGTACTCGGAGTACACACGCTCGGGCCAGTGTTCGGACAGGGTGTAGACCCACATCTCAGACACATCACCACTGAAATGCCAACGATCTTCATCACCGCTAGCCCTCACGCCCAGGATCGTCTCGGTGGTCTCAGCTTTCTCTAAATCGCTCAATCTCGTCCTCCATGTACTTCTTCACTGAGTTTGACGCTACGAACGTCATCAGAGCGACGAACCCCTCATCCTGGAACAGACGCAAGAATTCACCCGTGTTGTCGTTTCTCATCCTTCTGGCTAGTTGAATGGCTCCGGTGCATTCCTCACACACCAAGGTGTTGGTAGTCAGCTCATCACAGACGATGCACTTGCCCTGCCCGTCAAACTTGAATGGCTTCTGAACTCCCGACGCACCTGATCCATCGATCGCGACGATCGCTTCACCGGGATAGTCGGACGACAGCTTCACGTTCTTCAGTCCAATGGATGGCGAGTAGATCGCCGAATCGGGGACCAAAGCCACAACAGACTTCATCAGCGCCGCGAGCTTGGGTTGACACTCCCAGCAGGCAAACTCACCCTCGTCGGGGTAATTGGTCTGACAGAAGTTGCAGAAGTAGGGTTCTTCCATATGTTCGATTGTACTCGAACAAGAAGTGAAGTCAAGACGAGAGAAGGGGCCTTGCGGCCCCCGGCTCTCACTGATGGTCGGGTAGAACCCTCACCGGACTCCAGTGTATCACGGGCGTGGGATTCCCTCCACAGTCGCCTCCTGGGTGTCGTCGTACTCCTCGTGAGTCCTGGCCTCGTCGTACTCGAAGGAATCCACCCGCATCCTGAGTCCCCCTGCGACGATCTTCACCAACTGGATGAGGCCAGCAGCGATGCGGGACCGCCGGACCATGCCCTTCCCTGGGTAGAGGATCATGGCGGAGGTCCAGCGACCAGTGGCCCCTCAAAATAGATCGTGGAAGTGTCGTCCCATCCAAGAGTCTTGGCCTCGTCAGCCCAAAGTTCCTTGTGCCCAATCAACACCGGTGTACCAGCATCGTCGTAGAGCAGTAGGAATCCTGGCAAAGTGGCTGGATCGGTGGAAATCCTGAGAACCTTCTGGCCGAACACACCATCGTCAATCCTCTGGAGCTGGGTGGACTCGACAGCGGTCAAACCAGAGATGCCAGTCTGGACCACCTCCACCAACGTCGAGACCTCGTTCTCCACCCTCACCCGGAAAGCTCCTACGGTGTCCTGCACCAGCTCCCATCCAGCAGCAGTGGCAATGTTGCCAATCAGCCGCATCGTGTGGTCAGCCTCGAAGGGCTTGAAGTGCCACCCATACTGGACGATCCACCACGAACCGATCACCCCCAACAGACCGAACTGGTCACCACCCACAGGATTGATCGGGAACTGCATCACGTCGAGGGTGGGATCGGTAAGCCAGTCTTCTTTGCCGTCTGAGTAGAGATCAACCTGCACGTCGATCGTGATGACACCATTGACCGGAGCCTGAGTCACCACAAACTCACGCTCAGCAGCATCAAACGTTATCTTCGCTCCCATCAGATTCTTCCATCCTCTGCTGCCGTGCCCGCCTCCGAGTCGTGAGCGTATCGGATTTCACGTGAGCATCAATGACTTCATCCCACTCCTCGTGAACCGACTGGTACCGAGCCACCACCTCGAACACATCGCCTGATCCTCGGCCCTTCGGGTCCATAGGGTCGCCAACATCCCAAGTGTTCCCGAAATTCTCCCACCCATCGAACCACTTTTGGTCAGCGTAGAACTCCTTGAAGCCTGCTGGTGGAAGAAAGGCAACGCCACTCTCTTCCTTCGTCTGAAGCCTGAACAGCGCGTATCTGATCCGCTTCCGCAGCATGAGAGGTCGTATTGCCTCTCGGGGCACTTCCTCCTCAGGGAGAAGCGTCTGCACCCACTGTGGCTCAGCCATTAGGGATTGCTGTAGACCAGCTCGTTCGCGGCGTTCACCGGGAAGTTCTGCCCCGTGGACTGGGTAATCGTGAACGACCCTTGTGTCCACCGAGCGCCACCCTTGCCAAGAGCAATGATCACGATGTCCGCATTGACATTCGCTGTGCGCCCACCCTGAATGTTGTTGGTGTAGTCAAAGTCGAAGGCAATCGACGTTGCGGTGATCTCACCAGTGATGGGTGATCCGCCATCGTCGTTCACCACAATGGCGTCGGGAGAGTCGAACGGGTTGGTATCAACAGACACCGTGTCACCGGCTGACTCGTCGATCGGGTTAATGCCATCCACCTTGATCAGATCGATCGAGTTGGCGGCAGGTGTGCCTGTGACCTCGTACATCCCGTTGTTGGTCGGGTTCGTCGTGAACCCGCTAATGAACATGAACTCACCGGAAGTCCAGAGCGTGCCCAAGTCGATGTTGGTGCTGGTCAGCGTCATGGTGTTACCAGCCGAAGCTGTGACAGCCACGTCGGTGTCGGTGAACCGCTCGCTGAAGTCGAAGAACATCTTGTAGAGCGTGTCCACATCGGTCGCGTCAGTGAGATTGGTGCTGAACACGATGTTCCCGGCAGCAACAAACGGGTATGCCCTCTCGGTGGAGACAATCGGTATCCCGTCACCGTCGAGACCCCCGCTGTCCACCGTGATGTCGTGCTGGCGGATGTCGTTGGTGTCGTTAGCATCGAAGTTGGTGACCGACGCCCCAGGGTTGGAGTGCAACACCGTACCGACGAAGTTGGCAAGCTCTACAGAAATCCGTCCGAAGAACGAACCTTGGTTGTCCTGGTTCGGGCTGCCCAACGAGTCGTCGTTGATGTCCACAGTCTGACGAAGCTGCCGTGCCGCCCACTCGTAGATTTCCTTCTTGTTCCCGGTGGCACCGTCGATGACACGATTGAACGCGTACCACTCGGTGCCGACCTGAAGCTCGCCTACGTAGCTCTCCCAGTCAGTGATCCCAGTGTCGTCAGCCGTGCCAGTGCCCGAAGAAGTTCCCCCAGCAGGGGTGAACCACCACGTGCCATTCGATGAGCCACCCGACTGAAGAATCGCATCGAGAACCACATCCCCTGCCGCGAAAGCGGTCGAGTCTGCCCAGGTGTCAAACAAAGCTCCAGCGATGTAGTCCAAACCCATGTTGGTGTACGGGGTATTGGAATCGATGTTCGCATCGGTTTCTAGAGGTCCTGATCCCTCACCAATGTCAGGTGCGTTCTCTAGCGGAACACCGTAGAACCGGAAGTCGATCGACGCGAGCGACTGGTCAGCGACCAACTCACCCTGCGCGTACAGCTTGCCCTGTTCCCTCAGGAAGACCGCCAGGAAGGAGTCATTAGTCGGTGAGCCGCCAGAACCAATGAATTCAACAGCCTCGTTGACCTCACCGTTCTTGTCGAAGTCGGCCACCGAAGCATCAGCCGTGCCATCGAACCCAGATATCTGCTGGTAGTAAGCCTGATCGCCAACAGCGTCGAAGTCGCCCAAGGTCTGGACTCCAGCACTTTCGGCAGCGTCGATCTCCTGCCAACCCACGTCCCTGAGTAGGTCACGGGTCTGGGCATCGGCCCACTTCCAACCATCGACGAGAATGAGCTTCTGCTCGAAGATCGGATCGAACGGGAATCGCAGTTCGTTGAGGGTGGCATCAGTGAGCCACTCCTCCTTGGAGAACGAGTAGATAGCCTGCCCAGTGACACCCGAAGTACGACCAGGGCTGGTGTCGTCAAGGTCTCCAGCGATCAGGAGCTGGATCGTCTTGGCATCCTTGTCGTAGACGACCTCTACGGCCTGGGCTAGCTGGTCAGGGTCAACAATTTTGGCCACGTCAACTCCTCAGCATCAAAGGCTTCGCCTGAAGGATGGTAGCCGAGGGAGACATAGACCCTGGTGCAACTTACGGGTTCGAGAAGACCCGATCGGGAATCTGAACGATGGAGTTCGACTTGTCCGCGGCCGACACGGTATCGAGGTACACCACCTGCAGGAAGAAGGTTGCCATCACCAGAACTTCGATCGTACGGCTAGTCCCGTCATGGTTCCAGACAGTTGTCCCGGTAGTAACCGATTCGACGTGATACAACTCATTGTCGGAAGCTGCTTCCATGACCGAGAACAGCAGGTCCCCCGTGGTGCTATTCCATGACCCGTTGTAGGTATACCGCACGCCATCCGCATGCACACTGGATGTATCGAACTCCACCTGGTAGTAGTTGGACCCGTCCACTGCTCCAGAACGCTCGATCTCAATTCCGTATGTCGTCGAAGTGGACAGGCTTGACTTTCCGTCAAGATCGATGTCAAACTCGACGTACGAGGTAGTGAGATCCGCCCCGTTGATGAATGTGGAGACAAGCAACTCGCTGGAGCCAGGAATCCCGTTGACCAGCCTGATGCGGAAGAAATCTGTCGGAGTGCCTACCTTGCGAAGGTTCAGTCGAATGCGTTCCGCCTTGCCTGCCGCCGTCACCTCAAATGACTGACCCACTCGTTCGTTTGCAGCGACATCACCCATGTTCTGGTTGCTGGGAGTCCCTGTGATGTCGAGCTGGCTCACGTCCCGATCGAGAATGGTCACCTCTGAAGGGTCCTCGACGTTGTTGATGGTGTAGCTGGCAGTGGCTGAGACTGTGGTCGAGGCGCTGGTCCCATCCCGGAAAGTCATGACCGTGCCGTTGTCGGTGACATCGATCTGCACCGCACCAGCCGTGTCGTTGAAGATCGCAGCATCGTTGCTGGTGGTGATTCCATATCCGATGAAGAGGTTCCCCTTCGACGCCTGAGTTGCCACTCGCGGTGTCGTCAGCTCTACGCCGTGCCCGTCTGAGAAGAGGAAGCTAGAGAACACGATGTCGCCTAGGTCATCAGTGGTCATGAACGCAACCGCATCAGCCGTATTCGCATCGATCACGGAGATGCGAAGCTGCTCACTGTTCGACACCAAGGCAGAGTCGCAATCGATATACAGGGTCGAGATCGCGGACACCGCAGCGTCATCCAGCAGGAAGGCACCGCCATGAATGAATGAGCATCCGAAGAACTCGATCCCGTCGAGGTCTGGATCGTTGAAGTCCATATCCCAACGAACACCAAGAGTTGCTGCTGATATGGTGAACCCCTGCGCGCCCGTGGCGTCGTCACCTGTTCCGGTCTTGACCCCGAAGGTCACATCCGTCGTACCTCCACTATTGCCAAGCGCGCTCAGCCCGTAGAAGCTGTCAGCCAGGAACTCCTGGTCATCCCACAACCAGATTGCGTTCGTATCCGTAAACGCATGCGTCACAGAGTCATTGACGCCGAACTGGACTGGGGTATTGACCTTCCACGCGCCACCTGGTGCCTGAACGAACGTCCCGACAGCGACACCTAGCTCAGTGGCAATGTCTGCGCTGTCCCAATCCGTCGAGCCACCGTTACGTCCCTCAATGATGATCCCAGGAACTGAGCCGTCGTTGGCTAGGTAGGCGATCTCGTCAATCCAGGTGTTGTCAGCCATCCGAGGCATGACGGTGCAGAGCGATGCGAACCCGATGTAGCGGATTGCGTTCGTGGCTGGCTTCGACCCGCCCGTGTTGTCCGAGTTGGTGTGCGCCTCCTCAATGTCAATGGCAAACTGAACCCAACCACCTGACACTGCTGTAGGCCAGTCATCGTTGCCCCCAACGTAGACCTCGAAGAAGTCAGTGACGGTGGCCCCTGCAAACCTGATGCGGAACCCACCATTCGCCTTGCTTTCGAGCAGACCAACGATCCCGCAGTTGATCCAGATGTAGAAGACCTTGCTAGCGAAGGCTGTATTCACCGTTCCGTTGTCGAACAGCAGCCCCGTCAACGAGTTGGTCGAGAACAGCCCTATCGAGTTGCTGCCCTGAATGAAAATCTCGTTATCGAGCGTCCCGTCCGCTACGCCAGCCAGGTCGTCATACGGAGTAGCTGACTCTGCTGTGTCGAGGCTTGTCCGGTTGTCGGTGATCTGATTAGCCACTCTTCATCATCCGATCCCAGAGAACAATGCCCGCAGCTTGCCAGGACCACAAGTCGTCGGTTGAGTCAGTCGGGACATAGACAAAGTGATCAGGCGTCCTGCCCCCATATACCTCGTCACTCACCCACCTCGTATCGTGACCAAAAAAGTAGATCGCGTCGTCAGGATGGGTGAAGTCCACCAACGACTCGTCGCCCTGGATGTATCGCCCATCGAGAGATGCCAACAGCACAACAGTCGGGTCACCAGGCAGATCACCCAACGTCGTGATGTAGGTGGCCTCCAAGTGAGAGAACACGTTTGTCGAGGGAGCCTCCTCCTCGTCTCCTATGACATACAGCTCGTCTGGCTCGAAGCTAGACAGCAGGTAGTCCCACTGGGTCTGATACGACCCATTGTTGGGAAGCGGCAACGCGATCGCGAGAGGCATCAGACAATCTGGAGTTGCAGCAACCCATCGACCTCAGCCTGAGCACGCTGCAAGGTGCCGTCCATGTAGGCGAAGGCACCAGGCGTGAACGAGTCCGAGTACATGGTCTTCAGCTCGATCAGCCGTCTCTCCAGGGATGCCAGAACCGCACGCATCGTGGTAGCAGACGCTTGCTGCTCGTACTCGACCGGTCCTGCCTTGGCAGTGAAGTTGACCGCCAGGTTGAGGATCTTCATACGGATCATCCGAGTTCCGGCGAAGAGAACCACCATCATCTGGAACTCATTAGGGAGGTCATCCTCCTTGGTGGAGATGTCGGTGATGTAGTCCGAGGTGGTGTCCGGGGTCGCGAGACTGTCACCATCGATGACCGTGTAGGTGGAAAGCGTGCCCGCTAGACGTGCGTCCCAGAACCCGTCAGAGATGTAGCCCATCTTCGTTCCAGCAGTCGCAGTCGGGTACAGCTCGACACCTGGAGCATTGATCTCACGATCGAGCATCGGGAGCATGGATTTGATGCTGGTAGGCATTATGCGGGTGGCACCCCTGGGCCGTCGTACACAGTGTACGTGTAGAGATCAGACGCGAAGAAGTTGACTCCGTTGTTCACCCAAGCCTGGGTTGTGTATTCCCCGATATCGAGCATGTCGTCCCGTACCCAGGTGTACTCCAGAACTCCGTTCGGTGCATCCGTGAGGACGACGGCTCCTGTGCCCAGAGGATTCGAGTTGGCAGACAACTCCTCCTCGATGTTCACCTGAAGGCTGGCGAATCCCGATAGGTTCACCGGGTTCTCATCGAAGTCAAGGAAGGTGACGACGAGAGGTGGCGGCACTTCACCCGCAGCAAAAGCCCCCAGCTCTTTTGTAACTGGCTGTGCCATCAGCTTCCTTTGACCGTCGAAGTCACGTTCGTCTTCGGCTTCTTGGTTGTCTGGGCGGAAGTATACGCCTCGGAGTCCTGAGGACCGGGCAGTGTCGTATCTCTCGTTTCGTCATACTCACCACTGTCGACAGATGTCACGTTGGCACTCACGAGAACCGAATCGGGGTTCTCTACCGAGTCCTGATCAGGGTCGTACTCCCCAGTGGTGACACCGGCCTTATATTCGAGCGTATTCACCGGCATGATCAGTCTGCTGGGAGCAATAGCCACTCCGAGCGTTGCAGTACTCAGTGCTGCAGCTAGACCGTCACCAGACAGACCAACAACGACCTGGAAAAGAGCGGCAGCATCAGAAGCTGCATCGCCACTTCCTACCAGACCTCGTATCGGCGAAATGGGGCCTGAAGCGTCGGCGCTAGCGTCCCCAGCCCCAGACAGGCTACGGGTTACCCCGAGATCGGCTGAAGCGTCACCTGAAGCATGACCTGAGCCTGAAAGGAACGTCTTCTCTTCAAGGTCAGCAAACGCATCACCAGCGGCATGACCTGAACCAGCAAGCTTCTTCTCGACGCTGACATCAGCATCAGCGTCTGAGGCTGCGTGTCCTGCACCAGATAGGAATGTGGACTCAACGAGATCAGCCGTCGCATCGCCCGCTGCGTGTCCTGAGCCGGTGAGCTTCTTCGTGACCGAAACTGCAGCATCAGTGTCACCGGCTGCGTGTCCTGAGCCGGAGATGAAGACTTCGACCGAAAGGGCTGCATCTGCGTCAGAAGCGGCATTACCAGCGCCTGAAAGGAAGGTCTTCTCTTCGAGATCACCCGAGCCTTCACCCGAAGCATGGCCAGACCCAGCAATCTTCCTCTCGACACTGATAACAGCACCAGCATCTCCTGCCGCTTGGCCCGCGCCCGAGAGGAACGTCTTCTCCTCCAAGGCAGCAGTAGCGTCAGCCGCTGCATGGCCAGAACCTGCCAGCGCAAGGTCAATGGTGAGGTCAGCACCAGCCTCCCCTGCTGCCTGTCCTGCCCCAGACAGGAACGTCTTCTCTTCGAGGTCAGCGAAACCTTCACCCGCCGCGTGTCCTGACCCAGCAAGCTTCTTCTCGACGCTGAGAGCAGCGTCAGCGTCTCCTGCGGCCTGTCCGTCACCAACCAGGAAGATTTCGACAGAAAGGTCAGCATCGGCATCGCCAGCAGCGAAACCTGAACCC
>Ga0209987_10002455_pt1 | contig 10259 bp, 8 predicted proteins | sample N074metaG_FD_182134 | JGI IMG/M metagenome (GOLD analysis project Ga0209987, IMG submission 182134) | Deep subsurface microbial communities from Kermadec Trench to uncover new lineages of life (NeLLi) - N074 metaG (SPAdes) (version 2) | ecosystem: Environmental > Aquatic > Marine > Ocean trench... | reverse complement strand
GATATCGATCACGAGTTCGATTTCGTGGTCGATGTCGGGATTACCCGGACACTCCGATGCCGCCACAACTTCGGTGGAGACCATCAGCGACAGTGCCGCCAGAAGAACCGCACCGCGTTCCCGCATGAGTTTTAGCCACCGTCCCAGGCGGCGAGCAGGTCCGCGGCGGCGCGTTCCTCGAGCGGGGCGCGGGGTGCGGGCGGCGCGCCGTCGAAGATCGCCGGAAACGCGACCTCGACCCGGGGCTCGGGCCCGGGATAGGCGCGCAGCAGACCGCGGGCACGGATCTGTGGATCCTCGGGCACTTCCGCAGGCTCCAGCACCGCCTGATAGCAGCAGTCCACACCGTCGAACAGCGCCTCCCACTCGGCCAAGGGCCGCGCGGCGATCGCCTCGGCGACCTCCGCGATCAGGCCGGTCTGGGGCAGGACCTCCTCTTGCCGCACGATCCAGTCCTCGCGCCCCAGCACGCGGCAGAAGTTAGCCCAGAACTTGGCTTCGAGTGCGCCGAGCGTCACGAAACGGCCGTCCGCGGTTTCATAAATCTGGTAACAGGCCGCACCGCCGCTCAGCCGCCCCTGCCCGCGCGCCGCCTCCGCGCCCGGGCGCCCGGCCGCGGTCAACGCAAGCGACTGCCAGGCGAGCACGGTTTCGGCGATGGAGGTGTCGATGGTGGCGCCCTGCCCGCTCCGCTCCCGACCGAGCAAGGCGGCGATCATCGTGAGCGCTGCTTGCATGCCGCTGGCGAAATCCGCGGTCGGCGGGTGGGCGCCGATCGGGCGCGCGGCCGTGCCCGAGCTCGCCAGCCCGCCGGCCAGGGCCATGTAGTTGATATCGTGCCCGGCCTTGAGCGCGTCCGGTCCGCTCTGGCCGTAACCGGAGAGCGCGCAGTGCACCAGGCGCGGGTTGCGCGCCCGCAGCGTCTCGGCGCCCAGGCCCAGACGCGCCAGGGCCCCGGGGCGGAACGACTCGATCAAGCCGTCGGCGCGGTCCACCAGGTCCAGGAACGCCGCCTTGCCGGCCGCGTCCTTGAGATCGAGCCGGACCACGGTCTTGCCCGCGTTGATCGACTTGTAGGAGGCCGAGAGACCGTCGCCGTCGAGCGGCGGCAGCCGGCGCATGGGATCGCCGGCCGGCGGCTCGATCTTGACCACCTCGGCGCCGAGGTCGGCCAGAATCTGACCCGCGTAGGGTCCAGGCAGATACTGCGAAAGATCGAGCACGCGAATGCCGGAGAGGCAGCGCGCAAACATTTTGACATTCCGGCCCGGCCCGGGACCGCCGCCGCTATTCGACCAGTTCGGCTCTGTCTTTGGAGGGCTTGTCACCCCCGGGGCCGCCCTTGCCGCCCTTGGAACCGCCTTTGGGGCGGCCCTTGGAACCGCCCTTCGAACCGCCCTTGCCGCGGCCCTTGGAGCCAGTCTCGGCGGCCTCGTAGGTGAACACCGGGACCCGGTCCTCGACGTCGACGCGCACCGCGCCACCCTTGGCGAGCTTGCCGAACAGGAGCTCTTCGGCGAGCGCCTTCTTGACCCGTTCCTGGATAACCCGAGCCAGTGGCCGGGCACCGAACGCCGGTTCGTATCCCTCCTTCGCCAGCCACTCGCGCGCCGCATCGGTCAGCTCGATGACCACGTTGCGATCGGCAAGTTGGGTCTCCAACTCCATGACGAACTTGTCGACGATGCGCACCATGATTTCCGGCGACAGCGTGTTGAAACCGATAACCGCATCCAGCCGGTTGCGGAACTCCGGCGTGAACATGCGCTTGATCGCCTCCTCGTCCTCGCCGATGCGGGTCTCGCGCTCGAAGCCCATCGCGGGTTTGGCCATTTCGGCGGCGCCGGCGTTGGTGGTCATGATCAGAATCACGTTGCGGAAGTCGACCGACTTGCCGTTGTGGTCGGTCAGTTTGCCGTAGTCCATGATCTGCAGCAGCACGTTGAAAAGGTCCGGATGCGCTTTCTCGATCTCGTCGAGCAGCAGCACCGAGTGAGGGTGCTGATCGATGGCATCGGTCAACAAGCCGCCCTGGTCGAAGCCGACGTAGCCCGGCGGCGCGCCGATCAGGCGTGAAATCGAGTGGCGCTCCATGTACTCCGACATGTCGAAACGCACCAGCTCGATGCCCAGAGAATGGGCGAGTTGGCGGGCAACCTCGGTTTTTCCGACGCCAGTGGGGCCCGAGAAAAGGTAGCTGCCGATCGGCTTTTCCGACTCGCGCAGGCCGGCGCGCGCCAGCTTGATCACCGCCGAGAGTTCGTCGATCGCCTTGTCTTGGCCGAATACCATGGTCTTGAGATCGCGTCCCAGATTCTTGAGCGCGGTGCGGTCGTCCTTGGACACGCTCTTGGGCGGAATGCGGGCGATCATCGCCACCACCGCCTCGACCTCCTTGACGCCGATCACCTTACGGCGCTTGGACTGGGGCCGCAGCATCTGCGCGGCGCCGACCTCGTCGATAATGTCGATCGCCTTGTCTGGCAGCTTGCGGTCGCCAATGTAGCGCGCCGAGAGCTCGACCGCGGTGCGGATCGCCTCGCCGGTGTAGCGGACCCCGTGGTGCTCCTCGTAGTAGGGTTTGAGACCACGCAGGATCTTGACCGCATCTTCGATCGAAGGCTCTTTGATGTCGATTTTCTGGAACCGCCGCACCAGCGCCCGGTCCTTCTCGAAGTAGTTCCGGTATTCTTTGTAGGTGGTCGAGCCGATGCAGCGCAGTTGGCCGCCCTGCAGCGCCGGCTTGAGCAGGTTCGAGGCGTCCATGGCGCCGCCCGAGGTGGCGCCGGCGCCGATTACCGTGTGGATCTCATCGATGAACAGGATCGCGCCCTCGAGCGCCTCAATTTCCGAGACCACCGCCTTAAGCCGCTCCTCGAAGTCGCCCCGATAGCGCGTGCCGGCCAACAGCGACCCCATGTCGAGGGCGAAGATGGTTGCCTCGGTCAGCACCTCCGGGACCTCGTTCCGGAAAATACGCCGGGCCAGCCCCTCGGCGATCGCGGTCTTGCCGACGCCGGCCTCGCCGACGTAGAGCGGGTTGTTCTTGGTCCGGCGGCACAGCACCTGGATGGTCCGATCGATCTCCGCGACCCGGCCGATCAGTGGATCGATGCGGCCCTCCGCCGCCTTCTTGTTGAGATCGACGCAATAGGCGTCGAGCGCCTCGCGACCCTTGCGCACCACTTTCTCGGCATCGGAATCCTCGTCGGCGCCTTGGGCGGTGCGTTCCTCCTCCTGGCCGATCACCTTGGCGATGCCGTGGCTGATGTAGTTGAGCGCGTCGAGGCGGCTCATCTCCTGTTCTTGCAGGAAGTAAACGGCGTGGCTTTCTCGTTCGGAGAACATGGCGACCAGGACGTTGGCGCCGGTCACCTCCTCGCGACCCGAAGACTGCACGTGGATCGCGGCGCGCTGGAGCACGCGCTGGAAGCCGGCGGTCGGCTTGGCATCGCCCAACTGCGCGGTAATCAGGTTGGAAAGCTCGTTGTCGATGTAGTCCTGGATCTCGCTGCACAGACGTTCGAGTTCGACGCCGCAGGCTCTCAACACCGCGACCGCGTCGGCGTCCTCGGTCAGCGCGAGCAGCAGGTGTTCCAGCGTCGCGTATTCGTGGCGCCGTTCGTTGGCGTATCCCAGGGCGCGGTGCAGGGTCTGCTCGAGATTTGCGGAGAGCATGCGTCAGCTAGTCCTTTTCAAGGGTGCATTGCAAGGGATGCTGATGGCGCCGGGCGTAGTCGATCACGGAATTGACCTTGGATTCGGCGACTTCGTATGTGAACACGCCGCAGATGCCGACCCCGCGCTGGTGGACGTGAAGCATGACCCGGGTGGCGTCCGAGCGATTCTTCGCGAAAAACTTTTCCAGGACATGAATGACGAACTCCATCGGCGTATAATCATCGTTGAGCATCAGAACTTTGTACATCGACGGTGTCTTCGTCTTGGGCCGGGTCTTGACGATCACGTCCGTCGAGGGATTGTTGCCCGTCTTTTTTTCTCCGTTGCTCATCGTTGCTGAGGTCTGCTCGTTTTCCGGCGCTTGACTGTGCCGTCATGATATCGGGTTTCGTGGCCCGTGGAAAAGTCCCTAACGACGCAAATATGGGCGCGCGGGCCCCGAACCGCCACTCGGATCATGATATTTGGCCAAATCTTAACAATTTCGCGTTCCGGGCGGCATATTCGAACCCACGGCCTTCGGCACAACCCGGGCCGCCGCGACTCCGCCGCCGCGCCTCCGCCGTCGTGGATCCAGCGGCTAAAACAGTGTGATATGGCCCGCCAGACCGTTTTCGGCGACCGTCAGGCTGAAGGCCGAACTCCCGTCGTCACGCTCGAGCTTGTTTCGGGCCAACACAACGCCGGCGTCCTCACGAGGCGGGTTGACGGCGATGCCGGTGCGGTCGTGGTCCAGCAAGCCGGCGGGGAAGCTAAGCCTGTCGCAGCGCGCGGAACGATACCGCCAGGCGTTGAAATGGAACCGGCCGTCTCGGCATAGACTGGCGATCCAGTAGAATTGCTCCGAGGCCAGACGCAGCCCCGCGGGCGTCGGCCCAAAGGCGTCACTGTCTTCGAGCTGCCCCTCGAAATCGGCCAATTCCGACGGACTCAGCCGATCCTGGGCCTTGGTCCAGCCCCCAACGGCTGTCAGGTCGGCCAGGGAGATATTGGTCACGTTGAGGCCGCTGCCGGTCATGACCCGGGCCGTGAAAAGCGCCCCGCCCGCGCCGTCACCGACGACCTCGTAGGCACGCAACTGCTCGTCGTAGGCGCCGTTATAGACCAGGCGGTACCAGGGTTCGGCCCCGGGCCCGCAGGCGGCGCGAATGTCATCGCCGTTCAGATAGCTGAACCAGGTCGCCTTGATGGTGAACGGGTCGTCGATCTCGCCGCGGTAGGCGCAGCCTGCCAGCACCGCCAGTCCCAAGCCCAAACATAGGGTGAACGCGGCTTTCAAAGCAAATCCGGGGGGGGTTGGGCAGGGCGAAAACATCAAAAGTTAACCTTATTGCAAGAGGCCAAGCATTACACTAGACAGACTCATGACGAGTTCTTAGAATTGTCGCTGATTCACATGCTTGTTGGCGGCCTGATGGGGGGAACACCTTTGGTTCCGGTGACAATATCCTGGTTTAAGCGAATTGTTAGTGGAAGTACAGCCGTCCGCGCGGCAACTGCGTTGCTTGTCGTCGGCCTCGTGTTGGGCGCTGCCGGCGCCGCCCAGGCGCGCTACGCCTCGATCGTGATCGACTACGACACCGGCCGGGTCTTGCACGAAACCAATGCCGACACCCGCAACTATCCCGCTTCCCTGGCCAAGATGATGACGCTCTACCTGGCATTCGAGGCGCTCGAGCGCGGCGACTTGAAGCTCAATCAAAAGCTCACCGTGTCGCGCCGTGCCGCCGGCATGCCGGCTTCAAAGCTAGGCCTAAAGCGCCGCGAGAAGATCACGGTCAAGCAAGCCATCCTGGCCCTGGTCACCAAGTCCGCCAACGACGTCGCGGTGGTGTTGGCGGAGAAAATGAGCGGCAAGGAAACCAAGTTCGCGCGTTTGATGACAAAAAAGGCGCGCGAGCTGGGCATGAAGCGGACCTCGTTCCGAAACGCCTCCGGATTGCCCAATCGGCGCCAGTTGAGCACGGCGCGCGACATGGCGACGCTCGCGCGCGCGCTGATCCGGGATTTTCCCAAGCAGTACCGCTATTTCTCGATCAAGCAGTTCGTCTATAAGGGCAAAAAGTACCGCAACCACAATCGCCTTTTGAAGAGCTACAGCGGCACCGACGGCATCAAGACCGGCTACATCCGGGCTTCCGGATTCAACCTGGCGGCCTCGGTAAAGCGCAACGGACGCCGGCTGATCGCGGTGGTCCTGGGCGGCAAAACGCCGCGCTCGCGCGACCGCCACATGGCCAAGCTACTGGATCGGGGTTTCGCCAAGCTGGCCTCGATAGCTCCGAACAAGATTCCGGCCCCGCCACCGCGCAAGCCCGATTTCGCCTTGGCCGCCGACTTCGCGCCCTCCACGGGCACCGCCCCGACCGAGCCGGCGTCGTCGAAAAAGCCCCTGGCCGGAAACCAACCGGTCTCGCCCAAAGCACCACAAATTGAATTAGGCTCCTCCGAGACCGCCGTGCCCGACCCCTCCTGGGCCATCCAGGTCGGCGCCTACTATCACTATAAGCCGGCCAAACAAGCCGCGGTGAAAGCGGCCGAGCGCCTTCCCGAGCTGCTCGAGGGCTCGCAGGTCACGATCACCCACATCAAGGGCAAGCGCGGCCGCATCTATCGCTCCCGCCTGACCGGGCTGACCGAAGCCAAAGCACGCGCCGCCTGCCGCAGCTTGGCGAAGAAAAAAGTCGATTGCCTGGTGATCCGGACCGGCCGCCGCCTGGCGATGGCCAACTGACCGGCGCCAACCGCGGGTCAGTTTCGAAAAAAACTATCCCACTCAGCGCAACTCGTCGACTTCCAGTCCGCTGGCTTTGAGCTGATTGGCGAGGGCCTTCTTGAGGCGGGCGAGCCCGGCCTCGTCGGCGGCCTCGCAGCGGGCGACCAGCACGTCCTGGGTGTTGGAGGCGCGCAGCAGCCACCAGCCGTCCTCATCGCGCACCCGCACGCCGTCGATCTCGGTCATCTCCGCGCCCGCGGCAACAAGCCGGGCACGGACTTCCTCCACGACCACGGCCTTGCGGTCCTCGGCACAGGGGAAGCGGATCTCCGGCGTATTGACGACCGGCGGCAGGGAGTCGCGGTACTCGGCCAGGCTCCAGTCCTCCCGGCTCAGGATCTCGATCAGGCGCACCGCGGCGTAGAGTGCGTCGTCGAAACCGTGGTAGCGGTCGGCGAAGAACAGGTGCGCCGACATCTCGCCGGCGAAGGGCGCGCCGAGCTCGGCCATCTTGGCTTTGATCAGGGAATGCCCGGTCATCCACATCAGCGGCTGGCCGCCGGCGCGGGCGATCTCGTCGAACAGCACTTGGCTGGCCTTGACGTCGGCGATGATGGTGGCCCCGGGATGGGTCTTCAGGATGTCGCGGGCGAACAGCAGCATCAACTGATCGCCCCACAGCACCCGCCCTTGCCCGTCGACCGTGCCGATGCGATCGCCGTCGCCGTCGAAGGCGATGCCCAGATCGCAGCGGTTTTCGCGCACGCAGGCCTGTAGCTGGGCCAAATTTTCCGGCACCGTTGGGTCTGGGTGGTGCGCCGGGAAAGTCCCGTCGATCACCTCGTTAAGCAGCAGGTGGCGGCCCGGCAGACCCTTTGTCAGCGCCACCATGGCTTCGCCGGCGGCGCCGTTGCCGGCGTCCCAGGCGACCGTCAGGTCACGCGCGCCAGGCGCATAGTCCGCCACCAGGCCGGCCACGTAATCGTCGAACACCGGATGCTCCTCGACCGTGCCCGGGCCGTCCTCGAAATCCCCCGACTCGACCAGCTCGCCGAGGGTCTGGATATCGGCACCGAAGAACGAGGCCTTGCCACGCATCAACTTGAAGCCGTTATGGGCCGGCGGATTGTGCGAGCCGGTGACCATGACCGCGCCGTCTGCCTCCCGCGTCACCGCCGCGTAGTACAGCATCGGCGAGGGGCCGCGTCCGACCCGCAGCACGCTCAGGCCGCAGGCACGCAGGCCCTCGACCAGGGCCGCTTCCAGCTCCGGCGACGACAGCCGGCCATCGTAGCCGACACAAACCTTCGTGCCCCCGGCGCGCCGCAGCAGCGTGCCGAAGCCGCGGCCGAGAGCCCGCGCATCGGCCGCGGAGAGGGTTTCTCCGACCACGCCGCGAATGTCGTACTCGCGCAGGATCGTGGGATCGAATCGGTGCCCGGCCGGGCCGCTCGCGCCAGTCATGTCAGTCCCCTCTCTCGCGCATTGGCCGGCCGATACCGGTATAATCGAAGCCGGCCGCCGCCATCTCGCGCGGGTCGTAGATGTTGCGCAGATCGACCATCACCGGCGCCTTCATCAATTCCTTGACGCGCGCCAGGTCGAGTGCCCGGAAGGCATTCCATTCGGTGATGATGACCAGGGCGTCGGCGCCCTCCAAGGCCTCGTAGGCGCCCTCGCACCACGCCACGCCGTCGAGCAGCTTCTTGGCTTCGTCGAGGCCCTCGGGATCGTAAGCGCGCACCGCCGCCCCGGCTTCGATCAGCGCCGGCAAGATATCCAGGCTCGGCGCGTTACGCATGTCGTCGGTGTTCGGTTTGAAGGTCAAGCCGAGTACGGCAATCGTCTTGCCGGCGACCGAGCCGCCGCAATGTTCGACGATCTTGGCCGCCATCTGCTTCTTGCGCGCATCGTTGACGGCGATTACGGCTTCGACGATCCGCGTCGGCGCACCAGCCTGCTCGGCGGTGCGCACCAGGGCCAAGGTGTCCTTGGGGAAGCAGGAGCCGCCATAACCCGGCCCGGCGTGCAGAAACTTGCGACCGATGCGTCCGTCCAGGCCGATGCCGCGCGCCACGTCGTGGACGTCGGCGCCGAGCTTCTCGCAGAGGTCGGCCATTTCGTTGATGAAGGTGATCTTGGTAGCCAGGAAGGCATTGGCCGCGTACTTGATCAATTCCGCCGTTTCCGGCTCGGTGAAGATGATCGGCGTCTCGATCAGATAAAGCGGCCGGTAGACTCGGCCCAGGACCTCGCGGGCACGCTCCGAGCCGGTGCCTATCACCACCCGGTCGGGCCGCATGAAGTCGCTGATAGCCGCGCCCTCGCGCAGGAATTCCGGGTTCGAGGCGACATCGAAATCAGCGTCCGGGCGGGCCTCCCGGAGGATCCGCGCGACCTCCCGGCTGGTGCCCACCGGCACCGTCGATTTGGTCACGATAACCGTGTAACCGTTCAGCGCCGTGCCGATCTCGGCCGCCGCCGCGTGTACGTAGGCGAGGTCCGCATGGCCATCGCCGCGCCGGCTCGGTGTGCCGACCGCGATGAACACGGCGTCGGCGCCATGCACCGCCGCGGTCAGGTCGGTGGAGAACGACAGCCGCCCCTCGGCCACGTTGCGCGCGACCAAAGGCTCGATACCGGGTTCGAAGATCGGCACTTCGCCGCTCCGCAAGGCGGCGATCTTGGCCGCGTCCCGGTCGACGCAAACCACGTCGTGACCGAACTCGGAAAAACAGGCGCCGGACACCAGACCCACATACCCGGTTCCGATCATCGCAATCTGCATCTGCCCCGCCTCCGTACCGGTTACGGGTCAGTCGACCGCGGGATCGGCGTATCGCTTTACGATCTCGCGCATATCCGCCCGCAGATCGTCGCGCTGCAGCGCGTAGGCGACGTTGGCCTCCAGGAAGCCGGCCTTGCTGCCGCAATCGAATCGCTTGCCCTCGAAGCGCAGGCCATGGAACGGCATCCGGTCAATGGTCCGGGCCATGGCGTCGGTCAATTGGATCTCGCCGCCGACGCCGGTCTCCTGGCGGCCGAGCTCGTCGAAGACCGCGGGGTCCAGGATGTAACGTCCGATGATCGAGAGCGTCGAGGGCGCCGCCTCGGGCGCCGGCTTCTCGACCAGCCCCCGGGCCCTGGCCAGGCGGCCGTCGTCCTCGACCACATCGAGAATGCCGTAGCGGTTGGTCTGGTCGCGCGGCACGTCCTCGACCGCGGCCAGGTTGCCGCCGACTTCCATATAGGCGTCGATCACTTGCTTGAGGCAGGGAACCTCCGAAAGCACCAGATCATCGGCGGAGATCACCGCGACCGGCTCGCCATGGACCATGTGGCGCGCGCACCAGACCGCGTGGCCCAGGCCGAGCGGCTCCTGCTGGCGGATGTAGGCGACCTGACCGGGATCGAGCAACATGTCCTCGAGCGCGTCGAGCTCCGCCTTCTTGTCGCGCGCCATCAGGGTGTCGCGCAGCTCGTAGTTGTGATCGAAGTGGTCCTCTATCGCGGATTTGCCGCGGCCGGTGACGAAGATAAACTCCTCGATCCCGGCGGCACGCGCCTCCTCGACCGCATACTGGATGAGCGGCTTGTCGACGACCGGCAGCATCTCCTTGGGCAGCGCCTTGGTGGCCGGCAGAAACCGGGTGCCGAGGCCGCCGACCGGAAAGATTGCCTTACGTGGAGCTTGTGGCATGTATGAACGGATGGATCATGGGTTTCAGGAAAACCGGGCGCTGTAATGCCATACCCTCAGCAGGGAGACAAGCTGCGCCCTCACGCACACAGCTTATCCCAATGATCCTTAATAATGCCTGATAAAGTCGGCTTCCGTTCTGCTCGCCCCTTGGCCCGCCCC
>Ga0209987_10002454_pt1 | contig 10260 bp, 10 predicted proteins | sample N074metaG_FD_182134 | JGI IMG/M metagenome (GOLD analysis project Ga0209987, IMG submission 182134) | Deep subsurface microbial communities from Kermadec Trench to uncover new lineages of life (NeLLi) - N074 metaG (SPAdes) (version 2) | ecosystem: Environmental > Aquatic > Marine > Ocean trench... | reverse complement strand
CATAATAGGCCTGTTGTTCGTGATGCTCTCCTTATAATTTAGCCTACTTGCTGTAAAGAGTGCAGATATCGTCTCAGTACTGGCACATATTATCACGAGCATTTAAAAAGTGTGGGCATTTTGTAAAATGACAGTAACAGCTTGATAATGTGGGTTAATTTTATTAGCCTTTACTAGCCGCGCTAGCCTTCTTTTGTCTGCTTATGCTTGGCCTTCCCCAATCGTAGTGGTGGCAATCAATAAATGCCTCACCCTTGGTGAGTCGACCGGGTACTTGAAGCTCAACAGCGGTATACTGTACCGGATGGTCCGGGATGGAGATACTTCCGCCTCCAGAATCGGGGCTCAATGGTGTTTCAACCGGCAAAAGATTGACGCCCGCGTGACAGCCAAAGGCCCGGTGGTGCTGCCTCTCAAGGGAACGAAAGCGGTAACGATGTCTAACTTTCGCTGACGCAGAAGAACGATGGAGAATCGACCTAGCCGGAAAAGGCTTGCCGAACTCGTGCAAAAGAACATTTAGTAGAACAATGGGGTTTCCCCCGAGAAAAATTCATACACCGAGCGAATTAACAGGTGAGGTAAAAAATGAGCAAGATCAAGATTGCGATAGTCGGTATTGGAAACTGTGCCAGTTCTTTGATACAGGGTATTCACTTTTACCAGGAGAAAAACGAGCAGGATGCTATCGGTCTGATGCATTGGGAGATCGGCGGCTATAAGCCCGGGGACATAGAGGTTGTGGCGGCCTTCGATATCGACAAACGCAAAGTCGGTGTTGGCGTCAACGAAGCGATTTTTTCCGCGCCCAACTGCACGACGGTGTTCTGTTCTGAACTGCCGGCGTCCAGTGTCACCGTGCAGATGGGCAAAATTTTGGACGGATTTTCCGACCACATGAAGGATTACGCTGAAAAACGCACTTTTGTGCTGGCGGATGAACCCGAATCGACCGAAGAAGACATCATTAAGGCGTTTAAGGAATCCGGGGCACAAATCCTGTTGAATTACTTGCCGGTCGGCTCTGAAGATGCGACTCGCTTTTACGCTACCTGCGCCTACAAAGCGGGACTGGCCTTCGTCAATAATATCCCGGTCTTTATCGCCAGCGATTCCAAGGGAGACTGGGCACGTCATTTTGAAGAAGCCGGGTTACCCATCATCGGTGACGATATCAAGGCCCAGTTGGGGGCGACCATCACCCACCGCACGCTCACGGATCTGTTCGCCAAGCGCGGCGTTAAGCTGGAGCGTACCTACCAGCTTAACACCGGTGGCAACACGGATTTTCTCAACATGCTCAACCATTCACGCCTGGCCTCGAAAAAAGAATCCAAGACCGAGGCCGTGCAGTCAGTGACCGCCCAACGCATGGATGCCGATAACATTCATATCGGCCCCAGTGACTACGTGCCTTGGCAAAACGACAACAAGATCTGTTTCCTGCGGATGGAGGGTACGATGTTTGGCGATGTGCCGATGAACCTTGAATTGCGTCTGTCGGTGGAAGATTCGCCTAACTCGGCAGGTGTGGCCATTGATATGATCCGTTGCGCCAAACTGGCGTTGGACCGGGGCCAAAGTGGTATTCTGGAAGCGCCATCGGCCTATTTTTGCAAACATCCCTTACGCCAGTTCACTGATGATGAAGCTTTCCAAATGATGGAAGATTTTATTAAGGGCGAGTCTTGAATGGCTCCAAATAAAGAGTCTTCAACGAAAGAGTAAGGAACACTATGAAGTGCCTGATCATCGCGGCCGGCAAGGGTAGCCGGCTGCAATCCAGAGGTGAGTGCAAACCCCTCATTCCCCTCCTGGGCATCCCTTTGATTGAACGTGTCATCCGCGCTGCCCTAGAGGCAGGTGCGGATGAGTTCTTTGTTGTTGTTGGCCACCAGGGCGAGCAGCTTAGCCATTTCCTGGCGGGTCTGGCGGAATCCTTGGCGATCCAGATCACGCCGCTGGTCAATGATGACTGGGATAAAGACAACGGTCTCTCGGTGCTAAAGGCCAAAGAGGTGTTGCAGGAGCCGTTTTTGCTACTGATGGCGGATCATCTGTTTGATCCCCGGTTGGTTCGAGAATTGACGGCCCTGGAACTGGGCGAAGGGGAGATTGCTTTAGTCGTGGACGGCAACACCCGCAACCCGCTTATCGATATGGATGATGTCACCCGCGTTAAGCTGGAAGCCGACGCTTCCCCACCGAAAAACGGTCAAAACAGCAGTAAAAAGATCCGTGATATCGGTAAGGGCATGGCTGACTTTAATGGTTTCGATACGGGTCTTTTCCTGTGCTCCCCGGCGATCTTCAAGGCTCTGGAGCAAAGCAAAGAAAAAGATGACGACACATCGCTGTCCGGGGCGGTACGGATTCTGGCTGCTGAGGGGTGCGCCAAAGCCCTCTTGATGGACGGATTTTGGCTCGATGTGGACGATCCCGCCGCATTCCAAAAAGCGGAGCAGGCGTTGCTAAAGCGACTCAGTGACAAACCAAATGACGGGCCCGTCGCACGTCATTTGAACCGCCCATTATCCATCCGGATGTCGCAAACCTTAGTGCAGCACGATATCACACCCAATCAGATTTCCCTGTTCTCGTTTCTGTGCTCGGTGCTGGCCGCTGGACTGTTTGCTCTGGGTGGGTATTTTGCCTTGCTACTGGGCGGTGTACTGGCCCAGTTTGCGTCCATCGTCGACGGTTGTGACGGTGAAGTGGCACGGCTCAAGTACCTGAGCAGCGACGTCGGCGGCTGGTTCGATGCGGTATTGGACCGCTATGCGGATGCCTTTCTGCTGTTCGGCCTGACCTGGCATCTGCTGGCGGTGGAAGTGAGTGGTTGGATCCTGTTGGTGGGTTTTATGGCCATTATCGGCTCGTTCATGCTGAGTTACACGGCGGATAAGTACGACAACCTGATGCAAAAGCGGCTGCAAGCCGGTGGTAAGGCCGGCTGGCGAATGGGTCGCGATGTGCGCGTGTTCCTGATCTTTCTCGGTGCGGTAACCAATCTGGTGTTGCCGGTGTTGGTGCTAGTCGCCGTGGTGATGAATCTTGAGACCCTGCGCCGAGTAAAAATGGCTCTTGATGGACAACGTTGATCACGCCAAGCAAAAAATCCGTGCGGTGATCGCGGGCTCGCAAGTGCCCGAAGATCCCGGTCACGCCGACAACACCCTGGAATGGCTTTTACGCCTGGAACCGGGGTCCGGCGAGGCCCTGCAGTTGGCGGCATTGGCCCATGACATCGACCGGGCCATTGAGGAGGTCAAGGTAAGGCGAGCGGATTTCGACGATTACGATGTCTTCAAGGCCGCCCACGCTAGCCACGGTGCTGAACTATTGCACCCGATGCTGATCGCTTGCAACGTGGCACCCGAGGTAGTGGACGAGGCATGTCGCCTGGTAGTGATCCACGAAGTGGGTGGCGACCCCGACGCTGATCTGCTCAAAGATGCAGACAGCATTTCCTATTTTGATGTCAACCTGCCGCTTTATTTCCAACGCGAAGGTTGGGACGAGACCAAGCGCCGATCGCACTGGGGTTACCGCCGACTTTCGTCAAGAGCGCAACAGATCGTTAAACAGATCAACCACGATGACCAGGAAGTGGCGCGATTGCTGCGTGAGGTGGTTGCTGACAATCTGGCGTAAATTGGGAGTGATTAATGGGCAATATGGCGGCACTCAGGGGAAGCTGTAGGCCAGATAAGAAACGGTGGAAAACATGAAGCCGAGGGTGATTTGGGTCGAGCGAAGGCCCCAATAGAGGTATTGCCAACTTAACTAATCGATCTTGATAGAATTGATGGAGAGCCTGCCCCGCTTTAGAGTATAGGTAGCATTAACGCCCCTTCCTTCCACAATCTGCTAGCCACCAGTTACTATAAATAAGCTAATCGCTCTCACATTTACTATAAATTATACGCAATTATGGTATCGATGGGCCGGAATATGCAATCGCTAGTTAGTGAGACCTCCCAAGTACGCAAAAGGCCCTACCAGTCTCATCCTTGAGCAGCATAATATCGTCACATTCCCTGTGATTCTTAGTCGAAGAGTCTTGCTTGCGGTGGCGCTCGCGGTTCTGGCAGTTGATTAGCTGAGGCTAGTGCCCTTGACTTTGCACCCCAGTGATCCAATATCTTCTTGATGACCAACGGATCCTCGATGCACGCGATAATCTTGACGGCCCCTCCACACCGATTGCAGATTGTAATATCAATGTTAAACACTCGCTTGAGTCGTTGCGCCCATGTCATTTCCTTGTGCTCATTCACTGGCAGCTCTGCGCTCTTCTTGCTCTTCACATCCTGCGTATTGCCGCCCTTGCCACGTTTCGCAGGTGTCACATTGATTCGATGCTTGCTATTAGGCGCCAGAACTCCATGAAATCGCGTCAGATTAGCTCGGGGTTTAGGCACCAGTGCTGCCAACTTCGCCATAAAGTCAAGAGGCTCGAATATGACATGTGTTGTCCCATCTCGATACGGGGTCTTTAATTCGTATCTCACCAGCCCCCGAGACGTGAACGCGAGTCGTTTCTCCGATACTGCGGGGCGGGCGATATAGCGGCACAAGCGTTCCAGCTTTTTCCGTTCGCGCGTTTTTGTAGCCACACCCGCATGCAGTGAAAATCCGGCGATTTTGCCGACTTGGTTAGTACCAAAATCGTCATCTTCCCAGGATGGAATCGTTTGCAAGGTGAAGACTTTACGCCCCTGCTGAGGACCCACTGCAATTCGATACGTGATGGAATGTCCTTGAAGTTGGTTCATTGCATCGTCATCTTGCAAATCCAGCGTTAAATAACTGCTTTCATCATCTCGCGATAACAACCCCTGGCGTTCAAGATGGCGTGCAACACGCTGACTAATCGTCGCGACCAGGGCATTTAGCTCACTGACTGTCGGTGCGGTAACACGGTGAAACCTTAATTTGTGGTTGTATTTTTCCTGATAAACACCGTCTATGAACAGTATATGGAAGTGTACATTGAGATTGAGTGCTGATCCGAAGCGCTGTATGAGCGTGACAGCGCCCGTGTGTGCCTGCGTTCTATTAAAACCAACTTTTTGAACCAGATGTGTTGAGATCACTCGGTTAACAATACCCAGCACTTTACTCATCACCTGTGGGCTGTTGGCCAGTAGAAATCGTAGGGGATATGGGAAACTGAGCACCCATTGCCGAATGGGTTTGTGGGGTAAGACGTCATCCACCAGTAGCGCTGCGGTTTCCGCCATACGCCTTGCACCACAACTGGGGCAAAACCCTCGGCGTTTGCAGCTGAAGGCCACCAGATGTTCGTGATGACAGCCTTCGCAACGGACTCGAAGAAATCCATGCTCCAATCGCCCACAATCAAGATACTCGTCAAACTCCCGCGCGACATGGCGAGGCAAATAGCTTCCAACTTCGCTCAAGTGCGACTGAAACTCGGGCCAATGGCGCTCGATAAGTTGGTAAAGCAGTGTTTGCTCTGGCTTGTGGCGAACATAGGCAAACACTTCGCCGCCAGACATCCTGTCCGGCCATGCGTGGTTCATGAAACGCGTCCTTGCGTTACTTCATTTTATTCAGTTTATCAGGCTTTGTTCGCAATAATAGGTGGGCTATGGCACTTGTCACATGAATGGATTCCGGGCTGGTCGCCCCCTCCCGCTCCCGATGTGCAAAACCGGATCAGGGGTTCGGCCCCAGCTCGAAGCTCGGTTTCGAAAACCCCTTCCAACTCTTCAACTTACCGCCACGCAGCTCGGTATAGCCACCAAGCCGCTTCGGAATCGGTTCGGTCCCAGCAACCCTACCCTACCCCATCAGAAAATCTCGTTACCTTTCTTCAACTTACTACCCCAATTCACCACACACCATCCGACTCATAATCGGAGGGTGTGTGGCCGGAATCGTGATGTGGAATAAATTCATAACGTAATCATAGAGTTATGGGAGACACACCCTCCGACTCTGGAGAGAGTCTCATAGACAGGAGTCGGAGGGTGTAGAGCTACGCTTCATGAGCGAGTCAGCTAGACATCATCTCCTGTACAATTTACCTTCACCGCGCCCGTAGCTCAGCTGGATAGAGTAACTGGGTTTGAACGGGGCGGCCTTCCACTACGAATCTCTCCGGGCGCGCCAATCCATTTCTTATCGGATGATCCAGCGCTACATGGATAACAAAGACTTTTTGGAAGCCATCAATCAGGTAATGCCCTATGGCAAATACAAGGGACGTCAGCTACTGGATCTTCCCGAGCCATATCTGGTGTGGTATCACAGTAAGGGGTTTCCTCAGGGTAAATTGGGTACACAGCTGGCTCTGATCTACGAAGTTAAACTCAACGGGCTGGAGGAGATGTTACGGCGCTTCCAGCGTTAGTAGACGAGTAACTATCCAGCCATTCCGGGGGTTTTGACAAGTTAATTTTTCAGACTTCCATATTCTGAACTCGATTCTCAAACTACCGCCCTACTCAATTCCTTGAACGCACTCACCCTGAGATCCCGATAGTGTTTCGGCTGACCAGATGGCAGCCAAGTTTGCTTAAATTTGTGACAGCAGCATGGGCCCAGAAATACCGGTGGAAGAAGCATTGGCGTGATCTGTTTCACCTTCCCATAGCGGCATGGATCGCGAATTCGCCATCGACAGGCCTCGATACCCAGCTGTTTGCCGAATTCGGTTTGAATGCGGAACGTCTATTTTAGGGTTCGCCTCGAACAGATAACAGAATAGTGGAATTCATCAGCTCCCGGAATGGCGCGAGGGCGCCAATAAAACTAACAATATTTAATGCCAAACTAACGGTTATGCTAGGCAAAAATTCGAGCTGTGAAATGGAGTTGTGATGATAGCGCGCGTGTTCCTGGGTATAGAGGCCCTGTTATTTATCCCCTACGGGCTTTACTGCCTGGTACAACCGGGTTTTCTCGAGGAAGCGGCGGGTGTATCTGCGGCAGGTATTACCGGAACAATTGAGATACAGGCCATGTATGGTGGGTTGGAGACGGCCATCGGTGTGTTGTGTGCCTTGGGTGCTATGCAGCTCAGCATGCGCCGTCCGGCTCTAATTACTTTGCTGTTCTGCTTTACAGGCCTGGCGGTCCCCCGGGTGACGCTGGGCCTAATGCATGGGGATGTAGGTGGTTACACTCTGGCTGCTATGATTCTTGAGACGTCTTCGGCGCTGATGGCGTTTTTTCTACTGTCTCGCGAAAAGTCGTCAGCCATTTAGTAGCGGAATCGTGAGAGATCTGCCCATGAAATTTAAGGCAGTTTCTATAAAGACCGGATAAGAAATCTGTGAATACCGATTGATTAGGCGAGATGCTTCACCATCTTGATGACGGTATTGTCCGAGCCGTTTGCGCCCTGCTCCACCTTGCGCTCAACCTCGACGTAGCCCCGCGCCAGATAAAGTGGCTCACCTGGCACGGTTGAACCCAGTTCAATAGTTTTGAAGCCTGCCTGTCTTGCTGCATTTTCGCCCAAGTCCAGCAAGAGCGTGCCTATTCCACATCGTGTCCAATCCGGATGGGTATACATGGCACGTATTCGCGCTGCATCTATAGACGGGTCGCTTAGGCTATCGTCGCGGCCAACAGTGTGATCGCCTCCGTATAACGTCTTGCGCTTTCCCCAGCCGCCGCAACCTACCAGCACCCTTTCGTCATCCTGCCGTGCCTCAATCAAGAAGTAGGTGCCATCCTCGATCAGGGTCTTGTCCACGCCCATCGTTTCCTTTGCCGCTTCGATCTCACTTGCAGACAGAAAAGCCTTCATGTTTTTAGTTATCGATACCCGCATCAGCCGTATTATGGCCACTGTGTCAGCCTCATGGGCGATGCGATGCCACAGTGTGAGCGGAGGTAAATCTTGGGGTTCAGTCATGCCTATTTCCGGTACATGTAAATCGCTATCGGGCCCATGGAAAGGGGAAATGATAACAATAAATTACGGCGCTGGCTTTAGGGATAAAAAAAGCTCGGTCTCCTATCGACTAGCTTGCCGTGGACGGGGCTCGGCACTGGTTCGAAGTTCGGCTTTAGTTTTTCCTTCCGACTCTAAGCCACATAAACCGCCCCTTGCCAGGCTAAATCCTTTATCCTGTAGACATCACCCACACGCTGGAGAACTACCCATGAGCGCGCCCGAAATACCGCAAGCCATTCACTTTGGTGATAATGACCTGCCTTTCGTCGACATTGGCGATGGCAGTTTGTTGAAAGTGCTGCAGATCAAAGTCGGTGAAGGCCTGTGGATTATAGAGAATATTTTCCAGGCCGGTTACGAGGTGCAAAAGCACAAGCACACCGGCCCGGTCTGGGGCTACACGTCCTCCGGTGCGTGGAAATACAAGGAATACGACTACGTGAACCGGGCCGGATCATTCCTGTACGAGCCCGCGGGGTCAGAGCACACATTGCAATGCATAGAGGACAACACCCGGGTGTGGTTTCATATGATGGGCTCCAACCTCAATCTCAATGCGCAGGACGGTATCGACATGGTGGTGGATGGGCCCATGACCCTGGAGTTCTATTACGCCATGTGCGAGGCCCAGGGCCTGGCGCGCCCCAATGTACTGGTTGAGCCCTGAGGGCGAGCAAAAATGCACATCGATGTATACAGTCCAGACAGTTACACCGCCGGTATTCCCCATGCTCAATTCGCCTGGCTGCGCGAGAACGCGCCGCTGTATTGGCACGAGTACCCACACGGCGGTGGCTACTGGGTACTAAGCCGGCACGCGGACGTAATGCGAGTGTCCCGCGACCACAAAACCTTCTCCGCGCAAACCGGTTTTGTGTTGGTGGACGACCTGCCGCCGGATATCCTGCCCATGGCCCAGGGGCAATTACTGGGCATGGATCCACCGCAGCACGGGCCTTTACGCCGCGCCGTGATAACCCGCTTTACCTCCAAAATGCTGGCGGCACTGGAACCGGAGGTACGGGCGATAACACGCCGGATCATGCGTGATGCGCAGTCGCTGAGCGAGGCCAATTTTGTCGATGACCTCGCCGGGGAATTACCCACCGCCGTCATTGGCTCGATGCTTGAGGTGCCGCGCGACATGTGGGGGCAAATGCGCAGCTGGTCGGACCTGCAGACCTCTGGCTCGGACCCGGACCTGGGCGGTAGCGACGAGGACGTCAACCAGGCCAGTATCGAGATGGGCACCTATGGCTTCGAGCTGGCCTGCGAGCGCAAAGACAAGGGCGGCGAAGACCTGATCTCCCTGTTGATAAACACCGAGGTCGACGGCCACCAGATCAGTGAAGCCGAATTCGCCTCACTGTTCGTGCAGATTACCGTGGCCGGCAATGAGACTACAAGGGGCTTGATTAGCAGTGGCATGCACGCCCTACTGCAGCGCCCGGCGCTGTACAGAGAGCTAGAGCGGAATACCGACCTGCTGCCAAACGCAGTGGAAGAGATGCTGCGTTGGAGTTGTCCGCTGCACTATTTCAGGCGCACCGCCACCTGTGATACCGAATTGCATGGGCAGAAAATTAGCGCCGGCGATCGAGTGGTGATGATGTACAGTTCGGCCAACTTCGATGACGCGGTTTTCGACTCACCAATGGAGTTTGATATTCGGCGTGAGCACAACCCGCACATGGCCTTCGGCCACGGTATTCACCTGTGTCTGGGGGCGAACCTTGCGCGCTTGGAGGCACGTCTGTTTTTCGAGGAGTTCTTCGCTCACTTCACCGGCATTGAGAGCGCCGGTGAACCGGTGTATATCCGCTCTAATAATATTCACGGCTTCAAACAAATGCCCGTGCGATTGCAGTCGCGCTAAATGCCATCGCTATACCAGTGTGGGTGGTACTAAAGTCATGAACCATCCCCACGCCAGTGCATGGCGAGTTGGTAATTATTTATCTGAATCAAGGGGAGAGCTCCTTTGATCTACATTTGCGTGCATGCTTACGAACGGAGGATCTAATGGCGGGAGGATTTGCCAAAGACGGCGCGGTTCAGGAGCAGATCGATGCCAGCTTGGAAGACGAGGTCAACCGTGCTCGTAGCCGCCTACCGCAGGGAGATAGCGCTCTGGAATGTGACGAGTGCGGCACCACAATCCCCGATGCTCGGCGAAAAGCAATACCTGGTGTGCGCCTGTGTGTAGCATGTCAGGAGTCCATTGACGAAGAACAGGCAGCCTTCGCCGGTTATAACCGCAGGGGAAGCAAAGATAGTCAGCTGAGGTAGGGCTACCAGGATGAAGACGTCTCCGGGGATTGTCT
>Ga0209987_10002453_pt1 | contig 10262 bp, 9 predicted proteins | sample N074metaG_FD_182134 | JGI IMG/M metagenome (GOLD analysis project Ga0209987, IMG submission 182134) | Deep subsurface microbial communities from Kermadec Trench to uncover new lineages of life (NeLLi) - N074 metaG (SPAdes) (version 2) | ecosystem: Environmental > Aquatic > Marine > Ocean trench... | reverse complement strand
ATCACGATCGTGGGTTTCCTGATGCTTGGATACTGGTAAGACAATCGCCCGCTGGGGCGGGCTCCTACGAGATGAACACAGGAGCCCGCCCCAGCGGGCGATTGGGATTGAGCTAACGAGGAGCCCGCCCCAGCGGGCGATTGGGATTGAGCTAACGTAGGAGCCCTTCCTAAGCGGGCGATTGGGATTGAGCTAACGTAGGAGCCCTTCCTAAGCGGGCGATTGCGATTGAGCTAACGCAGGAGCCCTTCCTAAGCGGGCGAAATCTATGTGATGGCAATGAGTTGAAGAGGACTTTCCGATGAAAAAATCGATGGTTTCGATAATCATGATCGCGATAGCTGCGGTCGCCATCTCCGCCCGTCATGAGACAGCAGTCATTCCGGCGAAAATCAGCAAAGAAGACCTGTCTGGAAAAATATTCGAGCGGCAGGACATGCTCGAGACGACGCACAAAAGCGGCAACGTCACGCTGGATGTAAAGACGCTCCTGTCGAGCGACAAGAAGTTCGCATCCGGCATGTACCGTTCCGGCAAGAGCTACTTCGAGGCTACCGATCCGTATGGCGTCGACGAGTTCATGTATTTCCTGGAGGGCAGCGTCAAACTGACGTCGTCGGATGGCACCGTGCAGACGATCAATGCCGGTGAAGCCGTGACGATTCCCAAAGAGTGGACCGGCACCTGGGATACGGAGGGCTATACTAAGATCTGGGTTATCTACTCCGAAGACGGATCAGGTCTTTAATTAACTCCTGGAGAGGGCAGCAGCATGAGCGGGATTACACGTAGAAAATTCCTGGGCTCGTCGGCGGTGATACCGCTGGGACTGGGCATCGCGGCCGGATCTTCGGCGCAGGGAAAGCCTGCCACGGGCATGGCTTCGATGATCGTGACCGGCGCCAACGTGTATACGATGGTCTGGGACAAACCGAAAGCAACCGCAATTGCGGTTCTCGGTAAACGACTTCTGGCAGTCGGCAACGACGAGGACATCATCAGGCTGGCCAACGCCAGCACGCGGAGAATCGATGCCCGGGGCATGACCGTGACGCCCGGCTTCATCGACTCACACAGTCATCCGATCCTGGCGTGGGAGTCGCAGGGCGTGAATGTCAATCTGCGTCGAATCCCGGAGGTGCAGGATGTGCTGGCGCAGAAAGCGGCCGCAACGCCGCCGGGAGACTGGGTGCGAGGCTTCATGTACGACGATACCAAGTTTGAGGAGGAGCGTGCCCTCAATCTCAGGGATCTCGACGATGCTGTGCCGAATCATCCGGTGTACGTTGCGCACCGCGGAGGGCACACGATCGTCGTCAATTCGAAGGCGTTTGAAGTTGCCGGTATCGACATGGATACGCCTGACCCTGTGGGTGGAAAGTTTTATCGTGAAGATGGCGCATTCACCGGCAAAGTCGCAGAGTACGCCACTCGTCCATTTCGTCTTCTTGCAATCCCGCAAGTCGATCGCGCTCAGCTAATGCAAAGTGCGATTCTTTCATCCAAGGCGATGGCTGCCGCCGGCCTGACATCGACAACAGACGCCGGGTGCAATCGGGAGCGTTTTATTGCCTACAACGATGCCCGTAATGCAGGCGAGCTGTCATTCCGGATATCTGTAATGCCGCGTGGTGGCGAATTCTATGACGGCCTCAAGAAGGCCGGAGTTTGGTCCGGATTCGGTGACGACATGATAAGGATCGGCGCCGCAAAATTCGGCGCGGACGGTTCCGCATCAGAACGCACGATGTATATGAGTACACCGTACGAGGGCACTGACGACCACGGCATACTGACGATGACGCAGGAGCAGATTGACGATGCAGTGGACGATGCCGTCGCGCACGGTTTCCGGGTGGGAATTCACGCCAACGGCGACTGGACCATCGACATGGTTCTCAAGGCCTACGAAAGAGTGCTCAAAAATCACCAGGGACCGAATCCGCGGCATCGAATCGAACATTGCTCGCTGATCAACGACTCGCTGTTGGCGCGCATCAAGGCAGCCGGTGTTGTGCCGACGCCGTTCTATACCTACGCGCATTATCACGGCAACAAGTGGGTCGACTATGGCGAAGAGAAGATGGAATCCATGTTTGCGCATCGCAGCTTCCTGGATGCCGGTATCCCGGTGGCGCCTGCATCCGATTACGGCCCGGGGCCCTACGAACCGATGATGGCGATCCAGAGCATGGTGACCCGCAAAGACATGCGCGGACGAGTCTGGGGGCCGAGCCAGCGCATCTCCGTTACCGAAGCGATGCGTATCTGCACGATGCATGGAGCTTATGCCTCGTTTGAAGAGAACATCAAGGGCTCGCTTGAGGCCGGCAAGCTGGCCGACTTCGTCATCCTCGAGCAGGACCCGCACGAAGTTGATCCGGATACCATCAAGGAAATCAGGATCGTACAAACAGTCATGGGCGGCCTGACGACCTACGAGGCCTGATTTGCAACCATCGCGTAACCTTTTCGGTTGACGGGCCCTATAAGACTGTAAATCACTAAGTTTTGAGGATTTACAATGTTGGCAACACGACTATTCCTGTTCCTGCTGCTTTTCGGTTTGCCGTTGCAAGGTGGCGCTGCGGTGTCCGCCGATGACCTGCCGGGCGATACGGTCTGGTATCTGTACGCCGATCTCGATCTGATGAGAACCGCTGAATCCGGCAAGGGTTTTTCCGAGTGGTTCGACGCCGAAATTGCCGCCGATATACACGAGGAAACCGGCATCGATCTGAGTTCGGAAGTGGATTCGATAACCGCGTATTCGGATGCCAGCAACGGCACCGTCATTCTGATCGATGGTCCGGTGACCAAAGAAATGCAGGACAAGTTACTTGCGCTCGCCGCAACGCGAGGCTATGTCGAGACCCGCGAATATGACGGCAAAGCCTATTATTTTGTGGGCGACGAGGATGATTCCGGCGGCAGCGGTCGCGACCCGTTCGACGAACTCGGGGATTCGACGTATTTCAGCTTCGGCATCGCCAACAAGGCAATCATTGCCTCGAGTGAGAATCAGCTGAAGGCGATGCTCGACAACGGCGGCAGGATTGTCGGCAGCCGGAGCCATGACGGGGCGCTATTCGTGTTGACTGCCGACATGAGTTTCGTGCAGGCCGGCCTGCGCACCAACAGCCTGGCAGACGAAGACGAGGATGATGACGATGGCTGGGGATCGAATATCCTGAGGAACACCGAACAGGCGGCGATATTGATTGCAGAACGCTCCGGACAGATCGCTATCCAGGCACAGCTAAAGTCAAAGGACCCGAAAATTGCCGCATCGATTGGTGGCATCATCAACGGCCTGATCAGCCTGCAGGCATTCAACTCGGAACTCGGGCCCGAAGTGCAAAGTCTGATTGAGAACACCAGGGTCGAGGTGAACGGAAATGTCCTGACGATCAATACGGTAATTGATCCGGCTCTGGTCGCCGAGATGTTGAACGACTGAGCGTGGCTGGTCCGTGCAGGGTGGGGGCTGGAAAAGAGAGTGATAAGCGATGAGCAACTTGTCGAGGAATCGCTGGCCGGATCTGCGCTGGCGTTCAGCGACCTGGTTGAACGGTACCAGGAGCGCCTGCTGCGGTACTTGCTCACGCGGTCCGGGAATCGCGCGGATGCGGAGGATGCGGTTCAGGACACTTTCATCAGTGCGTATCGCTATCTGTACAGCTATAACCCGCGCTGGCGATTCAGCACCTGGATTTACAGGATCGCGATCCGCAATGTGGCGCGCCAGCCGCAGGGCGAGATTCGGGACGTCGACGTCATCGCTGATGAGAATGCGCCCGACCCGCTCGAGGAGTGCATTGTCGCCTGCGAGCGGGAGAACGTATGGCTGACCGCAAAGCGCCTCCTCAATCAGGATGCATATGCGGCGATGTGGCTGAGGTATGTGGAGGACATGTCGATTAAAGAGATTGCAAGGGCACTGGACAAGACGCAGTCGTGGACCAAAGTGACCCTGTTGAGAGGCCGTCGCAGCTTAAGCGCAGAGCTCACAGAGGGCGCATCGGGAGCGGCCGGGAGGCAAATTTATGGACGAATTTGAGAACAGACTGAAACTTGATGCACAAGCTATCCGCGCCGGGATTTCGCCCGAGCTACGGTCGCGGATCGATGCCTCGCTGCGGGCGACAGAGCAGATCCGGCCGGTCCCGGAATCCCCTGCCCCGGGCATGAATCTCTGGTGGGCCAGCAGCCTGACCGGGCTGGCTGCGGCCGTCATTGTGATTGTCCTGGTTAACTGGAATGGGCCGTCTACAGTACCGGCGCCGCTTGAGCAGGTAGCTGATCGCACCGTGCCGGCCGCTGTCGATGAGTTTCAGGGCCTCTATCCACCGTGGTTGATCAAGACCGCCGATTTCGCAAGTCCGCTCGAGGAGGAACTCGCCAGGCTACAGGCTGACATCGAAAGGGCCAGCAAAAACGTCAAGGAGGACATCGATTTCACTTTCTGAACCGCTGTGAATTGTCTCGGCATCTGTAACCGGGACAGGTCACTAGTAATGCCGGTGCAAAAATCGTTTAGACTAAAGGGGCCGTGATCGGCTCCTTTTTTTGTCTCAATAAGCAGAACGTAAAGGCAATCGCCATGCAGACGCTCATGAGTATCGCAGGAATGTTCGTTCTTCTGGCCATCGCATACTTGCTGTCCACCGATCGCAAGGCGATCAATCGACGTACGATCATGACGGCTTTCGCGGTGCAGGTCGGAATCGCCGGACTGATCATGTTTGTACCGCAAGGCAGCGGTTTTCTCGATGTCGTCGTCCGCGGTGTGCAGCACGTCATCAATTTCGGCAACGATGGTATCGACTTTGTGTTCGGCGCGAACACCCGACGGACTCTCGGTTTCACGATTGCACTCAACGTCCTCCCCGTTATCGTATTTTTCTCAGCCCTGATGTCCGTTCTGTATTACTTCGGGGTCATGCAATGGGTAATTTCGATCGTCGGTGGCTGGCTGCACAAGTTGCTGAAGACCAGCCATACGGAATCGATGTCCGCGGTATCCAACATATTTGTCGGGCACACTGAAGCGCCACTGGTGGTGCGGCCTTACCTGGCTAACATGACCCAATCGGAATTGTTTGCGGTCATGACCGGTGGTTGCGCCACCATCGCCGGGGCGGTCATGGCTGCGTATGCCACGATGGGCGTGGATCTAAAATACCTGATAACCGCCAGTTTCATGGCGGCGCCTGGCGGGCTTTTGATGGCGAAGATGCTCATGCCGGAGACCGAGCACCGGGACGTGCAGTTCGATCCCGGTGAAACCGGCGGCATCGAAAAACCCGTCAATATTTTCGATGCCATTGGCAGTGGTGCGGCAACCGGCCTGACGCTTGCGCTCAATGTAGGCGCCATGCTGCTGGCGTTTGTTGCAATGATCGGACTGGTGAACGGCATCCTGGGCGGCATCGGCGGCTGGTTCGGCGTCGAAGACCTGACCATGCAGGGCATCCTCGGCCTGATGTTTGCGCCTATCGCGTTTGTCATCGGCGTACCCTGGGATGAGGCATTGCAGGCAGGCAGCCTGATTGGGCAAAAGATTGTGGTCACCGAGTTTTATGCATACATCAGTTTTATCGAAATCAAGGAGACGCTCAGCCCGCACACGCAGGTCATTGTTACGTTCGCGCTATGCGGCTTCGCCAATTTCACCTCGATAGCGATCCTGCTTGGCGGGCTCGGCAGCATCGTGCCGAGCCGCAGAAAAGACGTGGCAAAGCTCGGTCTCAGGGCGGTAATCGGCGGTACCCTGGCAAACCTGATGAGTGCGGCTCTGGCGGGGCTGTTCTTTTCCCTCCAGTAGACAAGGCTTCAACAATGGGCAGAGCAATCATCCTCGTGATGGACTCCTTCGGTATCGGCGCGACTGCCGATGCAGAACGCTTCGGCGATGCCGGTGCTAACACGCTTGGAAGCATTGCCAGGGAGCGCAGCGCGAGTGCTGCCGGGCCTCTCAAGCTACCGAACCTGACCCGCCTGGGGCTGATGCATGCGGCACAAGAAAGTGCCGGTGAATTTCCGGCGGGCGCAGAGACGGATGCGAAAGTCATTGGCGCCTACGGTTTCGCCAGCGAGCTCAGCACCGGCAAGGATACGCCGAGCGGCCACTGGGAGATCGCGGGTGTGCCGGTGTTGTTTGACTGGGGATATTTCACCGCCAGGACGGACACGTTTCCTCCCGAGCTCCTCGAAAAGCTGATCGAACGCGCCGATCTTCCCGGGGTGCTGGGCAATTGTCATTCATCGGGGACGACCATCATTGCCGAGCTTGGTGAGGAACACATGGCAAGCGGCAAGCCGATCGTTTACACGTCCGCTGACAGTGTTTTCCAGATTGCCTGCCATGAAGAGTCGTTCGGGCTGCAGCGGCTGTACGATCTTTGCGACATCGCCCGAGAACTGGTCGACGAGTACAAGATAGGCCGCGTCATCGCAAGGCCTTTTAATGGGTCCAACGGTGGTAATTTCGTGCGCACCGGGAATCGCAGGGATCTTACCGATCCGCCGCCCTCGCCGACACTGCTCGACAAACTGGTTGCCAGTGGCGGTGAAGTAATCAGCGTTGGCAAGATCGCGGACATCTTTGCGCACCGGGGCATCACACAGAAAATCAAGGCGACGGGAAACGCCGCTTTATTCGATGCGACGCTCGAGGCATTGTCGTCGGCGCCTGACCGTTCAATTGTTTTTACGAACTTCGTCGACTTCGACATGTTGTATGGCCATCGGCGTGATGTCGATGGCTATGCCGAGGCGCTGGAGTATTTCGACAGTCGTCTGCCCGAACTTTACGAACTAATGAGCGATGACGATGTGCTGATCATATGCGCGGACCATGGTTGCGACCCGACCTGGCCGGGAACGGATCACACACGGGAGCACATACCGGTGCTTGTTTACGGTGCAGGCGTCGTCGCAGGATCGTTGGGCAAGCGGGAGACGTTTGCCGATATCGGCCAGAGCCTTGCCGGGTTTTTCGGCCTCGCACCATTGGAATACGGGCTCAGCTTCCTGGCCTGAGCCGTGAGCTCAGCCCCGCCGTTCGGGCGCTGTCCGATTAAGCTGGCATCGACAGGCCGTTTTTGCCGGGACCAGTCATTCAATCGATTGGCAGCGCGCTGCCGCGACGGGCTCGAACCGGCCAGGAGCGGACGTGGCCACCTCAATTTAGTCGTGACGCCCGAGCTGAACGATCGACCTCAACAGCCGAACCCGCGAGAGTTCGAATATGTCCCTAGACGCTCGCCTACCTTTCCACGTTGACGTATTCTTGTTACCTAACCTACGCAGAATTCTTGGCAGCCAGAATGACACGATGAATATTGTTTGGACATGGTGGGGTGTTCCGGGCACGTTCGCATTTGTCGCTGCGTGGTGCTGTGCGATTGTTGCTTTGAGAACCGATCCAAGAAGAACTCTGAATCAACATTTGACTTTGATTCTAGTTCTCGAGGGCGTCTATATGGCCGGCATAGCAGGGCTGCTCTTCTTCTTTGACAATCCAGCTATTGTCACGACTTTGGCCACTGTTGGAACGGCCGCAATGGTAGCCCTTCCATTCGCATATCTTTCCTTCCTGGCTGTTTCCCTGTATACGCCTCTCGTTGCGCCATTTCGCTCCCGAGCTGCAAGGGTCTTATTGGTTCTCGCAAGTACCGTGGCCGCGATATACGTTTTCGCGAATCCCCACTTGTTCTTCTCGGAACTTTACAGACCCGGTTGGGCTCCCTGGAATTTTCGGTACACGGACTTCGGTCAACGGTGGGCGCAATTGCTAGGGATCGTGTATCTGTTCGGCCTGGTCGCCGCAGTTACTGTCTATATTAGGGCTCGAAAGGGCTCTGTCGCACGTAACCGAGCCAAGTGGTATGCAATCGCCTTCGGATTTCGTGACGTAATTGTAGGAATCATACAAATACTGCATCCGATTCTCCGGCCTGATCCCTTCTGGGGTGACTTCGTCTACAACCCGGGCTTTTCCATGGTGTTCTCTGCGTATATTCTTCTACTGGCTTACGCGGTACTGCGTTTTCAGCTATTCAACATCGATCTCAAAGTCAAATTCGCTTTGCAGCAAAGTACTGTCGGCGCACTGGTAATAGGAGGATTCATTGTAGGAAGCGAAGTTCTTGAATCGTTTGTTCCTGTGAGCGGGACGGCCTTGAACATCTTTGTCGCTATTACAATATTGGTTGTGCTGAGACCAATACAACGGTTGGCCCTGCGTATGACTAACGGCCTCATGCGCGGCGTTCAGAATACACCTGAATACCTGGATGTGCGAAGGCTCGAGGTATATCGCGCCGCTTTGGAGGGAGCGCTCCAAGACGGAATCGTAACGGACAAGGAAAGGGCGATCCTGGATCAAATCCGCGACGATCTTGGAATTTCTCCAGGAGATGCAGTCGCTTTGGAAAAAGAACTCAAACAGTAATTGTACGTGCTTATCCGTTATTGCCCGAACGGAGAAACGTCTTAACTGCTGATCGCGGTGTTGACGTGTGTATGCCAAATACAAAGGATCGCTCGAAGGTCCGCTTTGGGTCGAGGCTGTGTAAAAACTCAAGATCGACCGCCTGAGATCGTTTCCAGGCTTCGCTGATTTTCAGTTGAGATCAGTTGATTACTGACAGGACGCTATCGGCTCATTAACCACTCAACGGCGTCTCACGGTGTGTTTGACAGCGACTCTTGGGGTGAGACTGTTGAGGAGTTTTTACACAGCCTCGGCCAGAAGCAGACCTATGGAAACTCGATATCGACCTTTACCGATTCTGGGCGAAATACTTTGGAGACGCTTTCCTGTACAGGAGTATCGCCTCCAGTGAGACGACTTGCCCATGCCTACCGCAAGTGCGCCGCGAACTTGGTCGACTTTAGCGCCTTTAAAACACGATCGGGGTTACTGAAACGCTCCACCCAATCGTCGGGACCTTGCCTCTGCACGCGGCTTCGCATCTTCAAGGATTCAACACCAAGGCGCTCTTGAATTACCGGCAGCAGTGGATCCATATCCTCGTAGACGATTTCCAAGAAAGATTTGTCGCGGAGCGCGGACCTCACAACTTTGTCGTATTGGTCTAGCCGGGCAACGTAGCGCGAGAAGTCCCGCATCGAGAAACAGACCTTTTCAGCTTTTCCGTACTGCCGCCCGGGTGCAATTGATGCCCATATATTAGTTTTTCTTGCAAGGCGATCGGAAGCGTATTGCAAGACCGTATTGTTACGCTTCAAGTATATTACCTCATACGTCTGCGACCTGGAGATGTACCGCAGAATGCGACGGCTGTGATAAGGAAAGAGCTTGAAACCAATCGCGTTAGCCCTCGGCCACGCGTCCCGGGATTGTGATATATGGTCGTTAAGGAATCGGCACGGCGCTATGTTGCGCGCCAATAGAGCGGCAAGCTTGTCCGCAGTCGATAGTTCCGGCCAGCGCCACAATGCCGAGTAGATCGCCTTGCGGTGAAAAAGTTCGCCATGGCAGACGATTGCTTGATGTGAGTTCAGCAGTGTATGCAGAAGATTGGATCCACTTCTGGGCTGCGAAATAATGCAAAACTGTTTGGTCACACTTCAGTCATCACCGATATTCATGGCAGGGCGCTTCCTTGGTCAAAGCGGAATGTCGCCTTTGGGTCGGCAGCAGCCGTCTGCTACCTCGGAGTAGCGTAGCACGCAATCGGCAGCTTCAGCGTGTAAAGCAGCCCTTTAACGCAGAGTCTCGCCGCTCTTCAAATTTGAACGACAGCTCGCATCGAAAGCCGTCGTTCGAATACTTATTCACCGATCGTCTTAGTTCGGCCACAAGCGGACACCGGCACCAACACACCCAGTCGCAGCTCATTGCCCAAAAAGCGCTGCATGAGGGTCTGCAGGGCCGGTCGATCCGTGGGGCCAGTGCGTGAGCTCAAACGAAAGGCCCAGAGGTGGCTTTTCGCTTCCAAACCGGCGGTCCAATTCCAGTAACCCGGTTTCCGGGTCAACGTGGAATATTGCTACAGAAAAGGTGGATTCGCTGCCATCCGGAGTAACAACGATGCGATTGGCTTTAGGATCAGCGGCAGACCAATGAGGCAGAAAATCCTCGGGCGTGTCGTAGCGACTAACTTCGCGCGGCACGGCAGGATTTGAGATATCCAATGTCAAGATAGTTCTGCTGAACATGACAGGCAGCAAGAGAAAGTCGCCGATTAAGGATGGCACCGAACAGCCAAGAAGATCTGGATAGTTCAGCA
>Ga0209987_10002451_pt1 | contig 10265 bp, 6 predicted proteins | sample N074metaG_FD_182134 | JGI IMG/M metagenome (GOLD analysis project Ga0209987, IMG submission 182134) | Deep subsurface microbial communities from Kermadec Trench to uncover new lineages of life (NeLLi) - N074 metaG (SPAdes) (version 2) | ecosystem: Environmental > Aquatic > Marine > Ocean trench... | reverse complement strand
ATCGGCGCATTCCAGACGCAGCGCCAAGCGGTGTCGAAGGTCGCAGTTTGACCCAACTCGGACATTTAGGTTCGTTTTTCCGAACTGGCGGGTAGGGCAGAAAATCTACCTCTTCATTGGATCAGAAGGCGCGGCCAAAGCCGCCGCAATCGCCTATATGCTAATCGAGACCGCCAAGCTGAACGGCGTTGATCCGCAGGCATGGCTCACCGACACTCTCGACCGCATCTCGGACCACAAGACACGCGCCTCGACGAGCTCATGCCTTGGCGTTACGCTCAACATGGTGGAGCGTAACTGGAACACTGCGATCCCCTCAAGCTGGCCCACACCGGACACTCACCGAGAATGGGCACATTATTTTGCCGGCGCCACAGGAGCAGCGCCGGCCAAGTTGCAGATTGGAATAAGACCCGTGTCCTACTTGGCGAACCGGACCTCGTCGACCACCATCGTGCCCATGCCGATCCAGGCCCGCGCGTCGCCGTTGCCGTCACAGACTGCGGCGGATTCGCCGTCAGAACATTCCGGGTTCGCCCAGACGCTGATCTCGTAGGTGCCCTGCCCGATATCCTCGGCATAGAAGTTGAACGCATGGGCGGCGAGCGTCTCAAGCGTCAACTCGACGGATTCCTCAGTCAGACAATCGTCGGTGACTGTGACCGTGCCGTCTTCAGGGTCGATACAACTGAGCAAGTCGCCCTGGAACGTCGCGGCCAACGACTGCATGCGCGAGCAGTAGGTTACGCCGCCGGGGAAGCCGTCGCCATCAAGACCACCGGCGACCGCGACGTCGGAGTTGGGGTGCGCCCAGCCGCTTTCGCCGCTGACGATGTTAGTCCATTTGACGGCGACCTTGATCCCGGCCTCGACGTAGTCTTCGTTCCGTTGGCTCCTCTTGCTCGACGCCTTGGTGTAGGTGTAGAGGCCGCACTGCAGCGACACGTCGAAGATGAGCTCTTTCTGCTCCGGGATCTTGAGCGTCGTGCGAAGCCCCTCGAGCTCGCCCCACGATGCGAACTCCACCCCAGAGAGGTCCGCGGCCCTGGCGCCGGTCTTCGCGCTGGGCGTCTCGGCAGAGGTCGGCGCAGAAAGGCCAACCGCAACTGCAAACGCCGCGGCTATGGCAAGCGGGGTTGCAATTTTCATCTGACATCTTCCGTATTTCAGTTTCATCTGACATCTCCCGTATTTCAGAGCAAGCTTCAGAATACCCAACCCGAGAGACTTCAAGAATCACCCCCCGCACTCAGGCATTGTAACACACTATCAAAAATCAACTATAGATGGAAAAGAAATTATCAGTTATTTCATTTTTTAGTCTTTTTTTGCAATTACTTGCAAAATAATATGAAATAATTTCATTTTTTTAGTCTCTTTTTGCAATGATTCTCGAAACGAACATGAACAGTCGCCACGTGTATGCGATCCAATCCAGTATCTATTTAGCTATGTCTCCGTGATTCAGTCGAAGGTAGAATGTCGACTTCGGGGCGTTTGTTGCTGATCGGATTTCAAATTCGTCCATGATCCAGTCGTCTGCATGGCAATTTCCTTCTTCAACGGGCTCGCGATAGCGCCAAATGTCGGCTGTTGGCACAACCCGGACCTTCAGCACCCTCTGGAACTAGGTCCGATCATGGCCACATTGCCGACATTCGGCGCTGAATGTCGGCTCATCGGCGCATTCCAGACGTAGCGCTGACGGGTGCTGAACTTCCGACTATGACCCAGGCTGTGTGAAAACACCGTCTGATCCAGTTTTTAGAGCAAATCGGCCTGATTCCCGAAGTTTTGATCGCCCTAAGTCATTGATTTCATTGACGCTGGAATTTCGACAGTTGAGCCAAAATGGCATTTCGCGCGTTCGTCCGACGTTTTCACACACCCAAGACCCAAAACGGACATTCTGCCTATTCGCGGTTCACACCCGCAAGTCCAACGAGGAGGGCCTGGACTCCAGCGTGAAGTGCAACGGTTCAAGCGAAACGCAGTCTGACATCTCTTCCGTGTTCGTGGAAGAGGGCCTGGATTGGTGTGAGATAGCCGAGGCATTTCCTCGGCGTGAGGTTGCCGTGCACCTCCCCGGGCGTTGATCGGGGTTTGCGAAAGCAGCGCCCGGAAAACTTGTTCTTTACCCGCCCGCGACGGGTTAGGGTTTTTGCCGCTGTGCCCAGGCCACGAGACACAAGGGGAAGACGATGATCCGCACCGGCGCCGAATACCGCGACTCGATCCGCGACAGCCGCGAGATCTTCATCAACGGCGAGCGGGTCAAGGACGTCACCACCCATCCCAGCTTCAAGCCGCTGGTCGATATCCGGGCCCGCATCTACGACATGCAGCACGACGCCGCGACCCGTGAGGTGATGACGGTCGAGGGCGAGGGTGGCGAGGTCAACGCCATCGGCAACGCCCTGCCCCGCACCCAGGACGACTGGTGGGCCAAGCGCCGCGCCACCGACACGGTGATGGAGGAGATCGGCGGCGTCGTCCTCCGCGTCGGCGACGAGACGGTGGGCGAGATGTGGTCGCTCTATGACGGCCAGGACGTGCTCAACGAGGTCGATCCGCAATTCGCCCGGAACATCGAGGACCACATCTTCAAGGTGCTGCACACCGACCCGTTCCACGTCTCGGCCAACACCGACCCCAAGGGCGACCGCTCGAAGAGGCCGCAGGACCAGGACCCGGACATGCTGCTGCACGTGGTTAAGGAGACCGATGCCGGCATCGTCGTGCGCGGGGCAAAATACGAGACCGCGGCGGCCTACGCCAACCAGGCCTTCACCAAACCGACCATCGCCAACTGGGGCAACGAGGCGCTGTCGGATTACGCGGTCGGCTTCATCTGCGACCTCGCCTCGCCCAACATGAAGTTCATCTGCCGCACCGGCTTCGCCGGGCGAGCGCCGGCCGAGGATTACCCGCTGTCCAACCGCTTCGACGAGGTCGACGCTCTGGTGATCTTCGACAACGTGCTGATCCCGTGGGAGAACGTGCTGTTCTACCGCCACACCAGGGCGGCGATGTTCATCCGCGCCACCCTGCACCGCTATTCCGCCTTCGCCTTCGTCCAGCGCAATCTCAAGATGGCCGACATGCTGATCGGCGCGGCGCTGTTCAACGTGCGCCAGACCGGGTTGGACAAGCAGCAGGCAGTGCAGGAGAAGCTGGCCCGCCTCGCGGTCTACCGCGAGGGCATCAACGCCCATCTGACCGCCGCCATCGCGCTGGCGGAGAAGTCCCCGGCCGGGTTGATGATGCCGAACCAGTCGCTGCTCTACACCGGCCGGGTGCTGGCCTGCTCGCAGCTCCACGAGATGATGCACATCGCCCGCGAACTCTGCGGCGGCCAGATTTGCGTCACCCCCGACAAGGCGGCTTTCGACGCCCCCGAGACCCGGCTCTGGATGGAGAAGTTCTACACCATCAACGAGGACTGGGTGGCCGATGACCGGCGCAAGCTCCTCGTCTTCGCCCGCGACCTGCTGAATTCCGACTTTGCCGGGCACCGGCTGACCTTCCAGCTCTTCGCCCAGTCGCCACCCTTTGCCCATCTCGCCGCGGTCTATCGCAATTTCGACTGGGACGGCCCGCTCGACTTCGTGCGCAAGTCCGCCGGGCTTTCGGACAAGGTTCTGGCCGCCACGTCGCGCACCCCCGGCGACGGCGCCGTCAGCCAATGGTTCGACGCCTCGGCACCATCGAAACCGGCGGCCGAGTGACACCCTCTTCAACGGCAGGAACAACCGGCATGGCCCACCAACGCATCCGCCCCTTCAACACCAGCGACACCTACCCGGAGCAGAAGCTCGACAACGACCTCGCCCAGGTGGTGGTGGCACGCGGCACCATGGTGTTCCTGCGCGGCCAGGTGGCGCAGGACCTCGACACCGCGAACAGCGTCGGCCTCGGCGACCCGGCGGCGCAGACCCATCAGGTGATGCGCAATATCGGCACGCTGCTGGAGGAGTGCGGCGCCGAGATGGACCACATCTGCCGCATCGTCGTCTACCTCACCGACATCCGCTACCGCGACGCGGTCTACCGGACCATGGGCAGGTATCTGAAAGGCGTACATCCGGTCTCGACCGGCATCGTGGTGCCGGCGCTGGCTCGGCCTGAATGGGTGGTCGAGATCGAGGTGACGGCGGTGATTCCGGACTAAAGCCAGAGTTTATGGAGACGAGAATGGCCGTTTTGAGCGAGGAGCAGATCGCTGAGTTCTGGCGCGACGGCGTGCTGACCGTCGAGAATGCGGTGACGCCCGAACAACTGGCGGCGCTGCGCCGCGACTTCGACGCCTGGGTCGAGGGAAGCCGCGCCCACGACGCCCCCTATGGCGAGGCGATCGACGGCCGCCCGCGCTTCGACATTCAACCGGGGCATACGGCTGCAAACCCGGCGCTGCGCCGGGTGCAGGCGCCGACCGAAGTGTCGGACGCCTATTACGAGGCGATGGCCAACAGCCGCATGACCGGCATGGTCGCCGACCTGATCGGACCGGACGTCAAGCTGCACCACACCAAGATCAACTCGAAGCTGCCGGGCAGCGCCACCGACGTGAAGTGGCACCAGGATTTCCCCTTCACGCCGCATTCCAACTCGGACCTGGTCACCGCGCTCTTGATGGTCGACGAGGTGACGCCGGAGAACGGCCCGCTGGAGGTCCTGCCCGGCTCGCACAAGGGGCCGATCCATTCGCTCTGGCACGACGGGGTCTTCACCGGTGCGGTGGCGCCGGAACTTGAGACCGAGATGAAGCGCGAGGCGGTGACCTGCCTCGGCCCGGCGGGCTCGGTCTGCCTGATGCACACCCGGCTGGCGCATGGCTCGGCGCCGAACCTCTCCGACCGGCCGCGGACCCTGTTTATCTGCGTCTATTCGGCGGGCGACGCCATACCCTGCACGCCGAACCCGGTGCCGACCAGGCATCAGGGCCTGTTCGTGCGCGGTTCGGACCCGCACCAGGTGCGGGGCGAGGATTTCACCGTCGAGACGCCGCAATTCCCCAAGACCTCGTTCTTCGCCCAGCAATCCGAAACGGAGCGTACGTCATGACCTTCTCCGCCCGATGACCTTTTCAATCGTCGCCCGCTGCTCCGAGACCGGCATGTTCGGGGTCGCCGTTGCATCGTCGTCGCCCGCCGTGGCGGCGCGCTGCGTCTATGCCCGCGCCGGCGTTGGTGCTGTCGCCAGTCAGAACATCACCGACCCGACGCTGGGCACAAGGGGGCTCGACCTGATGGCGCTGGGGGCCAGTGCGCCCGAGGCTGTGGCGGCGCTGAAGGCGACAGGGCTGCATATCGAATACCGCCAGGTTCTGGCGGTGGACAGGGCGGGCCGTACCGGTATCCATTCCGGCGCAGAGGTGCTCGGCACCCATGCCGAGGCGTGGGCCGAGAATGTCGCCAGCGGCGGCAACCTGCTGGCGGACCGGCATGTGCCACAGGCGATCGTCGATGGCTTCCTCGCCACACCCGGTCCTCTCGGCGACCGGCTGATCGCGGCGATGCGCGCTGCCGTCGTCGCCGGAGGCGAGGAGGGACCGGTGCATTCGGCCGGTATGAAGCTGGTCGACAAGGTCCCCTGGCCGGTCGCCGACCTGCGCGTCGACTGGACCGAGGACTGCCCGATCGAGGCGCTGGCCGAGCTCTGGCATATCTACCAGCCGCAACTCGACGCCTATGTGACCCGGGCGCTCGACCCCAGCGCCGCGCCGAGCTACGGCGTGCCCGGCGATGATTAGAGCGTCGCACCCCCTCCCTAACCCTCCCCCCGGAGGGGAGAGGGGACTGCGTTGCGCTTGGCTTCGAAGGTTATGCTCCAAGTTCCGCGTCGTACCTCCCTCCCCTTTCCGGGGAGAGGGATGGGGGGCCTGACCGCAGGGCAACCGATCCACAAGAGAGAACACCCGCCGGGCCTATCAGTCCGACCTCCGGGCCTTCCGTAAATGGGGTGGCGATGTTCCGACCAACCCCCATGAACTGGCCCGATTGATAGCCGAGGAAGGCGAACGCCTCCACCACTCCACCATAAAACGCCGCCTAGCCGCTTTCAGCGTCGCTCACAGAGTCACAGGAGGCCACGGGCATCCGTACGGCTCATGAGCCAGGCCACGTCGGCTAGCCGGGCCCTCAAACCGGGGTTCTTTATTCCCGGCGCGACATCGGAAATCACCGCGATCTGTTCCGGGTGTAGATCACTCGGGACAAGAGTTCGGTTTGACCCGAACTGAGTCATTGGCGTGAACGGCTCGACACGGTCGTTCGGCACAAAGTAGTGATTCAACCCTCCCCCCGTCCGGCCTCTGTAGCCCACGGATGCATTCGAATGTTACGGTTTATGAAGCGTGAGATACCCCGCCGGTTCGCAGCCCAGTAGCCTCAGGAATGCGACTAACCCCCTTCCACCAACTTGCGACACTTACCTGACGTTCGGGCCCGAATGTCGGCTTATCGCCGCATTCCAGACGTGTTTCAGAGGGGCGCTGAATGCGTACTCATGACCCGAAGCCGACTTCCAGGCCGATTGAATACGCGGCTCCGAACGTCAAGCTCCAATCCATCAAGGACATATTCTCCGCCTCAAAAGTGAAGCGAATCAGATCCATTTCGGACCAGCAGGCGAATTTGGAACTGAGCATGCTAGGCAGACCGACAGGCAGGTTTTGATCTAGTCGATGGTTCGGGCTAACCTCACGGGAGCGTGATCTGTTTCCAGGGGGAGCCGGTTGGGTCCGATGCGATGAACGATCTGGAAGCATGGCTGGAGAAGCTGGGGCTGGGCCAGCATGCGCAGGTTCTCGCCGAGAACGATGTCGATTTCGATGTCTTGTCGCACCTCACCGACGCCGACCTGAAGGAGCTGGGGCTGTCGCTGGGCCACCGGCGCAAGCTGCTGACCGCGCTGCAAGACGAAGCGCCGAAGCCGCCTGCCCCTGCCTCCACTCCTGCCCCGGTCGAAGCCGAAGAGGACGCCGAGCGGCGCCAACTCACGGTGATGTTCTGCGATCTGGTCGGATCGACCGAACTGTCGCAGAAGCTCGACCCGGAGGAGCTGCGCGAGGTGCTGCGGCGCTATCACGAAGCGGTGGCCCGCGTCATCAACGCCCACCAGGGGCATGTCGCCAAGCTGCTCGGTGACGGGGTGCTGGCCTATTTCGGCTGGCCGCACGCCCATGAGGACCAGGCCGAGATGGCCATCCGCGCGGCCCTGGCGGCGGCGGCGGCGGTGGGCGGGATCGAAGGCGCGGGCGAGCCCCTGGCGGCGCGGGCCGGGATCGCCACCGGTCAGGTGGTGATCGGCGACATGATGGGCGAGGCGGTCCAGGAGCGCGGCGCCGTGGCTGGCGAAACCCCGAACCTGGCGGCGCGCCTCCAAGGTCTGGCGAAGCCCGGCGAGGTGGTGATCGACGACGCGACCCGGCGGTTGACCTTCGGGTCGTTCAAACTGGAGAACGGCGGCGAGCGGGAACTGAAAGGCTTTGGCGCGCCGGTCGCGGTCTGGCGCGTCACCGGCACGGCCCGGAGCGGCAGCCGGTTCGAGGCGGCGCATGGCGCCGGCCTGACCGGGTTCGTCGGCCGCGAGCACGAGATCGGGCTGCTGCTCGATCGCTGGAGACACGCCCGGAGCGGCGAGGGACAGGTGGTGCTGGTTTCCGGCGAGGCCGGGATCGGCAAGAGCCGCATTCTGCGCGAATTCACCGGGAGACTGGACGGCGACGGCTGCCTGATGCTGCGCTATCAGTGCTCGCCGCACGAGGTCAACGCCGCCTTCCACCCGGTGATCGCCGAGGTCGAGGTTGCGGCGGAGTTCCTGCCCGACGATCCGCCGGACAGGCGGCTGGACAAGCTTGAGCGGCATCTTGGCGCCACCTTCGGCGACCCCGGCGAGAGTTTGCCACTGATCGCCGCGCTGCTCTCGTTGCCGGTTGAACGTTACACGCCGGTCGAGATGGCCCCGCAACGCCGGAAGCAGCGAACGATCACACTCTTGACCGAGCGAATCGCGAGACTTTCCCGCGAGCAACCGGTGGTGATGCTGATCGAGGATATCCACTGGATCGATCCCTCCAGCCTGGAGTGGCTCGATGCGTTGGTCGCGCGGGTGCAGGACGTGGCAGTACTGGCGGTGATGACCTATCGCTCCGAATTCACGCCGCAATGGGACGGCCATGGCCACGTCACCGCCCATTCGCTCAACCGGCTGGGCCGCGGTGACGGGCGCGCCATCGCCGAGCGGGTCACCGGCGGTAAGGCGCTGCCCGACGAGGTGCTGGATCGCATCCTTGAGCAGACCGACGGCATTCCGCTGTTCGTCGAGGAGCTGACCAAGACGGTGCTGGAGGCGGGTTTTCTGGAGAGCCAAGCGGACCGCTACGTGCTGAACGGCCCCCTGCCCGAACTGGCGATACCGGCAACCCTGCACGACTCGCTGATGGCGCGGCTCGACCGGCTGGCGCCGGTCAAGCGGGTGATCCAGGCGGCGGCCTGTATTGGCCGGGAATTCGGCGCCGGCATTCTGGCCGAGGCCCTGCCGATGGGTGCGGCCGAACTGGAGGACGCGCTCGGCCAGCTTCTCGGGGCCCAGCTCATTTTCCGGCGCGGCGGCGCCGAGGAGGCTCGCTACATCTTCAAGCACGCGCTGGTGCAGGATGCGGCCTATGCCAGCCTTCTGAGCACGACAAGGCGCAACCTTCATGGCCGGCTGGCGCTGGCGCTGGAGCGCAGCGATGATCCCGATTCGCTGGCGCTGGCGCGGCATTTCTCAGTTGCCGGCACCAACCAGCGGGCGGCGCAACTCTATCTTGCCGCCGGCCGGCGGTCGCTGGAAGGCAGCGCCCTGCCCGAGTCGATCGGGGCGCTGGAACTGGGTTTGCGGGAGGTTGAGGCAATCGCGCCCTCGACCGGGCGCGACCGGCTGGAACTGGACCTCCGGGTGGCGCTGGGCACGGCGCGGATGGCGAGTTTCGGCTGGGCGCATCCATCGGTGTCGGAGGCGCTGGAGCCCGCCTTTGCGCTGGCCAAGGCGTTCGGAGACCGCGATGCTCTCGGGTCCATTCTCTGGGGCCTCTGGGTGCACTACCAGACCCGGACCAATTTCCCGCGGGCGCATGAATGGCTGGCCGAACTTGAGACGGTGGCGCGTGAAAGCCCGGAATCCGACCTGCCGCTGGTCTACGACATGTCGGCCGGCTGTCAGTATTTCTGGGAGGCGGATTACCGGCGCGCCCTCGGCCATACCGATCGCCTGAAAACGGTCTATGATCCGGCCCGGCATGCGGGAATCGTGGCGCTCACCAACCATGACCCGCTCTGCTTCTCGCAGCACTGGGCGGGTAGCCTGGCGGACTGGATCACCGGTTTTCCCGACCGTTCTCTCGAGCGGCTGGAGGAGGCGGTATCGCATGCCCGCAAGATGGGCCATCCGTTCAACCGCGCCTTCGCAATGAGCGCCGGTGTGACCAGCCTGTTCTATCGCGGGGAGGCGCAAAGGGCCCTGACGTTCGCCGATGAAGTCGAGCGGATCGTCGAGGAAGAAGCGCTCGGGCCGTTTGCGCAGAATGTCTTGGTGAACCAGTGGCGCGGCGCCGGCACCATCTTCCTCGGCCGGTGCGAGGAGGGGTATCCGCTGGTCAAACAGGGCAACGACTTCTGGAACATGGCGGGGGGGCGGATCTGCAACGCGATGTTCCGGAGCTGGATCGTCCTCGGGCTACAGGGGCTGGGCCGGATCGGCGAGGCGAGCGCAATGAACGCAGACAACACCACCCATTGCCGCGAGACCGGCGATCGCTACATGGAGCCGGAATGCGTCCGCCTGCAGGGCGCGCTGACACTCCAGGCCGAGGTCCCCGATATCGAGGCCGCCGAGCGTAGTTTCCACGAAGCGATCGCGATCGCCCAGGTGCATGGCGCGAAGTCCTGGGAGCTGCGCGCGGCGATGTCGCTTGCCCGGCTCCTGCATTCGCGCGACCGGCGGGCCGACGCGGTGGAGTGCCTCGAGCCCGTGCTGAACTGGTTTACCGGGGGGCTGGAGACCGAAGACATTCGTCGAGCTGGCAGCCTGCTGGCTGATCTGGCGTAGACAAGCGTGCGAGCATGGCAACGACCACGTCCGACCGAGAATATCGCAATTTGATCGAATGTCCATTGTTGGCTGCCGATTCAACCGATCGCCGCAACACACTCTGCGAATTTCTCCGCTGGCGTCTGATATTGCAAGGTCTTGCGCGGCCGCTCATTCAGCTGGCGCGCGAT
>Ga0209987_10002445_pt1 | contig 10277 bp, 10 predicted proteins | sample N074metaG_FD_182134 | JGI IMG/M metagenome (GOLD analysis project Ga0209987, IMG submission 182134) | Deep subsurface microbial communities from Kermadec Trench to uncover new lineages of life (NeLLi) - N074 metaG (SPAdes) (version 2) | ecosystem: Environmental > Aquatic > Marine > Ocean trench... | reverse complement strand
TGAATGGCAGAACGGCTGGTACGTGAATGGTATCTATTTCGACGGTCTGCGCCACGAGGGCAATGTCGTCGGCCACTGGGGCGGCGATTGGCGCGTGTTGGGCGACGGCGTCGGCGCGAATAGCTTCATGACGCGGCTCGGCTGGCAGACGGACTCCGGCGCGGTCGTCGAGGCTACCTACCGGACCCTCGACAACGAGTCTTACACCGCCCCGGATTACGAGCGCGCCCATTCCCTGCAAGTGCGCTACAGCCGCTCTTGGGACGAGTTCTTCATTGGCGCCGAACTGGACCTCGGCAGCGACGTGTTCGGGGCTTCTTTTTCGCGCGTCAGTGCGTTCATTCGTTTTTGAGGGCGCCAGAGGATGAGGGCAGCAGTACTCGCACTGTGTTTGATCGCGCCGCCTGCCGGCGCCGAAGCTTTTTTCGACATCGGTATCAGCCATTCGCAAATCGAGTCCAAGAATACCGATGTGAGCGTACGACCCGACAGGACCGAAACGAGTCTGCATCTAGGCATCGGCGCAAGCCGTAGCGTCGGCGAGCGCGGCGAGTTGAGCGTGCGGCTCGAGCTCGATGATCTCGGCTCGGATTGGTTGCTCGCGGTACGCGCGCTCGATTACCGCCATCATATTTCCGAGCGCCTCGCATTCAATGTCTTCATCGGCGCGGCGCGGTTCGATCTGGCAACGGCCGCTTTCGGCTTTTACTACGGCGCCGGAATCCAGTTCAAGCAACTCGTGTCGAATTGGGACTTGAGCGTAGACTTGCACATCGCCGATGAAGTTGCGCGGGACAATCTACTGCCGTCCGACCCGCAAGGCGGCAATCCGGATAATTTCCGCGATATAATCGGAGTCAGCGTCTACTTGAGCCGCCGGTTCTGAGCCAGGATCGTGGCGACGGTCGCATCCATATAGTGTTGCTGATCGAAATCGCGGACGCTTTTTAACCCGGCGCGCGCCAGACTTTGGCAAGCCTGTTCGTCGCCCAGCAATGCCAATGTCTTGGCAGCCAACTCGGCACTGTCCGGAACATCGAGCAGCCATCGCGCATATTCTCTAGGCAGGCATTCCGCTGCGCCGACACGGCGCGATGTCACGACCGGGATACCCAAAGCCTGTGCCTCGGAAATCACCATCCCGAACGCCTCGAATCGTGCGGCATAGAGAAAGATGTCGAGCGCCGCCATCCACAGTTCCGGACGACGGTTTTTGGGGCGATAAGCAAGCCGACCGCTCGCGATCAACGGATGAGTCGCAGCCCACGCGGGCAGGCGTCGCGAACCGACTACCAGGAAATGAACCTCCGGCCGCGCAGCGGCGATTCGATTCGCGCTAGCCAGAAATAGATCAAGGCCGCGTAAGTGAAAATCGCCCGACGTGATAAATCCGACGACGGGTGTGTCGGCGTCGATTTGCAGCGCTTCGCGCGCTCGTTGGCGCAGCTCTGCCACGCGTTTCGAAGCGAATTTTTTTGACTGAAAACCCGGATAGTGCACGACGATTCTTTGCGCATTTAACCCAAAGTGCTCGACCAGTGCTTTTTTCACCAGGTTCGAATTGGCTACGATCGTCGTATCGACCGATAATTCACCGAAGTAAGCGGCTTCCCTCTCGATCTCACGGTCGAGATCGTCGCGCTGCAGATAGACGCTCGCCTCGGTCACCAAAGAGTGCACGAACGACACATTGGCCTGGCTGAGCTGCATCCCGTTGTCGACGATGATGTGATCGCGGGCCTTGTTGAGCGCCCGGGCGCCTGCTTTCGACACCGGTCTGACCGGCAGACCGGTACCGATAAAGAATTTGACGGCACCATGCTGGCACCTGATACGAACCTTGGCTCCGGCCTTAAGCAGACCGGTTGCCTGCATGCGCACGAGCTGCCCGGCACCGCTATACAGATCCAAGCGGCGAAGGTAGAGCAAGACGTTCATTCGCCTTCTCAGTGGCTGTGGGAGGCGCGCCCAAATGCGAACCGGTCGATCACGTTCATGACTTCGTCTACATGAACATCGAAGCGAAACTTCGTGAACACATGTTGGCTCGCAGAGGTACTGATGCGCTCAAATTCGTCGCGGTCGGCAAATAAACGCTGTATCGACTCGGCCAGCGAGGCGGGGTCGACGATCTTTGTTTCGCACAGCTCATCGTTCAGTGGATCGTAGACGCGCTCCGGAATGCCGCGAATTACCCCACCGAACGCTGGATACTCGCTCAAAGGCAGCAGCGGTTCGATACAAAGGCCACTGACGCCGTGCTCGACCGCCTCCGGCAAGCCATCGACCGCCGCCGCAATGACCGGACAGCCCTGCGCTGCGGCTTCGATCGCAACCAGGCCGAAGGCCTCGGTCAACGGTGGGTGAACGAGACAGTCGATGTGCTGATAAAAGCTCTGCATATCCTCAACGGCGCCACGAAAATAACAATGCGACGTAATGTTCAGGTCCTGCGCTACGCGTTGCAGACGGTCGAACTCGGGGCCGCCGCCAGCGATATACAATTCGAAATCGGCCGATCGCGCGTTGAGAATTTTGATCGCGTGCAAAACCAGCGGCAATCCCTTGACCGGAAATAATCGCGCCGCGACACCGAGCCGAATCGGTCGGCCTACCGGATAACTCTTTCGCCGCGGTGCTTCCGGCATCAAACTCGGCCGCAGCGCATTAAGGCAGACCTCGATGTCTCCAGCAAAGCCCCACATCAATTGCAATACGCGCGCCGACGCCCGCGAATTAACGATCGCCAGCGGAATTCTCTGCAGATAGCGCGCACGGTCCTGCTCTCGTCCCGGGTGCCAGACCGAACCATGCTCCCAATGAATACAGTTTTCGGCGCCGATCGCATCCAGCAGGAACTTTGTTCTTGCGGTTCGGTTCCATATCAGTGCGATATCAATATCGGCCACCGCACTCTGCCGCCGGCAATGCCAGGAGCGAAGCCACCCCGGCCTGGATGGAACTTTGATCCCCCAGCGATATTTGGCATAGACCGTTCCCGCGAGCGTCCGCTGCAGGCGCTCGCCGAAAAACGGGTGCACGGTACGTAGCGGGTTCAGCCAGATGTGCCGCCATTGCGGATTGCGTCGGACCGCATGCTCGACGAATTCGGTAAAATGCGCTTCGACACCGCCCACCTGCTGCAGGCTGACCAAGTGCATCAAACCAGGCACGTTGTCGGCCTCGAAACCACGACGACGGGGATCACATCCCGGAGCTTTACCGGCTGAGCTACGCCCACAATCGTGTAACGATTAGATCTCTCCCAAACTGGCGCGCCCGGCAGGACTCGAACCTACAACCCTCGGCTTAGCGTACCACTACTGTTTTCACAGCCTCTATTCAAGTTTGTGGTCTGGACTATCTCTTCACCGTCTCAGGTGCTGCACGTATAGTCTCTACGGAACCCCACGACGATCAGTGTTTGATCATACTCGAGAGATCTTACCCTCCGGCACCAGCCGGAACCTTCGGATCTCCGCAGCCTCTCGCTCGCCTGCAAGAGCGCAGGCGACGAAGGGGCCATAGGTTTCCACGGGATTGCCATCAGCATGACCTGTTAAGGGTTCCCCGTTACAGTGCAGTCCACTCTAACGGTTCCGTTTCCCGTCAGAGGCTCCTATTGCTTAAAGGCCGATGCTCTATCCGCTTGAGCTACGGGCGCCTGACTCGAATCCTACCAATTTGTAGCAAGGAAAACCTAACCCGAAGTGGTCGGGGCAGACGGATTCGAACCGCCGACCCTCTGCTCCCAAAGCAGATGCGCTACCAGACTGCGCCATGCCCCGCCGAACCCGGGCGTCCACCGGACGGGACGCCAGCCCGTCATGTTAATGGCGGCCTACGAAAGGCGTCAATCCGTAGTGGTCCAACCAGGCTAGACAGATGGATCACCAGTAGCCCTTGAGGCCGCTAGAACCGCCGTGCGAGAATCCGCATCCCCCTCGAGGAGCGCTGTATGGCCGCGACCATCATCGACGGCAAAGCTATTGCCAATCAGATCCAGGCCGAAGTGGCGACCAGGATACGGGCAAGAGCCGCCGCAGGCTTACGCCCTCCCGGGCTCGCAGTGGTTCTCGTCGGCGATGATGGGGCCTCATTAATCTATGTGCGCAACAAGCGCCGCGCCTGTGATGCCGTGGGCATTACATCGTTTGACTATGACCTGCCGCTCGATACCGGGCAGTCGACGGTCCTCAGCTTGATCGACGAACTGAACGCCAGAGATGAGGTCGATGGCATTCTGGTTCAGCTGCCGCTGCCCGAGCATATTGACGAAACCCAGGTGATCGAACGGATCATGCCCACCAAGGATGTCGACGGCTTCCACCCCTACACCGTGGGACGACTGATGCAACGGATTCCGGTTTTGAGGCCCTGTACACCCCACGGCATCATGGTCCTGCTCGAACGCTCGGGTGTAGATGTGCTCGGTCAACATGCGGTTATCGTTGGCGCTTCCAACCACGTCGGGCGGCCCCTAGCGCTAGAGATGCTACTCGCAGGCGCAACCACGACCGTCTGCCATCGTTTCACAAAGGATCTCGAGAGCCATGTCCGACAGGCCGATATCCTGTGCGTCGCTGTCGGCAAAGCCGGGCTGATCCCCGGTGAGTGGATCAAACCTGGAGCCGTGGTCATCGATATCGGTATCACCCGGCTGGACGACGGACGGCTGGTAGGCGATGTGGACTTCGACACGGCCAAAGAGCGCGCCCGGCTGATTACGCCGGTGCCGGGCGGTGTGGGGCCCATGACCGTAGCCACGTTGTTAAGCAATACCTTGGCTGCAGTAGAGCTTCGCTCAGATTAAAGAACATGCAACACTACGGTTCGCTCCAGAAGTTGAGAACAGGCCCATGAGGTTATCGACAACGCTGATTTGCATGTTCCTGACGCCGGTCATTAGCGGAGCTCAGGAGGTGCCGGCGGATACTTCCGATCCCAGGGTCCAAGTAGTGACCAATCTCGGCAGCTTTGTTATAGAACTCGACCGAGCGCGCGCGCCGCTCACGGTAGAGAATTTTCTCCAGTACGTGAACGAGGGCCATTACGAAGGCACGGTCTTTCATCGCGTGATCCAGGGCTTCGTAGCGCAGACGGGCGGCTACACCGAAGATTTCGAGCTCAAGCCGACTACACGATCGGTCAGCAATGAGTCCGGTAATGGTCTGAGCAATATGCGCGGTAAGGTGGGCCTGGCGCGATCTACCGATCCTCACTCGGGAAACGCCCAGTTCTATATCAATCTGGCGGACAACCTGGATCTGAATCCTCGCCCGACCCGCTGGGGCTACACGGTCTTCGGCACCGTCGTTGAGGGCATGGAGGTCGTCGATGAAATCGGCCATCGGCCGACCGGGGCCAAGGGTTCATTCGAACGCAACGTACCGGTCGATACCATCATGATTCAGCGCATCGAGGAGCTGGCCGAGTAAGACTCGATGACGACGCTGTTCATCTCCGATCTGCATCTGGACGCGGAGCGGCCCGCCGGCATCACCCAGTTTCTGGATTTCATGGAGAGCGAGGCGAGCCAGGCCACCGCGCTTTATATTCTCGGCGATCTGTTCGAAACCTGGATCGGGGATGATGACACGAACCCTGGCCACGCACCGATCGTTGCGGCGCTTGCGACGCTAAAACTGCAGAGTGTGCCGTGTTTTTTCATGCACGGTAACCGTGATTTTCTGATCGGCCGGCGCTTCGCCACGGCGACCGGCTGCATACTCCTCGCCGAGTACGAAGTCTTGGTGATTGAGGGTGAAAAAGTACTGCTCACGCACGGTGACTTGCTGTGCACGGACGATAAGCCGTATATGGCGCTGCGGGCGGAAGTCAGAGACCCGCGCTGGCAGCGGGAATTTCTGGCAAAGCCGATACAGAAACGCCGTGCCATTGCCGACGATCTTCGGCAAAAAAGTCAGGCAGCAACCGCCGCCAAGACGGAGGAGATCATGGACGTGAATCAGGGCGCGGTCGAAGCTGCCATGCGCCGGCATGACGTGTCGATCTTGCTACACGGCCACACCCACCGACCCGACGTCCACCGATTCTCTCTCGACGGCGCCGCAGCGACGCGTATTGTCTTGGGTGCCTGGCACGAACAAGGCAGCGTCGTCCGCTGGGATGAGAACGGCTTCGTCCTGGAATCACTGCAACGTTAGCGGTACGCCGCTACAAGCCGCTAGCGACCTGTATTGGATCACCGTCACCGTCGTCATCGCTCTCCTCTCGGGAAAGGCGTGCGTCCAGCTTTATCTTTGCCGAGTCGGAACGTTCGATCTCGAGTCTATTCAAGTAATCTCGACTGACATCTTCGGTGACATACTCCCCCGAGAAACAGGACGTATCGAAGCCTTTGATCTCTGCGTTCTCATGGTGAACGGCCTTAATGAGCGCGTCCAAGTCCTGGTAGATCAGCCAGTCCGCACCGATAATTTCCTGGATCTCGTCGATGCTACGGCCATTGGCGACGAGCTCGCTCACGGCGGGCATGTCAATTCCATAGACATTGGGATATCGGACCGGTGGCGCAGCAGACGCGAAGTAGACCTTCTTCGCGCCGGCCGCACGAGCCATATCGATAATCTGCTGGGATGTCGTGCCTCGAACGATCGAATCGTCGACCAGCAGAACGTTCTTGTCGCGGAATTCTAGCTCGATCGCATTGAGCTTGCGTCGCACCGAGGCCTTACGCTCCGCTTGACCAGGCATGATAAAAGTACGCCCGATGTAGCGATTCTTGATAAAACCCTCGCGGTATTTTAACCCCAGCTCATGCGCAACCTGGACAGCCGCGGTACGGGACGTATCCGGCACCGGGATCACGACATCGATATCGTGATCGGGGCGCAGTCGTAGGATCTTCGCCGCAAGCTGCTCACCCATACGCAAACGAGCTTTGTAGACGGATAGTCGATCGATAATCGAATCGGGTCGCGCAAAATAGACAAATTCGAAAATACACGGTGAGTATCCTGCGGGCTCAGCCGACTCGCGACTATGAGCGGCTCCATCTGTGCCGATAAAGACGGCCTCACCCGGTCGAATGTCATGCTCCACGTCGAAGCCCAGGGCGTCGAGCGCAACGCTTTCCGAGGCAACCATCCGCTCCACACCACGCTCGGTCTCACGCACACCAAGGACCGCCGGCCGGATTCCGTGTGGATCTCGGAACGCGACGATGCCATAGCCGATGATCATCGCCACCACCGCATAGCCACCCGAACAACGGCGATGGACCCCTTCTACGGCCTTGAGGATCGCGTCAGGGGTAAGGCCATTGGGCGCCTGCTGAGCCAATTCATGGGCGAAGACATTGAGTAGTATTTCGGTGTCGGAGGTCGTATTGAGATGCCGGCGATCGCGTTGCGTCACTAAGCGTTTGAGCTCTTCAGCATTGACCAAATTGCCGTTGTGAGCGAGACAAATGCCATAGGGCGAGTTGACGTAGAACGGCTGCGCTTCCGCCAGGCTGGCGCTACCGGCTGTCGGATAACGTACGTGCCCGATTCCCATGTTGCCGCGCAACCGCAGCATGTGCCGTTGCTGAAAAACATCGCGGACCAGGCCGTTACTCTTGCGCAGATAAAGATGGCCCTCCTCTGCGGTCATGATGCCGGCGGCATCCTGGCCTCGATGCTGCAAGTTAGTCAACGCGTCGTACAGAGACTGATGCACAGCGCTCTGACCGACGATTCCAACAATTCCACACATGAACCAAACCTCTTAAGGGCTCACGAACTTCACGCCCGGACTACCTCAGGGGCAGCCTGTTTAGAGATAGCTACTACCTAATGCTGCGTAATAACGAATTCCGCCGGCCACCCGCTCACCGAAGGGACCGAGCCTCGCCTCCTGCCACCAAGGGTCCTGATCGAGGCCCATAAACTCCAGGACTATCACCGCCAGGCCGACGATGAGCACACCACGAACCAGGCCGAATAATGAGCCCAAGACACGGTCCGTTCCCTTTAGCCCGGTGTGCCTCATCAGTTCCCGTACGAACCACCCGATCAGGCCGCCCAGGATCAATATGAGAAGGAAGATCACTGCTCGTGCAACCCAAATCTTCAGTTCCGGCGCGACAACCCAGTTGCCCAGCAGCGGTTCGATGACCCACGTAAAGCGCCAGGCTAACCAGATGGCGGCGAGCCAGACGATGACGGATAAGGCTTCCTGCGCGAAGCCGCGCCAGAATCCGAATCCTGCCGACCCTAAGCAGCCTAAGACGATCAACCAATCTACCCAGGACACGAGCGTGTTGAACCCAAACGCAAATTATTTCTCGAAGACGACCTGCACCACAAAGCCATGCGCAGACAAAGCTGAGGCAGCCGCCTCCGCACGTTCCCTGGACGTTTGCGGACCGACTCGGACGCGCTGCATGGAACGACCGCCCGCCACGTAGGTGGACACGTGCGCGTCGAAGCCATATGTCGACACCCGGTCGGCCTGCCGCCGCGCGTTTTCTTTCTCGGCGTAACTACCGATCTGGACGAACCAGCCCCCCGCTGCGTGGGCGGAAGAAGCTGTTGCGGGATGGTCGGTTCGCGGCGTTGCAGAGGTGTCGCGAACCGACTGCTGCGACCGACTCGCGGCAGCAAGACCGGAAACGTGGGCGCCCACCGCAGGCGTTGGGGGCTCGCGGTCATTGTCGAGAATGATGGTTCGCGATCTCAGCGGCGCAGACTCCGTGGGTGCCGGAAGTTGAAGTGCTTCAGACTCGGGGCGACTATTCTGTCCCGGCCCGTCGAGAACCCGAGGGACAAGCCACACACCCAAGGCCACGAGCACCACCGCGCCAACAAGTCGTTCCTTCAAACCCCGGTCCATCTGGAGGCTCTATCGTCCGTTTGAGACGGGGCGCAGTATAGCCCAAGCGCCGTCATCGCGGGCCCGACCATATAACAAGATCCGAATACCAACACACGGTCTCCGTCCTCGGCCAAACTGCGGGCATAACGACATGCCTCAGCCACAACGGGCTGCGCCTGCGTGCTCTTGGCATCAGATTCGATTAGGACACTCAACAGCGTGTCCGTCGACGCGCCTCGTTCGGTAGGAGCGCGCGTCACCAGCCATTCGTCCACGACGGGGATGAGAGGCTCGATGAGTCCGGCGAGGTCTTTGTCAGCCATCGCCGCGAATACGGCAATGGTTCGACGAGGTTTGCGAGAGCACGCGAGCTCATCTGCAAGGACACGTGCTGCCGCCGGATTGTGCGCTACGTCGAATATCCACTCGACGCCGTCGAGCAGGCGGCGCTCCAATCGTGCCGGTAAACGCGCACGCTCGATTCCTCTGCCGAGCGCCGCATCTCGCACCGGTAACTCGGTTTCGAGCGACCGAATGACTGCCACGCAAGCGGCCACATTGCCGAGCTGTACGCGGCCACCGAACGACGGCACGGGCAAAATCGGTGACTCCGAAGCCGTGGCTTGATACCGCCAGCGACCGTCGGACAGCAGCTCGTAATCGAAATCCCGGCCCAACAGGCGGAGCGCGGTACCAAGGTTCTGCGCATAGGCAAGCAGCGTCGCGGGAGGGTCGCGATCCGCGACGATGCCCGGACGAGCCCGGCGTAGGATCCCTGCCTTCTCAAAACCAATGGCATCTCGCGAGTCGCCGAGCCAGGCCTGATGATCGAGATCGATGCTGACTATCATGCTCGCATCCGGATCGAGCGCGTTCACGGCGTCCAGACGCCCGCCGAGACCGACTTCGAGTATTGCGATCTGGACCTCCCGGCGCGCGAACTCGGCGATCGCAGCGACGGTGGAGTACTCGAAATAGGACAGCGTCACATCACCGCGCACAAGTTCGATCTTGCCGAAGATCGCGATCAGTTCATCGTCGGTGGTCTCCCGGCCGTCTACGCGCAACCGCTCGTTATATCTCCACAGATGAGGAGACGTGAATGCACCGATCCGGTAACCGGCCTCCAGGTAAATGCTCTCGAGTAGCGCGACGCAGGAACCCTTGCCGTTGGTACCACCGATTGTGATGACGCGAAAAGGCGGTCGCTCCAATCCTAACGCCGACAATACCTGTTTGGTACGACCCAGACCGAGATCGATTTTCTTTGGATGGAGTGTTTCCAGCCAATCCAGCCAACCCTCCAGACTAGAGAACCGTGGCGAGTGATTTTTAGGGGGGCAAACTGTGGTCGTGTTCAAGACGGTGGCGGGCGATCCGTTAGCTTGGCCAGGAACCCGGCAACCACGTCTCGAGCGTGGCGCCGGTCCACAATCATGTCGAGCGCGCCTTTCTCG
>Ga0209987_10002444_pt1 | contig 10277 bp, 11 predicted proteins | sample N074metaG_FD_182134 | JGI IMG/M metagenome (GOLD analysis project Ga0209987, IMG submission 182134) | Deep subsurface microbial communities from Kermadec Trench to uncover new lineages of life (NeLLi) - N074 metaG (SPAdes) (version 2) | ecosystem: Environmental > Aquatic > Marine > Ocean trench... | reverse complement strand
GCGGCCCCGGTTACGGCCCCGGTTACGGCCCCGGTTACGGCCCCGGTTACGGCCCCGGTCGCGCCGCAGGTCGCCGCCTTGCCGGAGGCCACGACGGGTGGTTTCGTGGTCCAGCTCATCTCGATTCGGTCCCGGGACCGCGCGCGGCCGGCCTGGGCAAAGTTGCAAAAAACACATCCGGCCCTCTTGGGTAATCGCGAACTGACGATCCAGAAGGCCGACCTCGGCGATCGTGGCGTCTACTACCGGGTCCGGGCGGGCTTTTTCGCGAAGCGGGCGAGCGCGCGCGACCTCTGCAACGCGCTGAAGACGCGCGGGCAGGATTGCCTGGTAACAAAACGCTGAGCTCCGTGACCGAAAACGCCGTTATCTTCGGTTGCGAGGGATTGGCCTTAACCGATTGGGAACGCATATTTTTTGTGGACTCTAATCCTCTCGGTTTCATCCTCTTCGCGCGCAATTGCGAGAGCCCCGAGCAGATCCGTGCATTGGTTTCCGACCTGCGGGAATGCATCGGCCGAGCCGACGCGCCGGTCCTCATCGACCAAGAAGGCGGCCGGGTCGCACGCCTCAAGCCGCCGCATTGGCGCGCCGCACCCGCGGCCGCGCGCTTCGGCCTCCTGGCCGGGCGCGACCGGGCGCTTGCAGAGCAAGCGGTGCGGATCAACGCGCGCCTCTTGGCCGCGGAACTTCTCGACCTGGGGATCACGGTCGACTGCGCGCCGGTCTTGGATCTGCCGGCGCCCGGCGCCACCAACGTAATCGGCGATCGCGCGTTTGGCGCCGACACGGCGATGATCGCGGATCTGGGCCAAGCCTTCTGCGATGGCTTACTGGCCGGCGGGGTGCTGCCGGTCATCAAGCACATCCCCGGGCACGGCCGTGCCCGGGTCGACAGCCACAACGAACTGCCGGTCGTCGAAACCCCGCGCGCCGAACTGGAGGTCAGCGACTTTCGGCCCTTCGCCGCGCTTTCCGAGGCCCCTTGGGCGATGACCGGGCACCTGGTCTATGCGGCGATCGACCCGGACAATCCAGCGACCATGTCGCCAGCGGTGATCGCGGAGGTGATCCGGGGCGCCATCGGCTTCGACGGCGTGCTGGTTACCGACGACCTCTCCATGGCGGCACTGCGCGGCAATTTCGGGGCGCGCGCCTCGAAGGCGCTCGCGGCCGGCTGCGATCTGGCACTGCACTGCAACGGCCAGGCCGCGGAAATGACGGCGGTGATGGATGGAGTCGGGCCCATAGGCCCGGAGGCCGCGCGGCGCCTGGCCGCGGCGGCGGCCCGGCCGGCGGCGCCCGAAGCCGTGGACAGCGCCGCGCTCGCGGCTCGGCTCGACCGACTGTTGGACGCGCGAGACTGACCTTCGCCATGATGGATATGGACCTCGACAGCATGCTTTACGCGGCTTCGGTATGGATCCTGCCGGTCCTGGTCGCGATACCGTTGCATGAGGCCGCCCATGGTTTTGTCGCCTGGCGCCTAGGTGACGACACCGCCTATGAGCTTGGCCGGGTGACTTTCAACCCGCTACGCCATGTCGATCCCATCGGCACCATCGTGCTGCCGGCGTTGCTGTTCTTCTCGCTGGGCTTCGCCTTCGGCTGGGCCAAACCGGTGCCGGTCGCCTTCCATCGCCTGCGCCGCCCGCGCCGCGACATGATTTTGGTCGCCGCCGCGGGCCCTGCGATGAATCTCGGTCTGGCCGTGGTCTCGGCGCTTCTCGTCAATCTTGCCGTCCTAACGCCGCCCCATTTGCAACAATGGCTGGTTCATACACTGTTCAATTCCGTGCTGATCAACTTGGTTCTGGCGATCTTCAACATGGTGCCGCTGCCGCCGCTCGACGGCGGTCGGGTCGCGGTCGGTTTGCTGCCCAACGCGCTCGCGATACCCCTGGCGCGACTCGAACGTTTCGGCATATTTATCGTTGTCGGGCTGGTGTTTCTGCTGCCCATGTTGGGCCGGCGGATCGGCTGGGACCTGAATGTGGCCGAATGGCTGATCTGGCGCCCCATCGGTTGGCTGTGGCCCCTGTTCGATCGGCTCTCCGGTGAAACGCTACGAGTGATGCTGTGAGCGAGACGGACGATTTCGACGGTTTCGACGACCCGGAGGCACACGACGACGCCGACTCCGGTGCGCTGGTGCTCGACCTCGAGGGCTACGAGGGCCCGATCGACATGCTGTTGCAATTGGCCCGGGATCAGAAGGTCGACCTGACCCGGATCTCGATCCTGGCGCTCGCCAACCAGTACCTGGATTTTGTCAACCGGGCACGCAAGCTGCGCCTGGAGCTGGCCGCCGATTACCTGGTCATGGCGGCCTGGCTGGCCTATCTCAAGTCGCGCCTGTTGCTGCCGGAACCCGAGGACGGCGAGGAGCCGAGCGGCGCCGAGATGGCGGCCGCGCTCAAGTATCAGCTCCAACGCCTGCAAGCCATGCAGGACGTCGGCGCGCGCCTCATGGACCTGCCGCGCCTGGGACGCGACGTCTTCGCGCGCGGCGAGCCGGCACCCCTGCGCGTGGTCGCCGAGACCACCTACGACGTCAGCCTCTACGAGCTGCTGAGCGCCTATGGCCGCAGCCGCTCCCGGGTTCAGGCGACTACACTCCGCATCGAACCCGCCGATCTTTACTCGGTCGACGATGCATTGCACCGCCTGACCCGCCTGCTCGGCACCATGCCGGGCTGGCAGACCCTGAGCACCTTCCTGCCGCCGGACCTGCAAGGCGGGCTGTTGTGGCGTTCCGCGATCGCCTCGACGTTCTCCGCCACCCTCGAAATGTCCCGCCGAGGGCAATTGCGGATCCGCCAGGACGGTCCTTTCGAGCCGATCTATCTGTGCCCAGTCCCTGACTACATATCGGAACCGTCATGAGCGATCGCTTTCAACAGCTCCGCCTTATCGAGGCGCTTTTCTTCACCTCCGCCGAACCGCTTGGCGTCGATCAAATTCAGCGCCATCTGCCCGAGGAGGCCGATACCGAGAAATTGCTCGCCGAGCTGGCCGCGCTCTACGCCAACCGCGGCGTCAATCTGATCCAGGTCGGCGACCGCTGGGCACTGCGCACCGCGCCCGACCTGGCGCCGCTCATGCAAATCGAGCGGGCGGTGGTGCGCAAACCCTCGCGCGCGGCCGTGGAGACACTGGCCATCATTGCCTACCACCAACCGTTGACCCGCGCCGAGATCGAGGAGATTCGCGGCGTCGCGCTGTCCCGGGGCACCCTGGACACGCTCCTGGAGGCGGATTGGATCAGACCCAAGGGCCGGCGCCGGACACCGGGACGCCCGGTCACCTGGGGCACCAGCGAGGCCTTTCTCGACCACTTCGGCCTGGAGAGCCTGGATTCACTGCCGGGCGTTGCCGAGCTCAAGGCCGCGGGCCTGCTGGACACCCGGCCGGCGATCACGGCGCTCGGCTCCCGCGGCGACTTGCCGGCGGCCGGCGAAATCGGCCAAGAGCGCGACCCAGACGCGGCCGAAACCGAAGCCGAACTCGAAACCCCGCTGGCCGCGGAATTCGGCGAGGACCTGATTCCAGGCGGTCCCGACGTTGACCAAGCCGAGGACGAGGACGCTGCCCCAGTGTCCCGAGGCACCCATGAAATCGGGGTGGCGGGTCCCGAAGAGGCCGCGCCCGCGATCGGCGAGCAAGACGAAAATCCGCCCAAGGCGGCCCAAGCGTCCGGTCAGGAGCTGTCCTGACGGCGCGGTATCCGAAACCGCTGGGCAACCGGCCCGGTTGAATTCTCGCCCGGCGCGCCCTAGCTTGCGGCATGATTCGATTTAATTCGCTAAAGCGCCGATCGAGGCCGCGATGAGCGCGCTCACCCTGGAGCGGGTTTCGCACAGCTACGGCAAGGTCGTCGCAGCCGACGACCTCGACCTCATGGTGGAACCGGAGGAGTTGGTCTGCCTGCTCGGACCCTCGGGTTGCGGCAAGACCACGGCACTCAGGATCGCCGCCGGGCTCGAGCCCCTGCAACAGGGTCGGGTGCTGCTCGACGGCAAGGCGGTCGCCGGCGACGGCAGCGACTTACCGCCCGAGGAGCGCAACGTCGGCCTGGTCTTTCAGGACTTCGCCCTATTCCCGCACCTAAGCGTGACCGGCAACGTGGCCTTCGGCCTGACCCGCCTAAACGCCGATACCCGCCGCGGCCGCGTAGCTTCGGCCCTGGCGCAGGTTGGCATGGCCGACCACGCCGGGTCTTATCCGCACCAGCTTTCGGGCGGCGAGCAGCAACGTGTGGCCCTGGCACGGGCGTTGGCACCACAACCCAAACTGATGCTGCTCGACGAGCCGTTCTCGGGGCTCGACGTCCAGCTACGCCATCAAATCCGCGACGAAACGCTCCACGTGCTCAAAAAAAGTGGCGCCGCCACCCTGATGGTCACCCACGACCCGGAGGAGGCCATGTTCATGGCCGACCGGGTGGCGCTGATGCGCGCGGGCCGCTTGATCCAGGTCGGCACCCCCACGGACCTCTATTTTGCCCCGCGGGACGCCTTCGTGGCCGGCTTTTTCGGCGAAATAAACCGGCTCGACGGCACGGTCAAGGACGGGCGGGTGGAAACGCCCTTCGGTCCGGTGCCGGCCCGCGGCCTGGGCGAGGGCACCGCCGTGGAGGTGCTGATACGGCCCGAAGGGCTCCATCTGCGGTTGGCCGAGGAGGACGGCACGTTTCGTCGCGGCTTGGCCCGGGTCATGGCCGCGCGCATGCTGGGCCGCAGTAGCCTGGTCCATTTGAGCGTCGCCGGCGGGCCGGAATTGGAACTGCACATGCACGCCCGCATCCCCGGGCGCTTCCTGCCCGAGGAGGACCAGGTATTCGAGGTCGAGCTGGACCGCAGCCAGACCTTTGTATTTCCCGTAAATTCCTTGTAAAATTAACCTATTGACGGAAAGCGGCTTCCCGGATACCGCGGAAAATCCGGCTGGAGGCGGGCCGGAATACCGGACGTCCAGGAACGTTGCGGCAGGGCGAGCTTTTTGCGATAGTCCGTCCTAACAACGCAGTTATTCACATGTCTAGGAGACCCCGGGTATGGGTACGTTCAGTGTCTGGCATTGGCTCATCGTGTTGGTGGTCGTGCTGGTTTTGTTCGGCGGTGGGGGCAAGATTCCCAAGCTGATGCGCGACATGGGTCAGGGCGTGAACGCCTTCAAGAAGGGCCTGAAGGAAGAGGTTAAGGACAAGGCCAAGGCCGACGTCAAGGCCGACGCCGACTCCGACGCCAAGAAGGTGGCCGAGGCCACGCCCGCGGAGACGACCGCGGCGCGGGTCGAGGAAAAGGACGCGGCGACCAGCGGCTGAAGCCCTTTCGCGGCTTCGCTCTGTTTGCGCTTTCGCGCTCCGTCTTGGCGCCCTGTCCCGTCTGCCCACCATGGGTGACATTCACCATGATTGACATCGGCCATGTTTGATATTGGCTGGTCCGAAATGGCGGTGGTTACGCTCATCGCGCTCATCGTCATTGGTCCCAAGGAACTACCGAAAGCCATGCGGTCCCTGGCCAAGTGGACCCGCAAGGCGCGGTCCATGGCGCGTGAGTTCCAGTCGGGCATCGACGACATGGTGCGCGAGGCCGACCTCGAGGATGCGCGCAAGACGATCGAGTCCGCCAAGTCCTTTGACATTGGCAAGTCGGTCGAAGAGACCATCGACCCGACCGGAGATCTGCGCGACCAGGCGAGCGGGTTCCAAAAAGAGGTGAGCGGGGTCCAGGCGGAAATGGCGCGCGAGGCGGTGGACGAGGGCGGCGCCGAAGACGCCGGGGAACCAAGTGCGGCGGCCGGCACCGCGAAGGAGACCGAAGACGAAAACGCGATCGAGCCCCCGGCCACCACTGCGCCGCCAGAGCCGGAGCTAGAGCTAGAGCCAGAGCCGGAGCTAGAGCCGGAGCCAGAGCCGGAGCCAGAGCGCGAACCTGAAACGGTCGCGGCTGGCGCGGACGGCGACAGCGCCAAACAGCCGGCCCGGTCATGAGCGACACCACCGCGAGCGAATCCGGCGAAGCCCACAAAATGCCGTTGCTCGATCATCTGATCGAGCTTCGCCAGCGCATGCTCTACAGCGTCATCGCGCTGTTCGTCGCGTTCATGATTTGTTTCTACTTCGCCCAAGAACTGTTCGATTTTCTGGTCCAGCCGCTGGCCGACCTGTTGATCGAGCGCGAGGGCGTGCACGGCGCGCGCCGGCTGATCTTCACCGACCTGACCGAGGTGTTCTTCACCCACATCAAGATCGCCTTCTTCTTCGGCGCGTTCTTCTCCTCGCCAATCTTCCTGACCCAGCTCTGGCTGTTCGTCGCGCCAGGACTCTACAAGAACGAAAAGAAGGGTCTGGCGCCGTTCCTGATCGCCTCGCCGGTCCTGTTCTTCCTGGGCAGCGCATTGGTCTATTTCGTGCTGTTCCCCCTGGCCTGGAGCTTCTTCCTCAGCTTCGAAACCATGGGTGGCAACGGCACCCTGCCGATCGAGCTGGAGGCCAAGGTCGCCGAATACCTCACATTGGTCATGAAACTGATCTTCGCCTTCGGTCTCTGCTTCCAGCTTCCGGTCCTAATGACGCTGTTGGCGCGGGTCGGACTGGTGACCTCCAAGGGTATGGCGGAGAAGCGCAAGTACGCCGTCGTCGGCGTCTTCATCGTGGCCGCGGTGATCACGCCGCCGGACCCGATCAGCCAACTTAGCCTGGCGATCCCGATCATCCTGCTCTACGAGATCTCGATCTTGATGGCCAAGTTGGTCGAGAAAAAGAAGGCCGAGGCCGAAGACGAGCTCGATGACGAGTTCGGCGGGGACGACGATGACTGACCGAGACCGTGGACGCGGGCGCGACGAGCCCGTATAAGGGCGGCCCGGTTTTAATCCAATTTCCCGAATCGCTCGAGCGCCATGCACGATATCCGTTTGATTCGCGAGTCTCCCGAGGCCTTCGACGCGGGCCTGGCCCGCCGTGGGCTCGAGCCCATGTCCACACGCGTGCTCGATCTCGACAAAAAGCGCCGTGACGCTCTCAGCTTTGCCCAAGACATCCAGACTCGCCGTAACAAGCTCGCCAAAGAGATCGGCCTTGCCAAGTCGAAGGGTGAGGACGCTTCCGAACTGATCGCGAGCGCGTCGGTCGACAAGGATATGCAGGAGGCGAGCGAGAAGCAGGCCCGAGAAGCTGAAGAGAAACTGGAGATTGAGCTCTCCGGCCTGCCCAACATCCCCGGCCCGGATGTGCCCGAAGGTACGGACGAGAGCGCCAACGTCACTCTGCGCGAGGTCGGCACGGTGCCGTCTTTCGACTTCGAGCCCAAACAACACTTCGAACTGGGCGAGGCGCTCGGCCTGCTCGACTTCGAAGCCGCCGCCAAACTATCGGGCGCGCGCTTCGCGGTGCTGCGCGGACCCCTGGCGCGCCTGCACCGCGCCATTGCCAATTTCATGATCGATCTGCATACCGAGGAGCATGGCTACACCGAGGTCGCGCCGCCCTATCTGGTGCGCGAGGCCGCGCTCTACGGTACCGGGCAACTGCCCAAGTTCGGCGACGACCTGTTTCGCACCAACGATGACTTCTGGCTGATCCCGACCGCCGAAGTGCCGCTGACCAACCTGGTCGCCGGCGATATCCTCGATGAGGACTCGCTGCCCTTGCGGGTCACCGCGCTCACGCCCTGCTTCCGCTCCGAGGCGGGTGCCGCCGGCAAGGACACCCGCGGCATGCTGCGCCAGCACCAGTTCGACAAGGTCGAGATGGTCTCGATCGCCCATCCGGAGCGGTCCGAGGCCGAGCTGGATCGCATGACCGCCTGTGCCGAGGAGGTCCTCAAGCGCCTCGGACTGGCGTACCGGGTGGTGGTGCTCTCGACCGGCGACATGGGCTTCGGCGCGCGCAAGACCCACGACATCGAGGTCTGGCTGCCGGGCCAGGATACCTACCGCGAGATCTCCAGTTGCTCTAACTGCTGGGACTTCCAGGCCCGGCGCATGAACGCGCGCTTCCGGCCCACGGAAGGGAAGGGGACGCGCTTCGTCCATAGCCTTAACGGCTCGGGCGTCGCCGTCGGCCGCGCGCTGATCGCGGTCATGGAGAACTATCAGCGCGCCGACGGTTCGTTCGAGATTCCCGAGGTCCTGCGCCCCCGCATGGGCGGCCTGAGCGAAATCGGCGCCCATGCCTGACGTGCCGCTCGACCTCGCAAACGCGCGGATCCTGGTCACCAACGACGACGGCATCCGCGCGCCGGGCATCGAGACCCTGGAGCGCATTGCCTTGTCGCTCAGCAAGGACGTCTGGGTGGTGGCGCCGGAAACCGAGCAGAGCGCGACCAGTCACGCACTGACCCTGCGCCGTCCGCTGCGCAGCCGCGAACTCGGCCCGCGGCGCTTTTCCGTGGACGGCACCCCGACCGATTGCATGCTGGTCGCGCACCGCCACATCCTGCGCGACCGTGCGCCGGACCTGGTGCTCTCGGGCATCAACCACGGCGCCAATCTGGGCGAGGACGTGACCTATTCGGGCACCGTGGCGGCGGCCATGGAGGCGGCGATTCTGGGCGTGCGGGCGGTCGCCTTCAGCCAGATGCGACCGCGCGAGGGGCGCATCGATTGGAGCACCGCCGAGCATTTCGCGCCCATGATTCTGCGCAAATTGGCTGGGCAGACCTGGCCGCGCGACCTGTTGTTCAACGTCAACTTCCCACCGCTGCCACCCGAGGAAGTCCGGGGCGTGCGGCCCTGCGCCCAGGGCCGGCGCGACGAGGGCATCACCATCACCGAGGGCGCCGATCCCTCGGGCCGGCCCTATCTCTGGCTCGGCAACTTCCTAAGCGACGCCTCCTCGGAGCGAGGCACCGACCTGGCCGCGATCAGGGACGGCGCCATCGGGGTCACGCCGCTGCACATGGACCTGACCCACAAGGCGACGCTGGAGAAGCTCGCGGGACTCTTCGAGTGACCATCGCGGCGCGCAAGATCCGGCTGATCATGCAGCTGCGCCGCGCCGGTATCGCCGACACCAACGTGCTGTCGGCGATCGAGCGCATCCCGCGCGAGGTCTTCGTGCCCGAAAGCTTCCAGCACCAATCCTACGAGGACATGACCCTGCCGATCGGCCACGGCCAGACCCTGAGCGCGCCCGGCGTGGTGGCGCTGATGACCCAGGCGCTGGACACCGACCGCCGCATCAAGGTGCTCGAAATCGGCACCGGGACCGGTTATCAGGCGGCGATCCTGTCGCGGCTGTGCCGGCGGCTCTACACCATCGAGCGCCACCGCGAATTGCTCGGCGAGGCCGAACTCCGGTTCCGGAATCTGCGCTTGCACAACATCACCACCCGCGTCGGCGATGGCGCCCGGGGTTGGCCCGAACAAGCGCCTTTCGCCCGCATCATCGTGACCGCGGCGGCCGAGACGGTCCCCGCCACCCTGGTCGAGCAGCTCGCGCCCGGCGGCATCATGGTGGTGCCGGTCGGGCGCCAGGGCGGCGACCAGGCACTCCTGCGCCTGACCCGTGAGGCGGAGGGAATTCGGGAGGAAGTCCTGGATTCCGTGCGTTTTGTGCCCCTCCTGGCAGGCCTGCCCTCCGACGCGGCCTAGTATTCGTTAAGATTTGGCCGTCAATCTTGACTGGACCAATGCCTCCAACTTTGGCATGAAGAGATATCCCCCGCGCCTGCCGCGCCCCCGACGCGGCGCCACGACTGGGACCGAGAGGACGATTCGCGGGTTATGAACACCCTGGACCGGCATCCTGTGCCGCGCCGACGCGTGGCGTGGCGGTTTTTGATTCCCATGGCGTTCCTGGCCGTGGGCCTGAGCGGCTGCGGGTCCGCCAGCTACTTCGGTGGCCCCACACAGGTGACGAGTTCGGTGACGCGGCCCGACCCGCCGCCAATCCCGCGGCGCAAACCAGCGGCGCCGGCGCGCTTCCTGACGCAGGCTGCGCCGTCCGTGGCGCGTATACCGGTCGTGGCCGAACGAGAACTGGCCGGGACGGTCGCCTCGGCGCCGCCGCACAGCGGCCGGGTCACCGTCCAACCGCTGCCGCCGCCGCGTAAACCCGCCGGCGAGGCGCCGGCCCAGGCGTCGGCCCAGGCGTCCTCGGCGCCCTTGGCGCCCTCGGCGGCCTTGGCGCCCTTGGCGCCCTCGGCGGCCTTGGCGCCCTTGGCGCCCTCGGCGTCCGAAGCGGGCCCGTCGGGCGCCGTTGCCTACCGGGTTCAGGCCGGAGACACGGTCTACGGCGTCTCGCGCCGTTTCGCGGTGCCGGTGCG
>Ga0209987_10002443_pt1 | contig 10278 bp, 8 predicted proteins | sample N074metaG_FD_182134 | JGI IMG/M metagenome (GOLD analysis project Ga0209987, IMG submission 182134) | Deep subsurface microbial communities from Kermadec Trench to uncover new lineages of life (NeLLi) - N074 metaG (SPAdes) (version 2) | ecosystem: Environmental > Aquatic > Marine > Ocean trench... | reverse complement strand
CAATACGCCAGGGGTCCCCGCTTTTTCCCGCTCTTCAATCCTGTTAATAAAGTCCTCACCATCGAGTCCCACGTAATCGACAGTGCCTCCGGCGCTGACGCTAGGAGGAAGTTCGCGGTGGTAAATACGTTCATTAAATACGAGCACGCCGCTTGAGCCGGGCCCGCCCAGGAATTTGTGCGGCGATACAAAAATCGCATCGATCGTCGGATCATCACCTTCATTTTCCGGCTCCGGGTTCATATTAATTTCAACATACGGTGCACACGCTGCGTAATCGAAACAGACGATAGCGTTGTGCGCGTGAAGTAGAGTTGCGACCTTGCGAACATCGGTAAGAATGCCGGTTACATTTGACGCTGCCGAGAATGAACCAATACGCAAACGTTCTTTATATTCGGGGAGCAGCAGTAATTCTTCGAGATGTGCCAGATCAACATGCCCACTGGCATCCATACGAACTTCAACCGTCGTCGCAAATGACTGGCGCCAGGAAATTTCGTTGGAATGATGCTCGTATGGGCCAACAAACACGACCGGTTGTTTTTCGCCCGCTAATTTCTCGAATTCTTCACTGTTCAGTCCGGAAGCAGGATCATCCAGAAGGTCATAAATATTCTGCCGCGTCGCCGGCGGCAGCGCTACGCCGATAATCTGCTGCAGCTTGTCGATAGCACCGGTCGCACCAGTTCCACAGGCAATGATTCGACCACTGGAACCGGCGTTTACCGACTTTTTAATGGCCTCTTCTGCTTCGTGTAGCAGCTGACTCATGCTGCGCCCGGTGATGTCATCTTCGGTATGTGTGTTGGCATAAATTCTTTGCAGGCTTTGCAAATAGGACTCGACAAAACGCAGGCAACGGCCCGATGCGGTGTAGTCGCAATAGACCATTAGCCGCTCGCCAAATGGTGTTTCAAAGGTGGAATCCACACCAATAATTTGCTGTCGCAGGTATGCTGCATCGATTGGTTGGTTGCTCATGCTTGTGCCTTTACTGATAACTGGTTGACATAACAATGCTGTAGAATTCTGCAGTCGGCTATTGTGCCCTAAGGCGAGTAGCGACCGATAGTCTTGTCTGCAGGCGCCCGGCAAGAGCGCGCCCTGTCATATTTAGCCGTTCAGGTCAGGCAATAAATACTGGCCGGCCTCGCCAATTTGCGCTTGCTGCCAGCGCTTCCTGGCCTCCGTGAGGCTGCTGAGGAACGCCATGCTGTCATCGTTTTGGCCCAGAACAGCCTCACGGGACTGTGAATCCCCATACTCTTGCAGAAACAGGTCGAGTCGCGCTGGTTCAGTTTTGTCGTTTATCCGGTCGAGCCAGCGCATGGTGTTACTGAGCACTGCGCTGTGATCTCCTGATTGGGCAGAGCGCCGGATGCGCCGAAAGTACGCAGCTTCGGTTTCGCTCCTGGTCTTGCGCCACGCAGTCCAGGCAGACGCCGCGCGGCGACCAAAAACCAGCACGGCAACAAGCAAAATAAATATCGCAATCAGTGACGACCACAACAGGCGTTTGTTTTGCTGCTGAGCCGCTTGCTGTGATGATGTCGAATCCGCTGCGGGACCACCGGTAATCTGTAGATTTAGTCCGGGCAAAACAATATGTTGCAATTCCTGCGAGTCTGTATTCCACCAGGTTAGTTCAACGTCTGGCAGTGCGAAACTTCCGGCGCGTTCGAAAACGTAAGTAACCGTCTCAACGCGCGAACCGTTCAGGTCACCACGGGCGAACTTGTCATCTACTGTCGGCTCTCCCGGATAAATGCCAAGATTCTCGATCCTGTTGTATCGCGTGGGCGCGAACGCCATTCCGGACACATCTTCGGCGCGCAAAGTAATCCTGCGCTTGATTGCATCACCAACCACAAGGCTTTCGGTCTCCGGCTCCCAATCCTGAGTCGCCGTTAGTTTGCTGGTACTGATCAAGCCACGAATGCCTTCTGCACCAGGAGGCGTGCGCGCCACGAATTCGACCAGCGGTAACGACAGCCTCTGAATTCGGCTATCACTTTCGGCTCCCCATGTCCTGATCTCAACATCGACCGGTATCGATGGCACGGTGAGCGTCCCGTCACGTTGCGCGAACAACATGAATTCATATCGTTGTCCCGTATAACTATCGCCCTCGATCGTTTCACTAAGCCTTGTGCCCTGAGATTCCAGGCGCAGCAGGTAAGCTCCGTCCACCTCGGCATCAGCGACTTTCCTGATCTGGGCCCAGCCATCTTTTGCCAGCACATCAACATGCAACACGACTTTCTGGCCCACCCAGGCTTCCTCTGGTGTCACGGTGGTGCGAAGAATGATGTCTTCTGCTGCCCGAGCGCATTCACTGGCAATGAACCAGGGGACTATTAGCACAACGCAGGTAATCAGTTTGTTTCTCACTGCGCCACCTCTTGCTCATCCCCTGGCGCCTGGCGCATAGCTTGTTGGTACGCGAATTTCGCCGCCAAGAAGTCCGCTGGTTTTGTCTGCACCTGCCGTAACCAGATGGCCCGCAATTCCTCGTCACTCATTGCCTCCCCGCCCTCTGTCTGCTCATCTCCGGCGCCCGGGGGTGACTTACCCTGCGTGAAGACGATGTCATCCGCACCCAACATGCCGCCTGTCCCCTCGCCGCCTTCCTGCTTGAGCATTGCTGCTCTCGCCAAGGCAATCTCACGATTAATAGTCGCATCTTCCCATTCGGGTCGCAGCTCAAGCGCGCGCGCATATCTTTCTGCCGCTGCATCGTACTGGCCCTGCATTACCAGCGCATTGCCATGATTGAAAGCGGCTTTCGCAGTATCCATGCCTGCAAAAACACCTGCGGACTCTTTAAACTCACCATCTCGAAAAAGCGCAACTCCCCGCCACCTTGGATCGGTGAATCGATTTGCTGCTTCCGAAAAATCCCCTCGCTCAAAAAATCGATGGCCCTGCTGATCAGGTGTTAACAGGGTGACTGCACCTATTGCCAGTGAGTAGCTGCCGAGGGCAAGCAATGCAATGAAGAGCCAGCTGAACCATGTTCTGTTTTCATAAATCCACGTGATCATGTCACCAGCCACCCTCTTCGCGACCACATCAGAATGAATAACGCGAGAAACGGCAGCAAGGAATATCCTGCATCCTGCCAGCGGCTGCCTTCATTTGTTGCAGATACAGTCTTGAGTCTGGATTGCGCACGTCGGGCGACCTCTTCAACATCCGTCGGGTCAATGGTAAGTTCGACCACATTGGCGCTAAGGTTCGATGCAGCACTTTGCAATCCGCCGTCAATTGGCACGGATTTTGATTGCAGCGACAGAAACTGCACCGGCATTGTTACATCGGTTATAGCCAGAGCCTGGGCCTGTGACGGGGAGACGCTGTCCGCAATAACCAGTACCGATCCGGGCACGCCGCTCTTCTCCAATAACTGTTCGGACAGCTGCAGTGCTTGTGTAAGCGCATCACCGTCCACAGGCATCAGGTCCGGCGTCAGGTCCTCCAGCATCGTGTTAATAATGCGGTGATCGCGGGTCAAAGGCATTACCAGGTGCGCGCTGCCACTGTAAACGATGAGTCCGGTCGATGACCCTTGCCTTAGCTCCAGCAAATCCCGAATTTTGTGTTTCGCACGCTCCAGTCGCGTTGGCTGGACATCGGTCGCCAACATTGTGCCGCTGACTTTCAGCAGCACCACAAGCCCCGCCTCGTCATCAGCAAATGGTGAGGGCTCCATACGCCAGGATGGTCCCGCCAGGGCAACTGCACAAACAATCCAGCTCACAAGCAACAGTTGAATCGGTCGCAGCCCGCGATTTTTTGACTCACCGACAACCAGGTGCTCAATCAGGTGCGAGTCCATTATCTGCCGCCACGATGTCATACGATCCTGGCGTCGCCAGAGACTCCACCAGATAGCCAGCGCCGGCAAAACCACTAACAGCCAAAGCGGGCGCAGGAAGTGAAAGTCATCCATGACTGGCTTGCCTTGCTTCGCCACTGCGTTTAATCAGCAAGCCTGCATGGAACAGCAAGCCAAACAACATGAATGCAGCGAGTGGCCAGTGGAAAAGATCGGTACGTGGTCTGTAGGTCTCGGCCTCTACGGGGCGCGTGTCGATTCTGTCCAGCTCGGTATATATCTCCTCAAGTTGATCACGATCGGCAGCGTGAAAGTAGCGACCGCCCGTCGTGGCGGCAACCTCTGTCAGGGCCTCCTCATCCAGTTTTTCTTCACCGGTCGCAGTCGGATCCCCGACGCCAACGACGTAAATGACGATGTCGTTGTCCTTGGCAATTTTTGCGGCCTGCTGTGGCGGCACCTTGCTACCTGTATCGTTACCGTCAGTCAGGGCGATCATCACGCGGTGCTGAACCTCGCTGCGCTCAAACAAGGTGATACCAAGACCGATCGCGTCGCCAAATGCTGTGCGTGGGCCAGCCATGCGCACAGCCGTCTCCTCCAGCAGCTGCCGGGTGGCTTCCAGATCCTGGGTAAAGGGCACTTGCACGAACGCTGCATTACCGAACACGATCAAACCCACACGATCACCTTCGCGACGTGTCAGGAAGTCGTCGAGCACCTCTTTTACGGCTGTCAGGCGGTCAACCTTGTCGCCTTTTGCATTAGTAAAGTCCTCCGCTTCCATCGAAGCCGAAAGATCGACCAGCAACATAAGGTCCCGGGTTGGCAGAACACGACTTACCGGCGGCTCCAGAAGCTGGGGGCGGGCCAGAGCCAGTACGATGAGCATCCAGAGTACCCAGAAGAAAAAGAGTACCGACTTTTTGGTGTTTGCAATAACAGCGCCAGTCGAAGGCTGTTGTTCCAATAATGTCGCCATGCGCTGGAACCATGGGACGCGAATCGCCTGTCGCGATTCACGATAGGGACGCAAAACGATGCGCAATAGCGGCGGTAACAGAATGAGCAATAGTAGCCAGGGATGAGAGAGCGTATACATGTCAGCCCGCCGTGACCGTCGCTTTCGGCACACGATGATGCCGGATCCAGGTACTCGCAAGCTCGACCAGGTCTTCGCCTGGCGCAGCGCCGGAGTCACTCGATAGCAACGCCTTGAAGTAACTTCGCGGACAAGTTTGATGCAGGAACGCCGCCCAGTCATCGCCATACAGCGACGCGACCTGTTCACGCGGAAATACAGCCAATGCCACACGTTTCAGCACAACGGAAACGTCGTACACCGATTCTGCGTCGGTGAGAAGTAGCAGACCGCCCTTGCGATACGCATTTCGATTGCGGACTGTGTGCAATCGCCACGCAACGAGAAGCAATATCGCTGCCACCATTCCGAGTGCAACCCATGCCCCCGCGGCTGGTGGCCAGAATGGTGGCGCATCGGGAATAACAATATCGCGCAAGTTGCTCAGTCTGTATTGATTCTCGTCCATCGACTATCGCGCCCGACCCGGCGCGCCGAGCAATCGTCTTACCTGGTTAACAACATCACCTTCATTGTTTACCATTAACAAAGGTGCCGCAAGCTTGTTCAGAAAATGCGTAATGTATTGTTGTTCTTCGTAGTAGTTCTCAGCAAGTTTTTCGCGTACTCGTTTGTCGGCGAAGTCGATTTCCATTTGTAAGGAACCGTCGGACACCGTCACCCGTTGTTCCGCTGGCCGTAGCCGAATGGGGTCATGCACCAGCAACGCGAGAACGTCATTGTGCTCGGCCATTTGGGCGGTAAGTTGCTCCGTTTGCTCGTCAACACCAAAATAGTCGCTGATCATCACGACCAGCGCATCATGCGGTACCAGTTGCAGGGCTTTCTCCAGCGCACGATTCAACATATCGGGGTTCGACTCAGTCTGAGCGTCAGCCTGCAACTCGTGGTTCATTCGAACCACAGCGCCGAGAATCGACATAACGGTCGCTCGGCTTCTTTGTGGCTTGATATCGACAATTTCAGCGTCATTAAAAACCACTGCACCAACGCGATCACCCACATCTACTGCACGCCATGCACCTAGCGCAGCCAGCTCCGCGGCTGTCACTGACTTAAGCTTGTCGCGCGTGCCAAAAAACATGTTGATTCGCTGATCAACGATCAGCACGACGGCGCGATCTTTTTCCTCGGTGTAAACGCGAACATGTGGGCTGCGAGTTCGCGCGGTTACCTTCCAGTCCATCGTGCGAATGTCATCGCCTGGCAGATAACGGCGTATTTCTTCGAAGTTGAGTCCTCGACCGCGAAGCCTCGATGCATAGCGACCGGACAAAATACTGCTCACCGGCTGCTGCGGCAGAAAAGAAAAATTACGGGCCTTGAACTGGATGCGTATCAGGTCATCAAGATTCGTGTAAACGCCGGCCGGTTTGTCGGCTGCGGCTTTCTTTCTCCTGATCTTTGTCCAGTTCATCGTCCGCTTTCTCAGGCAACCGCCACCAGTTTAATGACTTGCGCGATTACGTCGTCTGTCGTCAGGCCGTCTGCCTGTGCCTCGTAACTGAGAATAATGCGGTGCCGCAGACAGTCGTTGATTACTGCACGAATGTCATCCGGTGTTACCTGGTCCCGACCGCGCAGCCAGGCGTGCGCCCGCGAAGTCTTGTCCAGTGCAATCGAGCCACGCGGGCTGACGCCCACCTGAATGTATTTAGCCAGGTCTCCGTTGAACTCCGCCGGCCGGCGTGTCGCGGCGACAAGCGCGACGATATAGTCTTCCATCGGCTGAGGAATCTTGATTGCAGTAATCTCGGCACGAGCATCGAATACGGCACTTTGTGCGATTGGTTGTTCAACAGTTTTCGTTTTCTCTTTTGTCGCTGGTTGCTGGCTGATGGATTCTTCCCCGCGCACCAGGCGCATGATGTCTCGTTCTGATTCGTCATCGGGGTAGGTGATGAACACGTGCATGAGGAACCGGTCCATCTGTGCTTCTGGTAACGGATAGGTACCTTCTTGCTCGATAGGGTTTTGCGTAGCCATGACCATGAAAAGCGGCGGCAACTTGTGCGTGGTGGTGGCAACCGTAACCTGCCGCTCTTCCATGGCTTCCAGCAGTGCAGCCTGAACTTTGGCCGGGGCACGATTGACCTCATCCGCAAGGACGATGTTGGCGAAAATCGGACCCGGCTGGAATTCAAATCGCTCCTTTGAATCCTCTCCCAGGTACATCTCTGATCCTGTGATGTCGGATGGCAGCAAATCAGGCGTGAACTGAATGCGGCTGAAATCCGTTTCCAGATTTTTTGCCAGGCTCTTCACCGCTCTTGTTTTGGCAAGCCCAGGCAGGCCTTCGAGCAGCAGGTTGCCGTTGCAAAGGAGTGTAAGGAGCAAGCGTTCGACCACCTGCTCCTGACCAATGATGGATCGTCCCATCCGTGCCTTTAAATCGAGAATCGATTCATGCGCATTCATATTGACTGCTTCTCCCAAGGTGAAAACCTATTTTGCCAGCACTTCCGCAAGCGGGGTTCCAATAGCACCGGATGGCGGCTTTGTGCCCAGATAGCTCGCCAGTGTTGCCGCTATGTCGTACGGAGTGACGCTACGACTGATCTTCATGGCTGGCAAGCCGGCTCCGGCGAAAATCACAGGCACAAAGGTATCGTAGCGCCATGGCGAGCCATGCGTAGAAGCTACGATCAAACCATCGAAGTCATTGATGAATACATCGGGCTCAAACACCAGGTAAATATCACCGGATCGCTTCGGATGGAAGTTGCGCAGAATCGATCGCATTAACACGGTATCGGGCAGACTGGCCGTACGCAATGCCGTACTGGATACCGCCGCGGCCACGCCCTTGAATTTCCTCAGCTCGTCTGCGACGGCATTCTCCACGGCGGCCTGGTCCAGTCCTTTGTCACGAATCAATTCGCGGTTTAGGTAAACGTAAGGATGAAAATACGCCTCGATCAGTTCTTCGCCAAAGCCGAATTGTTTCTTCAGCACCTCAATGGCTGGTGTTCTGTCCAAAGCATCCGTATCGAAATAATGTGCTCTGTCGATGCCCAGCGAATTCAGATAACCGGGGGCATCGGGCTGGCCGTGATCAGCAGACAAGACGATCAGTGTATTCTCAAGCCCGACTTCTTTATCGACATAGGCGAACAGGTCCGCCAGCGTACGATCAAGTCGCGCCATATTGTCTTCGATTTCCAGGCTGGAGGCGCCAAACATGTGGCCGACATAATCATTGGATGAAAAACTGATGGCGAGAAAATCCGGCACGTCATCCTGACCAAGTTGCTCCTCATCCAGCAGTGTTTTGGCAAAGTCCAACGTCAGCTCGTCGCCAGCAGGGCTCAGGGTTAACTTCGTTGTGAAGTATTTGTCATCTGCCTCGCCATAGGCGTGCGGGAAGACGCGTCCGAAACCTGCAAGATCCGTCTCATAATCACGATCATCAGCATCACCGAAGATGTATTGCGACGATCGGTGCATCAATTCCCATGACTTACCGGAGTAGGCCGATACCGAATCGCGTGCATTCCATTTATTTACCCATTCGGGATATTGATCGTAGTAATAACTACTGGTTACAAACTCGCCACCGGCTTTGGAAAACCAGAAAGCCTTGCCCGCATGACCAGCTAGCGATACTGCACCGCGATCCTTTACCGAGACGGCAAAGATCTTCGACCGCCCTGCAAAGTGGACGGCCATCTCATCGCTCAGCGTGGAGGTCAGGATGTTGTTGGGTGAGCGCCCATCGACTTTGGCTGCCCTCTGAGTTGGATCGATCTCGGTGTTTTGATCCACGTCGGCGCCAACAGTAAGCAGGTGATACGCGGCATCCTCGATGTTGTAGACGAGACGATCCAACTCCCGGTCGAACCACACATTGCCGATCATGCCATGCGCTGCGGGCACAGTACCGGTCGCCAGGGAGGCATGGCCCACAATAGTTTCGGTATTGGCGTGCTGGTAATGGGCATTGGTGTAGTGGATGCCATCATTCAGCAGGTAACGAAAACCACCCTCACCGAACACATTGTCGAACCGGCCAGGCAGGTCTCCACGCAAGGCGTCTACTGTAATCTGCAGGATCAGTTTCGGTTGTTCGCCAGCCAGGGTGCTGGTTCCTGAGACCAATAGCACCACCAACGTAAGAATAAAAACGGCTTTGATTAAAATCGAATCTGATTTTGCTGTAGTCACTAGCTAAGTGCCCTTTCATCTATGCAAACAAAAAAGCCGGGCGCCTCATTGTCAGGCGCCCGGCTTATACTCACACTTTCCTCTTTCTCAGTTCGATCCGCCGGAGGGTCGCTGAAGAGATTCCATAACACGGTCCAGGTTGAAGCTGCCTGGTTTTTGCCGTGGCGGGTAATCTACGAAGGTACTGAGAAATTGACCCACAATTGCTGCTCCGGGAGTGATCAGATATAGACGCTCAAAACGCCATGTCTCATAAGCACCGGATTCCCAATCGGCGCGCTCGAAAGGGTCGCGACGCAGATTGAACAACTTTGGAAAGCGCAGCGTCACCAACGGTTCCTGCCAGACGTCCATGCCATGACCCCGTTGCTCGGTAAACATCAATTTCCATTGACCGTAACGCAATGCCGACAGTTGGCCGTCGTCGGTGAAATAGAACATCTCCTTTCGCGGGCTCTCTTCTTCCTGACCGGTGAAATACGGCAACATGTTGTAGCCATCGAGATGCACATTGAAATTCTTTCCTGCCGCCCGGTGACCTTTGAGCAGCTTGCTTTTGACATCAGGTTCGCCGGCTACGGCAAGAAATGTCGGCAGCCAGTCTTCCATGGAGATAATCTCGTTGGAAATCTGGCCAGGGTCGATCTTGCCCGGCCATTTCACCATCATTGGGACACGAAAACCGCCTTCCCAGGTAGTGTTCTTCTCACCGCGGAAAGGTGTCGTGCCGCCATCAGGCCAGGTGAAAGTCTCTGCTCCGTTGTCAGTGGAATACATGACTATGGTGTTATCAGCAATGCCGAGCTCGTCCAGTTTGGCCAGCATTTCGCCGACCATACCATCGTGCTCCACCATGCCATCCGCATAGATGCCCTGGCCGGTAACGCCTTTTGATGCGGGTTTCAATCGCGTCCATACATGCATTCGGGTGGTGTTATACCAGATGAAAAATGGTTTCTCCGCTGCATGCGCCCTGTCCATGAAATCCAGCGCAAGCTTGGTGACTTCTTCATCGATGGTCTCCATGCGCTTCATGTTCAGCGGGCCAGTGTCTTCTATCTTGCCATCGGCGAAGGAGTGAATTACACCGCGGGGGCCGAATTTTTTGGCAAATTCAGGATCCTTCGGGTAATCCTCATTCTCGGGTTCGTCTTCGGCATTCAGATGATAC
>Ga0209987_10002435_pt1 | contig 10301 bp, 10 predicted proteins | sample N074metaG_FD_182134 | JGI IMG/M metagenome (GOLD analysis project Ga0209987, IMG submission 182134) | Deep subsurface microbial communities from Kermadec Trench to uncover new lineages of life (NeLLi) - N074 metaG (SPAdes) (version 2) | ecosystem: Environmental > Aquatic > Marine > Ocean trench... | reverse complement strand
AGCGCGCTTGTTGGTCGAAGAACCAGGTGTGATGAATGCTATGCTCGCGTGAATGCGCAGAATCCTTCTCACAGCGACTTCTTACCCCCCGTTCTGCGTCCGACTGGCAAGGTGTGTTTATTCGCGGAATGCTCGCCGGGCTCGCGCGATCGAGCGACACCCATGTTGCTTACTGGGGTCCTCTGGGACCGCTGCCTGACGATGTTGAATATCTCGGATCCGAATCCGATCGTCTGTACCTAGAGCAAATTGCCGAGCGCGGCGGTTTCGCTCATTTGCTGCGCGCTAATCCCCTTACCGGCATCCCGCGCGGACTGGGATTGATTCGACGCCTGCATCGCGCCTTGCAACAAAATCAGGACTCAACGGACATCTATCACCTGAACTGGCTGCAATCGGCGCTCGCGATTCCCGGTATTGGCAAACGGGCCCTGGTTACGGTTCTGGGCACCGACTACAAATTGCTTGGCATTCCCGGTGTCGCTGCGCTACTGCGTCGCCGTTTTGCCGGCAATCGTATTGTCCTGGCACCGAACGCGGAGTGGATGGTGCCGCAACTCGAGACCGCGTTCGGCGATCACGTGGATCGAGTGGCATACGTTCCTCTCGGTATCGACAGCCAAATTTATGCGTTAGAGCACGATCCAGAGCAAACGACGAAACGCTGGATAAGCGTATTGCGTCTCACGCGTGCCAAACTGGGCCCGCTACTGGAGTGGACCAATGAACTGGCCGGCGAGAACAACGAGTTTCATCTCATCGGTCCGATGCAGGAAGATAATGACCCTGCCTCCCTGGATTCACTATCATGGTTTCGTGGCGCCAGACACACTCATTCGTGACTGGTATCCTCGCGCCTCAGCAATGGTTACTCTTAGCCAACATGACAAAGGGCGGCCGCAGGTTTTGCTTGAAGCAATGGCGTCTGGCCTGCCGGTGATCGCATCACGCATTCCCGCTCACGCTGACCTGCTGGATTCCACAGGAGGAGGATTGATGGTTGAAAGTCAGGCAGAGTTCAGCGCTGCGTTGCAGGCTGTGTCGAACCCGGACACGCGCGCCACCCTCAGTGCAGCAGCCCGACAGACGATCAGAGCAACCTACGGCACGTGGGACGACTGCGCCAACCGCTATCATGCGCTCTATGGCCAGCTCTTGCGGGATAGCGAAACGTGAAAATAGTGATTTTGGGTGCGACGGGCTTTCTCGGTGGCCTTGTAACATCGCGACTGGCGCATGAGGGGCATCAGATCGTCTGTCTGGTTCGCAATCCGGATCTCAGAAATACGCAAGCCAATGTCGAGTATGTACTGGCGACTCTCGATGATACGCAGGCTGTCGCAGAACACGCGAGCGACGCAGACTACCTGCTGCACTTTGCCTGGGATACGACGCCAGGTACCTCAAAAGCGCAGCCAGCGTTCGAAGCAGTAAACAACTTATTGCCGACGTTCAGGCTCATCGAACAGCTACATTCCTTGTCCGGTATTCAGCTGATCTTTGTCTCGAGTTCTGGTGCGATCTACGACGAATCCGGTGCGAGCAGTTTTTCAGAATTGTCCCCGTTGAATCCGAAGTCTTATTACGGTGCCGGCAAGCTCGCGGTTGAGATGTTCCTGCGAGCCTACAGCGCTCAGACCACACACCCGGTAGTGCTCGTCAGGCCCTCGAACGTGTATGGACCGGGACAGAGCAGAGCAAACGGCAATTCGCGATCGTGCCGACGCTCATGCACGCCATCAGTGACGGAGCCACTTTCCCTGTTTGGGGGGACGGTGCCGCGACGCGCGACTACCTGTATGCGGAAGATTTCGCAGAGTTCTTCGTCTTGTTGACCGAGAGACAATGGGAAGGAGTCAGCACCTTCAATCTCGCATCACAGAAGTCGTGCTCGGTTAACGATCTCTGCGAGCTACTGCAAAAAGTCAGCGGCAAACAATTGTCGCTGGAATACCTGCCGGAACGCGGGGTCGATTTGCACAACGTTGCGATCGACTGTACTCGCGCCAGCGAGGAACTGGGGTGGCAGGCAACAACTGAACTCGAAGAAGGTTTAGTTAAAACCTGGGAATGGTTCGTCCGCTCACGATGACATCCGAGGGCAGCACTCCGGTCATTTCCGTTTGCATCGCAAACTACAACGGCGAAGATATTATCGCCAAGTGCATTGAGTCGATCCTGGGACAGAATAACGCGCCCGAGTTCGAAATTATTGTGCACGATGACGCGTCAACGGATAGCTCACTGAAAATCCTCGCACAGTTCAAATCGGTGCAGGTAATCGAGTCACCCGAAAATGTGGGCTTTTGCATTAGCAATAATCGAATGGCGGCTGCAGCTCGTGGCGAGTTCATACTGCTACTGAACAACGACGCTCAGCTCTTCGACAATGCGCTCAAGACGCTTCTGGGCGAGTCGCGAAGACACGCCGACAAGGCTGTTCTTGGACTACCGCAGTACGACGCCGTGACCAGAGAGTTGGTCGATTTTGGGCTGAAGCTGGACTACTTCTGCAGTTCCGTGCCAATCAGGCAGCCGACAGAAAACGACATCGCTATGGTCATCGGCGCCTGCATGTGGGTGCCCGCAACTCTGTGGGCCAAAATTGACGGATTCCCGGAGTGGTTTGAGACAATTGCCGAAGACGTCTATCTGTGCTGCTATGCGAGATTACTGGGCTATAGAATTTACGTGCCGGGGAAGTCCGGTTTTTATCACCTGATCGGTCACTCCCTGGGCGGAGGAAAGCCTGTAGATAACAGGTTGCAGATCAGTATTCGGCGACGGTACTTCAGCGAGCGCAACAGGCTGTTCGTGCAGTGGCTATTTTACCCGGTCTGGCTGATACCGTTGACGACGATCGTGAATTTTTCGGTTCTTATCTTCGAGGCGATTGTGTTATCGGTAGCTAATCGCAAAGCCTCGCTGCTATGGGATATTTATTTGAAATCGCAGGTCGATGCTTTTGCGGAGATGAATACGGTAATGAAAGCCAGACGTACTACAACGCAGTCGCGGGCGATTTCGTTTGCGACATTCTTCAGCGCCTTTACGTTCATTCCGCAAAAGCTGCGCCTCCTGTTCTCGTCAGGATTACCGAGAACCTGAATACATATCCTCATCACCTGCCAACGGAAATGTTCGCGCCAACCAGTGGCTTGCCCACGTGGCGGAATTACTGTCCAGCAAGTCGTAGAGGCCCAGTCGCGAGTTGCGCATCAGCGTTACGACGTACAATACGGCTAAGAAATTTGCCAGGGGCGCAGGTACAAGGCCGATGAGGAAGGACCTGCAACGATCGAGAACACTGCCGCGACGACGCAGGAATAATTTGTGTTCACTTAAAGAGTAGCGACCCTTGGCGCGATTCTTCAGTAGCATCATCGTGTTTCGCCACGGGTCGGGATCGACGACCAGCGTTTTCGCAGATGCTGAAAAATCGGGAAAACTGTGAATCAGCTCGGGCCACAGGAACATCCAGATTTCGAAGGTCCGCGAAGTCCAATTAGCGTTGCCGAAACGAATGATTACCTGTGGCTCCGCGATGAACAGAGCACTTTCGATGGCTGGCTGTTGAAAAATCACGCCGACGTGGATAAACAGTGAGCCGAAGTACGTCTCCCGATTTCTTCGCTGCCACACATCCCGTCGAATAATAACTGAGCCGATGAACGTGAGATGGTCGCCCATATCGGTGAATAGTCGCTCCGCATCGCCAGGTCCGTAACGGCGGTCTTCCGTAATTCCAGTGCGGGTCTTTTCCAGGACTTTTGAGAAATCCAGGATTCGGACCTCCGCTTCTACAAGAATCAGCTCGTGATCTTCTTTTATCGCGTCGAGTACTCGCGCAATCGCACCGGGACGCATGAGGTCATCGTCAGGCATCAGCCAGCAATAGCGGCCGCGCGCGTACCCCACAGCCTTGTCATAGTCCTCGTCAACGCCGGAGTTGGTCTCTTCGCGTACATACCTTACATTGGGATGGCGTTCGACATAGGGCGCAACAATCTGCTCTGTATTGTCCGGTGAAGCGCCATCGACGATGACGAGCTCAACCTCATCCTGCAACTGGTCAACGATAGAATCCAGCGTCTCGGCAATGACATCGCCGCGCCCAAAAGTTGCAATGCAGACTGAAAGAATTATGGCGCAAGAACTCCTATGACTCGCGGATTGAGCGGGCCAGCTCTTCAAGCAAGTCTGAAATCCCCTGCTGGGGCTGACGGCCCAAAGCGTTTGTAAGTTTGCTGGCGTCAGCGACAAACGGCACGGATTCCGGAGTTACGCCCGCCGAGGGCGCGTGCAGCCACTGCTTGTAATCCAGCTCATGCGCCCTGAATGCGGCTTCGACCGCCGCCGCAGCCCAAAGAGTCTGGCCGGTGGCCACGACAAAATCCCCATCCAGTCCGGAATCCATCGCCTGTATCGCCAACTGCATATATTCCTCTGCGCTGCCCCAATCTGCGAAAAAATCCAGGGAATTCACAGTCACCGGGTCGCCACTCCCAGCCAGGCCATTGGCAAGTGCGCCGGCGATTTTCGGCACGAAATAGGCAGGCTCACGGCGCGGCGACTCGTGATTGAACAGGTAGGCGACAATTGCCTGAACAGCGTGGTCGCGGCGGTAACAGTCGATTAGGTGCCCGGCCGCGATTTTTGCCGTCGCGTACAGGCAGTCAGCACGTTTCGCAGTCGACTCGGCTATCTGACCTTGCGGCGCGTCACCGAACACCTTTGCGGAACTTGCATAATAGAGTCGCCCACCGTCGAACTGGCGCAAATACTCGAGGCAAACGTGGGTTGCGATTACGCTGACGGCAAACAACTCCCCCACCACTTCTTCGTAGCGAAATCCGGACTCACCGTGTACGGCCGCAACGTGGTAGATATGCTCCGGCTGCTGCGCAGACAACACCGTTCGCAGCGCCGCCGGTTCACACAGATCGACCTGTTCGTAGCAAAACTCGCCATCGGGCCGCGGCCATGAATAATTGGCCTGTCGACCAAGCGCAATCACGTTCTGCCCGGACGCTGCGAGCAACTCGCAAAGATACGAGCCATCCTGGCCGTTTGCCCCGAGAACGATCGAAGTCGTCACTTAGTCCAACCCCACTTGCAGCAGAAAAGCTCGCAGATGATCGAGGCTGGACTCAAGCGCCACATCGTAATTATCGATATCGACAACGAGCAATTCCGGCAGAGGAAATATCATCCGCGTTCCGGCCAGTATGGTGTCTTTCTCCCGTTCAAGAAACTCGCGGCGAAAATGCCATGGCAATACCAGGTAATAATCCGGTCGCATTGCCCGTGATTCCGCCTCGCTGATCACGGCTATATCGGTACCAACAGTCCGGGCGCCTACTTTTTTCGGATTTCGATCCGCCGCAAATGGCAGCTGTTGATGATCGAATCCGTACCACTGGATGAGAACATTACCCTTGGTCGACGCGCCGTATACGTGGATAGTCTCGCCCCGATCGCGAATCGACTGCACGAGGTCGATCATCTCCTGGCGTTGCTGCTCCACCCGGGCAACAAAGTCCAGCAATGGCCTGGATGTGTCGAGTCCGATACGCGTCTCGTATTCGCGCAATATCGCAAGGGCCGGAGCAGGCTCTGTCAAACGCTCGCTGCCGGCTTTGCAGAGTAACAACTGAATGCTGCCACCGTTAATCGCATTCAATTTCGCATTGACGATTCGCATACCGACGGACTTCGCAATATGGTCAAGGATCGCGAGACTGTAATACTCAAGGTGCTCATGACAGATCGTGTCCAGGGAATTCATGCTGAGCATCATCGGCAGATAGGACATCTCAACGATCCAGATTCCGTCGTCGGCCAACAGGCGCTCAACCTCTCGAGCGAATTCGGTCGGGTCGCTCAAATCATAGTACATGGCTATCGAGGTCACGACGTCAAAAGTTTGTTCCCCCGATTGCGCACGCAATTGCGAGCGCAACGTCGCGGACGGAAACACATCCTGTACCAGATTGACCGAGTCCGGAACCGTCGCGGCGATATCGGACGGATCAATCCCCCACTGTTCGATATCGGCCGGAAAATTGGCGAGCAGGGTCCCGTCATTGCAGCCGATGTCGAGAACCCTGGACTCAACAAAATTCGCGTGCTCGATTGCCGTTGCCGCGATGCTCTGCAGATGATCGCTCATCGTGGCTGTCGTTCCGGATGTGTACCAGTAGTTCGCGTAAAGTACAGATGGTGGAACCTGGTGACGTAGTTGCACCAGGCCGCACGCTCCAGGTTGACTGCCCGTGTCGCAGCGCAACAATTCCATCGGAATTTTGTCGCGGCTGGGCGATTCCATGCCCTGCATGACAAAACTACCCTGTAGATACTGTGCGCCGATATCGAATACAGTCTCTAATTGCGCATTGCCGCATACGCGGCACGCGTCAATTTTCGTTAACTCCATATTCTATGTCCGGCCTAAACGCCAATGGGTGCAATGGGGACCCCGTGCTCGACCAGCAGCAGGTCACGATTCACCATGTCGGTTACCATTTGATCGAAACCGATCTCTGGTTCCCAGCCAAAGTCTCGCTTGGCCTTGCCAAAATCTCCTACGAGCAGGTCGACCTCGGTCGGTCGGAAATATATTGGATCAATTCGAATCAGTGTTCGACTGTCGGCGCTGTCTACGCCGATTTCATCCGCACCCTGTCCTTCCCAACGCAGCGATACGTCAACCTTGGCAAAGGCAGCTTCGGCAAATTCTCGAATGCTGCGCGTTTCGCCCGTTGCAAGCACCCAGTCGCCCGGTTCATCCTGTTGAAGGATCTGCCACATCCCACGAACGAAGTCGCGCGCATCGCCCCAGTCCCGTTTGGCGTTGAGATTCCCAAGGTAAAGACATTCCTGCTGCCCCAGCTTTATAGCCGCGACCGCCCGTGTAATCTTGCGCGTAACAAAAGTTTCGCCACGTAACGGTCCTTCATGGTTGAACAGAATTCCGTTGGACGCGTGCATCCCGTACGCCTCGCGGTAATTGACTGTAATCCAGTGCGCATACAACTTGGCTACGCCATATGGGCTGCGCGGGTGAAACGGTGTCGTTTCGTTTTGCGGCACGACGTCGGTCTTGCCAAACAGTTCAGAAGTAGAAGCCTGATAGTAACGAGTCTTCTCTTCCAGACCGAGAATGCGTATCGATTCAAGTATGCGTAACGTTCCGAGAGCGTCGGCATTGGCCGTGTACTCAGGTGTCTCGAAACTTACTCCGACATGGCTCTGGGCGGCCAGACCATAGATTTCGTCGGGTTGCACGAGATCGATAAGACGCAGGATGTTGGTTGAATCGGTGATGTCTCCGAAGTGCAGCTTGAAACGCTTGTCCTCATCCTGGGGGTCCAGGTGCAGATCGTCGATGCGGCCCGTATTGAACGAGGACGAGCGCCGTTTCATTCCGTGCACTTCATAGCCCTTCGACAGCAAGAGGCGGGCCAGCAAAGAGCCGTCCTGACCGGTGATGCCCGTAATAAAGGCTATTTTGCCGTTTGCGCTCATAGAAGTTCTCGTGGTCGTGCCTCACACGGTCTGGAATACGGAGTCTGCATGAGTTTGTCAGTGGAACCAAGGTCGAGCTGACTCGAACATCGGAAGTAGAAGTGGTTCACGGCGTTGTCGCTTGGCAGGATATATGGTCTGTACGGATATGATGATCCCTTGTAGAGTACGAAAATGACCGGTCAGGAACTCGATGCACTTGCAACGTAATCTGCTCGCCGGACTGATCAACTCCGTCTGGACCGCGATCGCGACGTTTGCTGTTGTTCCGTTTTACATCGACTACCTGGGCATCGAAGCCTACGGAATGATCGGTTTCTTCATTACTCTCCAGGGCGTTTTTCTGTTGCTCGACCTGGGCTTGAGCCCCACAGTCAGTCGCGAATTCGCGAAACACAATAAGGATAAACGCTATGCGGGCGTTGCCAATTTTATGCACAGTGTTGCCGTTGCATATTGGCTACTTGCAGCCGCTATAGCGATATTCTTCCTGATCTTTTCCGGTGCCATCGCCGACCATTGGTTGAGTTCCAACGATCCCGAACTGACGAATGCCGGCCTGGTCCTCTTGATGGGAATCAGCGTCGCCAGTCGCTTTCCACACAGCATTTACCGTGGGGCGCTTATCGGCGCAGAAAAACTTGTGCTGTTGAACAGCATCAACATGCTGATGGTCACCGTGACCGCGGTGGGATCCGTATTGGTGCTCGCCCTTGTGGACGCGACCTTGCAAGTCTTTTTCATCTGGCAAGCCATCTGCGGCTTGCTGCTGACCACGCTGATGCGTCGAGCCGCCTGGAAATTGATAATACCTGCCGGACGTCGCGCCGGCGAACGGCCACGGTTTGACCGAAATGATTTGATCAAGGTATGGCGCTTCACGGCGGGGCTGACATTGGTCAGCATTGCAAGCGTCATCTTGTTGCAGCTGGACAAATTGATGCTAAGTGCGATGGTGCCAATGCGGGAGTTCGGTGTTTACATGGTCGCCGTATTGGCGGGCAGTATTTTCAGCGCCTTTTTCATGCCAGTTTTCAACGTGATCTATCCTCGCATGACATCGCTTGCAGAAGCAGCGGATGACAAGCAACTCATATTGCTTTACAGGCACGGAACCAGGGCACTGGCGACGATCCTTTTTCCGATCGCCATGGTTCTCGGGCTTTTTTCAGAGCCCATCGTGACTCTATGGACCGGTGACGCACAGTTGGCGAGCCAGGCTCGACCGCTCATATTCTTAATTGCTGCAGGATTCGCCATTAACGGAGTAATGCATTTCCCGTACGCGCTGCAATTGGCTTATGGCCGAACAGGCATCGCGCTGCAATGCTCCGTATTGATGGCCATCATCCTCGTGCCACTGATTCTCATCCTCGTTGGCGAATACGGCGTGCTCGGAGGCGCCGCGAGCTGGCTGATCGTGCAGTCGATCTACCTGGTCGTCGGTTGCTGGCTCACTCACCGCCAATTGTTGCCCGGTACCGGTATGCGCTGGTTGCTGGGAGACGTCGGCATCCCGCTGGGGGCATCGATACTTGTGGGCACCTCCATATTCAAGCTGGTTACAATTGGTGCAATGGATGTCGTGCAGGCTGTACTCTGGTCAGTCGCCGCCGGCCTGTCTGCCGTAGCCCTGACCCTGCTCGCATCCCCGGTGTTTTATCCGCACATCCGGAAAGCGTTGGGCCAGGACGAGATTTAAGCCATTAAGAGAAGGTTCGATCGACTATGTTCAAGAAATTGTTCACGTACTACCTGTTGGACTTCCTTGCATGGAAACGCATCAATGCGGCAATTTCCAAGGGCGGCGTAATGATGCAGGCACGTCGAATTGATTTGTCGCAGCCTGCAACCTGGGAGTTTTCCGGATTCAGCCAGAATGGCGAGGACGGAATCCTGGACGTACTTCGTGCGCAACTCCTCCACAGCAATCGATTCTTCGTCGAAATAGGCGCTGCCGATGGTGTCGAGAACAACACATCGTGGCTCGCAGTGATGGAGAAATTCAACGGCATAATGATCGAGGGCAACTCGTGGCTGGCGGGCCGGGCAAACCGCACGGTTATTCCTCTCAGTATCGGTACTGAGTGTATTTGTATGTTTGTCGACACTGACAATGTCGGCGGTCTCAAGAAGTTGATGCTGCACGCCGACCCGGATGTGTTTTCGCTCGATATCGATGGCAACGATTTCTACATCGCCGAAAGCGTTTTTGAATCAGGCATACGTCCCAAGATTTTCGTCGTTGAATATAATTCGGTTTTTGGTCCCGACCGGAGCGTAACGATCGAGTACCAGGAAGATTTCAACTATATGAAACAGGACTCCACGCAGTTGTATTACGGTGTGTCACTTGCAGCGTGGAAGAAGGTCTTCGAGCAACGAAATTATGAGTTCATTACCGTCGAGCGCAACGGCGTAAACGCTTTTTTTGTGGATCGAAGCCAGTTTGAGGATGAGTTTCTCAACGGCATTCACGGCCTGGAGTTCGCTGAAAACCGCTTTCAGCGTCGAAAATTTAGGATCCCCGACGACCAGCAATTCAAGTTGATCGAGAAGCGTAAGTTTGTGAATGTTTAGGCAGGCAGATACCAGTCAATCGTCTTGCTGATACCCGACTCAAAAGTCTCTGTCGGCTGCCAGCCCAGTTCATCGATAGTCTTGGTCGCATCGATCGCATATCGCCAGTCATGCCCCGCGCGGTCCTCGACGAAACTGATTAGCGATTCATAGGAATCACCGGCTGGTCGACGATCATCCAGCAAGCGGCAAAT
>Ga0209987_10002433_pt1 | contig 10311 bp, 7 predicted proteins | sample N074metaG_FD_182134 | JGI IMG/M metagenome (GOLD analysis project Ga0209987, IMG submission 182134) | Deep subsurface microbial communities from Kermadec Trench to uncover new lineages of life (NeLLi) - N074 metaG (SPAdes) (version 2) | ecosystem: Environmental > Aquatic > Marine > Ocean trench... | reverse complement strand
CCCCCAAGGCGAGGTAGAGAAAGCCCCCCCGGATCGCGAGCGTACCGCCGTTGTGGTTGTTGAATGGCTGGCTGAGCGAGAAAAAATTCAGTTCGCTCGAGGGATCCGCGATGTCCGGGTCAGCGGACACCTGGAACCGCGAGGCCCGACTGGTCAGGCCCGCTGACGTGTAATAAACATAGAAAAGCCCGCTCGTCGCATAGTCGGCGGGAAACGCCAGACCGAGCAAGCCGCCCTCGTGGGTGACATCGACGCCGCCGAGGCTGAGAAACGGCGTCCCGAGTAACGAGCCGTTCTTGTAGATCAGGATCTCGCCGGCGCGCTCTAGAATGAATAACCGATCGTCGCCGGCCGGACTGCCGAGAAACGTCGGCTGAGAGAGATCGGCGGTCGTCAAAATCCGCTCCGTGCCGACGGCCTGCGCTGCATTGCTCGCGCCGAAGAGCAACACACCCAAGAGCGCACCCACGTAGTTCGACGAACCGAATCTCATCGGAAATCCCCCGGTCCTTACTGGACGGACTGCTGACCGTGGCTCCATCTGGAGAGGCTGCTGACCGTGGCTCCGTCCGGACGGGCTGTTGACCGTGGCCCCGTCCGGACGGGCTGTTGGCCGTGGCCCGATCATGGACGGGCTGTTGACCGTGGCCCAATCGTCTTTGGCTAGATCTTAGCCCGGCACGATCAGCGCTCCACAGTCAGCGGATCGGCGCGTTGCCGCGGTAACAGCGGACGAATTCCCTATGCTCGCGGGGCACCCTAACACCGGAAATGGCCCGCCCGATCAGAGTTACTAGCATGACCAACCATTCCTGCGGGGAGTCGCAATGCCAAACAGACCGCCGCGGAGCCAATCCCGACTCGGATTTGCCGTTGTTTTGGCAATCCTGCTGACATCGTGCACTTCTACGCCGCGCTCATTGCGGGAAGATGCCAACGAGCGCGGCCATAATCTCATCCTGATTACGGTCGATGGCCTCCGCAACGAGGAGCTCTTCGGCGGCATCGATGAGCGCGTGCTCGGAAGTGTCGAGCATTCGGGAATCGAATACGAATCGGAGAGCGTGCGAGTGCGCGCTGCCTACGCTGGATCGACTCCCGCTCTCTCCCGCAGCGCGTTGATGCCATTTTTCTGGACCCAACTCGTGCCCAACGGTGTGCTGCTCGGCAACGAGCGCATCGGCGGCGGAGTGCGCGTCACCAACCGTGAATTGTTCTCGGCACCCGGTTACATCGAGATCCTCACGGGTGAGCCACACGAAGATGTCGTGTCCAACGATCTGATTCGATATCCCTATCCCAGCTTCATGGAGTACGCGAAGGATGCTCTAGGTCTGGGTTTCACGGAGGTAGCCACCATCGGATCGTGGGAGGGCTTTGCGCTGCTGTCTTCGAGCCGCCCGGATCTGTTCTATACCAATACGGGTGTTGAAGAACTGAGACCCGAGTATTCGACAGAGCGGATGCGCTGGCTCGACGAGATCCAGCACGACATCATGAGCCTCTGGCCCGAGGGCCGCAGCGATGCGATCACCTTTGGGATGAGCGTCGAATACCTGCGGAATTTCAAGCCGCGCGTCCTCTACATCGCGTTTGCCGAAACCGACGATTGGGCCCACCAGCGCCGGTATGACCGCTATCTCGATTACATCCACCTCTTCGACAGCTATCTGGAGCGCCTCTGGAGTCTGCTCCAGAGCATGGACGAATACCGGAACAACACGACCCTGATCATCACCACAGATCACGGCCGCCCGCACGACCCCAAAGAGTGGGTCGAACACGGGGCGGGCATGCCGGGCTCAGAAGCCATCTGGATCGCAATCATCGGTCCTGGCGTGCCCCATCGCGGAGAGGTCGCAGCATCGATCCCCGTGACCCAATCGGACGTCGCCGCCACCGCGCTGAAGGTTCTTGGACTCGACTACCGGAAATTCAACCCGCGGATGGGCCCGCCGATCTCGGCCGCGTTCGACGACTAACGCTCCGGCGATCGCATGGGCGACCGAAATCTCCGTGCACCGTGGCGTTGGGGCCCGCTACCATTGCGATTCATGGCTGACCGAAAACGCTTTCGCATTCCCAACCAGCGACTCACCACCGCACTGCTCTGCTCGCTGGCACTGGTCGCGTGTCAAACCAAACCCCACCTCAGCTTCGATCCGCCGTTGGTCTGTCGGGTTCCGGGACCCGTTGCCGAATCGGTCTTCCTAATCGGTGATGCGGGTGCCCCCAAGCTACCGGGCCCAACTGCTGCTGATCCTGCGGAATTGGTCGAACCCGTCCTCGCCGCGCTTGCGCGCGATGTCGCCGCGAGCGTCGAGGCACTCGGCGCCGATCGAACCGCAGTCATCGTGCTCGGAGACAACGTCTACCCGGCCGGAATGCCGCCACCGGGCGACGAAGACTACGAACGCACCGCGCGCATCCTGGATGCGCAGATTTCCGCGATTGGTGAGGCACGAGGTTTCTTCACCCTCGGCAATCACGACTGGGACCAGGGAAAGGAGCACGGCTGGGCGCGGGCGAAGGCGCAGAGCGACTACCTATCCTCCAAAGCCCCCAACATCTCCGTCCACCCGCCAAACACCTGCCCCGGGCCCGAAGTCGTTCCGTTCGGGGATCATCTCCACTTCGTGTTCTTGGACTTCTGGGCAGCGCTGTACCAGACCAGTTACCCCAATGGGCCACTCGCCCACTGCCAGCCTCCCGCGGGCGAAGGAAGGCTCATCCCATTCGTCGATGCCGCACTGCACGACAAGGGACAGCGGCGCGCGATCATGGTCGCGCATCCCCCTCTGCTCACGAGCGGCCCTCACGGAGGCTATTTCCGCTGGCAGGAGCACATCTTCCCGCTGCGCGTCTTCAATCGCCACCTCTGGATCCCGCTACCGATCATCGGATCAATTTTTCCGCTCGCCCGATTGTATGGCGTGACCGACACCGATCAGATGAGCGTGGGTTATCAGAGCTACATCAGTGGTGCCAAGGCGCTCTTTTCCCCGAGCCACCCGACTTTGGTCGCGTCCGGCCACGAACACAGTCTCCAGGTGCACATCGATCCGACCGGCGTCTTCCACGCCGTCAGCGGCGCGGGCAGCTCGAGCAAGGTGGACTACGTGCGCGACATGCGATCTGATTTGATGTCGCTCGCGGCCCCCGGCTACATGCGCCTCGACGCCTACGCGGATTCGACGCTGAGGCTGAACGTCTTCTCCGTCGATCAGAATCGCAAATCCAACCTGGTATTCAGCACCTGCATTCCCTAACACTCCTGGTGTCAGCCAGGTTGTCGCAGAGCCTACAGAGGTCGAAAGTGTTCACTCGCTATCGCGCATTCGCATTGTTGGTGCTTCTAGCGTGCGCCCCTTTCGCCACATCGGCAAAAGCCGGAACTGCGATGTACCAGGCGTCTCTTTCGATACACGCCTTCGGAAACGACGATCTCGGATACTTCGCTCAGATGCCGATCGGCAAGGCTGCGGGCGGTTCGGGCACGATTCCCCTAACGGCGACCGGATCCGCGCCCGCGCCGGTTGCCCTTCCGCAGTCCGCTTTTGGGGTGAGCACAGTGGCCTATTGGCCAATCTACCCTCCAACCACCTTCTATTGGACCTACGCGGCGTTCGCCAACGAAGCGGGAGAATTTTTCGCCGGAGGGGGCCCGGCAGCCGGCAAGGGAACGATCAGCCACAAGGGCAATGGGAATCGCGTGGGCTCCTGGTTCATCCATGAGGGCGAGAACGCGTTTGGGGGCACACTGGCACTGCTGGGTAAAATGGGAGCGTTTTCGCATTTCCAGATCAAGACCAGTGGCCCTTCCGTGCCGCTCCCCGGGACCTTCACGGGCTCTTCGAGCTGGAACATCATCAAAGCACTCGGGCGCAGCCAGATGGATTCACAGAATCCCTACACAAACACAGGGGCGTTCATCAACACGAGCCTGGGCGCGATCACCACCTATACGAAGTTCGCGTCCGGCACTCCATGGACAACGGGAACCGTGACCGTGTACGCGACGCAGGGCTCGCTCTCGACGAGCTTTCAACGAAGCGGCTATGACACGACGACGCCCGGCGGCGTGCGCAACATCCAACTCGTCACCCCGACCCTTACCCACTGGAGACGGGGCCACGGAAGGCCCTTCAACCACACGGGCCACATCGCGATACTAAAGATCCAATTGGTTCCGGAGCCGGGCAGCCTTGCGATGTTCGCCGCGGGAGCCGGCGCGCTCCTACTACTCCGCCGGGTGTTTCACGGCTCCTCGTCCCGCCGCGATTTCAGCGCGTAGCCCTTCTTGACAATCCGGTACGATACCCGCAGGCATTTTCGCTCAGCTCCAGCAACCACTTTTCACCGTTCAGGGGCTGCCAATCTTCACCGTTCAGCGTTTAGCGTTTAGCGAACAGGGGAGCCGATGAATCCCACGATGAACCGATTGCTCACCATTGCGTTTTCATGGCTGATCGCGCCGGCTGCGACCTGGGCACAGACGACGGATGCACCGGACACACCCGAGCCCGGCTCGCTCGAAGCCATCGCGCAGGAAACCTCGGACCCCCGCTTCTCGAGCCCCTGGGTGGCCTCGGTTCCGGAATCGGCAGAGATCCCCTCCCCGACCGATTTTCTCGGCCACATCGCAGGTGCAGCGGGCGAACTCCCCAACAGCGCGACCATCTACGCCTATCTGCGCGAACTCGCCCAGGCCTCCAGCCGCGTGAGCATCGAGGTCATCGGCCGCACCGAGGAGAATCGGGAAATCCTGCTTTTGGCGATCGCCGACGAAGCGGGAATACGGGCGCTGCCAGAGCTCAAAGCGGCCAGCGCGCGGCTTGCTGATCCGCGCTTGACGACGCCCGCCCAGTTGGAGGAATTGCTCCCTCTGGCCAGACCTTTCTACTACTTCAACGGCGCGATCCACGCCGACGAATCCGGCGCGCCCGACATGCTGATGGAACTCGCCTACCGGCTCGCCGTTTCCGAAGACCCGATGATCCGGCGAATTCGCGAGCAGCTCGTGGTGCTCATCAACCCGGTCGCGAACCCGGATGGTCGCGACAAGATGTCGGACTGGTTCTACCGCTTCCATCGCGGCAAGACCGACTACGACACGCTATCCCGCCAGTCACCTCCCTACTGGGGAAAATACGTATTCGTCGATGCGAATCGAGACGCGCATCAGCTCGATTTCGCGACCACGCAGGCGGTTGCCAAAATGTTCTTCGATTATCACCCGACGGTGATCCACGACCTGCACGAAGCGATTCCCCTGCTCCAGACCTGGAACGGCACGGGCCCCTACAACCCCAACCTCGACCCCATCGTCTACGCTGAATTTCTCGAGATGAGTTTTCACGAAATGTCCGCGCTCAGCGCGCTCGGGATGCCGGGTGTCTGGACCTGGGATTTTGGTGAAGGCTTCGGTTATCACTACACCGATTCGATCGCGATGAATCACAACGCGATCGGCCGCGGCTACGAGACCTTCGGCAATGCCGTGCCGCTGCGCGTCACGCGAAAGATCGCGAGTTTTGATGTCACGCGAACGTGGTTTCGCCCACTACCGCCGCCCGACCGGGAGTTCACCTGGTCGCACCGGGACAATGTCAACTACTCGCAAAGCGGGAGCCTCGCGGCACTCGATTACACTGCGGGTCAAGCAAAACAGCTGCTGCGCAACTTCTACCAGAAGGGCTACAACTCCTGGACCCGCGGAAAATCCGGCGACCCCTACGCGTTCGTGATCCCCGCCGAGCAGGGCGACCGACTGCGGGTCGCCAGCATGATCAACCGACTGCTCGACCAGCGTATCGAAGTCGGTCGTGCCAGCAGAAAGTTTTCGATCGGCGATGAGACCTTTTCATCGGGGGATTTCGTCGTCCTGCTCGACCAGCCCTATCGAAATTACGCTGTGGACCTGCTTCAACCCCAGGAATTTCCAGACGACGCCGAACACGAACCCTACGACGACATCTCGTGGGCGCTGCCCGTGCACTACGGCGTGCGAACCATCGCCGTAAATGACTCGGCGATTCTCAAGGTTTCAATCCGCAAAATCACCGAGCGCGTGAAGCCTGAAGGAACGGTGGCATCGAGCGGGCGCGTCTACCTGCTGAAGGACACCGGTCAGGAGTCGTTGCTCGCCGCGCGCTACCGACTCGCGGATTTCGAGGTTCGGATTGCGGAGCGCGCTTTTCGGCTGGGCCGCCAAACCTACCCGGCGGGTAGTTGGGTGATCGATGACCAGCCCGGGCTCGCGGACGCGCTGAGAGCGGTTTCAGCTGAACTGGCGCTGGATTTCGATGCGGCGCGAAGTGCACCCGACGTCACGCTCCACAGCGCGCCCCTCCCGCGGCTCGGCGTTTGGGTGCCCTGGGCGGATACCGACATGAGCGGCTGGATCCGCTACAGCCTCGATCAACAGCGCATCCCCTACACCTACCTGCGCGACGAAGAAATCCGCGCCGGGAAGCTCAAGCAAGACATCGACGTGATCGTCTACGGAGCTGTCCTGCTCGATCTGCAGGGGCAGATTCACGGCATCGAGCCCACGCACGGCCCGATGCCGTTCAACCGCACCGACGAATTCCCCAGCCTCGGCGCACCGGTTTCGTCTGATGACATCACGGGCGGCATCGGCTGGCAGGGACTCGCCAACCTCGAGGCGTTCGCACGCGATGGCGGCGTTCTGATCACACTCGGCAGTGGTTCCACGCTGGTGCTCGAAAGCGGCCTGGTGCGCAACGTTCGGCGAGTTGACCTCCACGGCGTCACGACGCCCGGCGCCCACCTTCGCACCTTGTTTCTCCAACCCCAACACCCGATCGCCTACGGATACCCCGCGGAGACCTACGCGTTCCGCTCCCCCTACTCGTTCTACGATCCACCGCGCCGTTGGCTCACGATGTCGTACTGCACTTCCTGCCTGGATGGGCCGATTGATCTCCGGCACGTCGTCATGCAATGGGGCACGCAGCCGTACGACGCTGAAGACGATCCGAAGGCGGGCCCCGCAGCGCCGATCCTGATCAGCGGCGGCGGCAAGAATCTAAGCGCTCTCGAAGGGCGTCCCGCGCTGCTCGATGTGCCGCTCGGAGACGGCAGCGTGCTGGTCTTCAACTTCAACCCGATGCACCGGGATCTGAATCACGCCGATAGCCGCTATCTCTACAACGGGATTCTCAACTGGCGCTACATCGCTTCGCGCGATGCGGGCAGCCGCTGAAAGACCGCGCTGGCGTCGACATTCGGGGCTCGTTCCCGTCCTCGTGGACCACGCCTCCGTTCATCACCAACGAGTTCGTCTCCGTTCATCACGACCGAACTCCATCGTCAGCCATGGGGCGGTCGCCTCGGATGAACAACCACAGCACCGCAGCAACCACCGCGAAGACCGCACCCATCGAGATCGCAGCCACCCAGCCGAAGTATTTTGCCGTCAGGGGCACGAGCATACCGCCCAAGAAGCCTACGGCGTTGCCTCCCGTATTCAACACTCCGCACGCTGTCGAGGCGTGCCGGCCAGCGATGGCGATCGTCGTCGACCAATAGGCGGCCTCGGTGAGTTGCGTGAATCCAAAACAGATGCAAAACAGGCTCACCGTCATCGTCGCGGTCGTCGCGGTCGCCCCCAACACGAGAAACGCCGCACAGAAGATCAGGCTTGCGATCGTCAGATATCTCGGTCCTCGGCGAAGGCCGAAGCGGGCGATCATGCCGTCGCAAGCGAAGCCACCGAGAGTCGCGCCGATCGCACCCACCACCCACAAGGCGCCCGTCAGCCAGCCGGCTTCCTGCCCTGTGAAACCTTTCACGTCAACCAGGTAGAAGAAGAACCAATTGAAGAAGAGGTAGAACACGTAGTTCATGCAGAAGTAACTCAGCGTGAGCAGCAGAATGTCGCGATTCTTGAGCACGTCCTTCCACGCACCTTTGCTCTCACTGTGGGGCCGCGGCGGCGGGCGATTGGCATCGATCAGTGCCAGCTCGCGCGGGCCCACCCTCGGGTGATCCTTTGGATAGTCGCGGACATACCACCACCAGACACCCGCGAGCAGAAACACCACGGGCGCCGTCACGAAGAAGGACCCGCGCCAGCCGTACAGATCCACTAGCCAGACAACCAGCGGCGCGGTGGCGGCAGCACCGAGCGTTAGTCCCGTGCTCCCTAGTCCGAGCGGCAGGCCCCAACGGCCTACCGGAAACCAATCGGCAACGGTGCCACCCGTCACGGGAAAGATCGGGGCATGGAAAACTCCGACGAGAAAGCGCACAGCGATCAGACTCGCGACAATTAGACCGACCGACGCCACGTTCGAGCCTGGAACCAGTCCGGTAGCAATGTTGAGCACACCCCACACGACGACAACCGTGGCGATCGCCACACGCGAGCCCACGCGCCCGCCGAACACGCCGGCCGGAAACTGAAAGATCGCGTAGCCCGCAGCAAACGCCGAGAACACCATTCCGAGTTGCACCTCGGTCAGGCCGAGGTCGGTAATCATCGCTTCGCCGACGATCGACATGTTGGTCCGCAGGGCGTACGAGACGAAACTCGCCAAAACGATCAAGGCGAGAATCCTCCAGCGGATCGGAATGCTGCGGACTGTGGTATCGGGAGGCATCGTTGCCGTCATCTCGGTGCCCTCGCAGCTACCAATTGACTAGGGAAGGTTGGGCTGCACCAGCTCGGCATCGATTCCTCCAGCGTTCCGGCGTCGATTCAGCGCAGCAGGCATTAGCCACTCCGCTAGGCGTCGGCGTATTCATGTGGTGCGCGGATCATTTCGCCGGCCGCAAACCGAGCGGGGTCGAAGATCGAGATGTCGATCGCTTTCCCCCGCCCATCGACGATCAGTTCTGCCATCGTGAGGCCGACCGCCGGGGAAATCTTGTAACCCATCCCGGAAAAGCCGCAGGCCATATAGAGCCCCTCGACCCCCGGAGTCCGCCCGAGCAGCGGTCGATAGTCGGGACTCACGTCGTACATGCCGGTGACGCCGCGAACGACGCCGCTGTTTTCGAGCGCCGGGATGCGGCGGGCACCGAGCAGGGCAATCTCCGCGAGGTCCTCCTGCGAGAGAGACTGCGGGAAATCATCGGGGTCGACGCCGTGCGCGCCCGTGAATTCGCCGATCAGCGTCATGCCGTCCCCCTCGGAGCGCAGGTAGACGAGGCACGCCGAATCGATCAACGCGCAGCCTCCTCCCTTCATGCCGGGTGCATTTTGCAGGATCGCGACGCGGTGAAACTCGGGCTCGATCGGGAGATCGAAGCCAACATCGCGAAACAGCGGCACCGACCAGGGGCCGGCTGCAGAGATCACCACGGGCGCTTCGAAGTCGCCCTGGTCGGTCGCGACGCCGCGGATGCGTCCCGCCTCGACGTCAAACGCGGTGACGCGTGTGTGCGGGAGGAACTCGGCCCCCATCTCTTTCGCGCGCGCCAGAAAGTCGTTGGCGGTCACGGAGCCGTCGCCATAGCCCGATTCCGGCTCGTAGGCGGCGAACGAGACATCGGTGAGCCGCCAGTCCGGCTCGATCTCGCTGAGAGCCTCGGAAGAGATAATCTGTGTATTGGCTCCCAGTTTACGCTGCATCTCGACATTCTTCTTTAATAATTCAATCTCGTTCTCGGGCACGATTTGAACGAATCCAGTCCGCTTGAGGTGGCCCGGGCGACCGACGTAATCCTGCCAGTTCGCAAAGATCTCGTAGCTCCGCACCGCGAGCTGAACTTCCTCGGGCAGCGTGTAGTGCATGCGGACGAGCGCAGACGAGCGACTGCTGCCCCCTTGGGCGGCCAGATTCCGATCGAGGACGAGCACCCGGCCCACCTTGCGCTTCATCAGATGAAACGCGATCGAGGCACCGGTGACCCCGGCTCCGATGACGATGAAATCCGCGCTCTTCGAATCCGCCATACCTGTTTCCTCGCCGTTAGTGCCGCTTGAGGTCCTTGAGGATCTGATGCGCCGCGTTGTAGCCGGGCGCGGCGGTCACACCACCACCGGGATGGGTGCCCGCGCCGCATAGATAGAGGCCGGAAATCGGCGTCCTGTACTGGGCCCAGCCAGCCACGGGGCGCATGAAGAAGAGCTGATCCAACACCAGGTCGCCGTGGAAGATATTGCCCTCCGTCAGGCCGTAGGTGCGCTCGAGATCGAGGGGGGTGATGACCTGTCGCGCCTCGATCGCGTTCGGCACGTTCGGCGCGTGCCTTGCAATCATCTTCACGACACGATCACCGAGGAGTTCGCGGTTCTCGTCCCAGGTTCCCTCCGCCAACTCGTAAGGAACATACTGCACG
>Ga0209987_10002431_pt1 | contig 10316 bp, 7 predicted proteins | sample N074metaG_FD_182134 | JGI IMG/M metagenome (GOLD analysis project Ga0209987, IMG submission 182134) | Deep subsurface microbial communities from Kermadec Trench to uncover new lineages of life (NeLLi) - N074 metaG (SPAdes) (version 2) | ecosystem: Environmental > Aquatic > Marine > Ocean trench... | reverse complement strand
TGTCGCCGTGCGGCGCGATTTCCGCGCCGCGTCAGTGGCTGTTCGAGGAGGGTTGAGGAATGCCGAATATCAAGACGCCCGAGCACAGGGCGATCGCACCTGAAATAGCAAAAGGATTCAGCGGCACCCTGGCACGTCGGACGCCGCGATTCGAACTGTCCGGTCCGGCGGCCCTGGTCCGTGACGTGACGCAACGCGCTGCCGCCGTGGACTGCCCGTTGCTGGTCGTCGGTGAGACTGGTGTCGGCAAGGGCGTGATCGCCCAGTGGGTTCACGCCAATGGCGCCCGGCGGACGGGGCCGTTCGTTCCCGTCAACTGCGGCGCGATACCCGAGAGCCTCATCGATAGCCAGCTGTTCGGTCACGCACGCGGGGCCTTCAGCGGCGCCGACAGGGCGCACATGGGTCTCGTGCGGGCGGCCGAGGGCGGAACGTTGCTGCTCGACGAGATCGGCGCATTGCCCCTGACCTCCCAGACACGCCTGTTGCGTCTGCTGGAGGAGCGCGAGGCGCAGCCCGTCGGCTTCTCGAGGCCGGTGCGTGTCAACGTGCGGATCATCGTCGCGGCCAACCAGGACCTCCGCGAGGCCGTCCGGGCCGGCACTTTCCGAGAGGATCTCTACTTCCGGCTGGATATCGTCCGGATCGAGCTTCCACCGCTTCGCCGGTGCCCGCAGGAGATCCCCGCGCTGGTCGAGATTTTCAACGAGGAGTTCAGCGACCTCTACCGGCAGGGCGAACTGGAATTCGACAGCGGCGCGATGAGCCTGTTGCAGCGATGGCAATGGCCGGGCAATGTTCGCGAGCTGCGCACGATCGTCGAGCGGCTGCACGTCCTGTGCGGTGGCGAACTGATCACGACCTCGCATCTTCAGAGCATCGCCGGCCAGTCGGCGGCCGACCCCGCGGGGTCGGTTCCAAAGTCGCTGGAGGAGGCGCGAATGGAGGCGGTGAACCAGGCCCTCGCCACCCACGGCAGCATCGCCCGGGCCGCATCGGCGCTGGGTGTCCACCGCTCGACGGTCTACCGATGGCTCTCGCGAAGGCCGTTGTCGGCCTGAGGCGTATGCTCTTGGCATGGCCGCTAAGCCATTGCCGCCGACCGGCGTCTTCACGTATCCCGGCGACACGCAGATCCAGGACATCCTTCTTCTGCCGGATGGTCGCCATGGGTTGGCGCTGTTCCGGATCGGCTCGATCAACCTGTGGTCGGTCCTGGTTTATCACTGGATCGAGATCGTGGCGGCGATCGCGGTGTGCGTGCTGCTGCTGGTCTTGAACCACCTCATCCGGCGGCCCCGGAGGGTGGGCAAGCCGTATTGCCGCCGCTGCAATTACCTGCTGATCGGCGTCGGGGATACTTGCCCCGAGTGCGGCGCGTCGGTTGCCGGCCGCAACCGCGTCACCGGGCGATCGAGGCGACCGCGCTTCGTCCTCGTCGCTGTTCTGCTTGGCGTCGTCGTGGGTGGCTACGTGGTCGGGAACGACCGGATCCCGCGCGATGGCATCGCAAACTCGTGGTGCCTGTGGCTCTCGCCTGGTCTTTACGACTGGGCCTATCACAATGATCAGCATTGGCTCACACGCCATAAGTCGACGCGTTGTCGCGTGGTCGAGATCGATCTCGCCGACGGGGCCGTCACCCGCACATTGTTCTCACGCGACGGCATCATGCCTGGCGAGTTCGCGCTTCATCCCGATGGCACATCGTTCTTTCTGTCGCAGGGCGATGCGGTCTCTCAGCACGATCTGGGCAGCGGTCGATCCATCGCGTCGTTGCGGGCAGCGGATGTTGGCGTGACTCGCTTGCAGAGAGTCACGGTCAACGCCGGAGGTGACACTGTCTATGTGGCGTCGATGGACCACAGGGTGTGGGCGTGGCATCCGGTCGATAGATCGCGTGAAGAGGTTGTCTGTCGCGCCGACTGGTCGGGCACGCCGGTGCGCGCAGTACTTATGCCGTACCGAGACCGCGTGGTTCTGCAGGGGGAGGAGAGAATCTGGGTCGAAAACGACGCAAGGTCCGAAGAGGAGATAGGCAGTCACCTGGAGTCAAGGCGGCGATCGACGCTCCATGATCTTGGAGCACAGCAGCGTGTTGCTTCGCTGTGGCTTGGGCGAGAGGTTGTTCGAGTGTCCGAGGACGGCAGTTGGATCGTGGCTCGCATGGGCAAACGCTTCGGTCTTTGGAACGCTGACACGGGCGAGCGAGAGCACTCGATCATGGTGCCGTGGGCCGTGCGGAATCGGCCGATCTTCGTGATCGGTGCCGACGCGCGAACAGTGGTGTTGCCGAAGTACGGCCCGTCCGAGTTGCACCTCTGGGACATCGAGACTTCGGCATGGGCTGGATCGTTTACGGGCCCGGTGTCACTCTGGTTCCGCGCCCGACTGTCGGCCGACCGGACGCACATGGTCGCCCTTGGTCTCAACGTCGCAGGGGGCCAGACACAATTCAAGATAATCACGTGGGACCTCCCCCCGTGAGTCGATGGCAGGTTCACGTCGACACCGGCGGAACGTTCACCGACTGCGTCGCCCATGATGGCGCAGGTGGGATTCACCGCGCAAAAGTGCTCAGCAACGGAGCGTTGCGTGGCCGGGTCGCCCAGGTCCTCGATGATCGCCGCTTGGAGATCGAGCAGAAGTGGGCCGTCGCCGACGATTTTGTCCGCGGGTTTCGTTTCCGGTGCCTCGACATCGACCACGAGCCAATCGGCGTCGCGGGGTTCGATGCGGCGGCCTCGGTCCTGGAACTGACCGACGGTCTCGCCGAAACACCGCCGGACGGCTCGGTCTTCGAGCTCGTTTCCGGCGTCGAAGCGCCGATCCTGGCGGCCCGCATGGTGACCGCGACGCCCGCCGGCGCCGACCTGCCGCCGATTGACATGCGTCTTGCGACGACACGCGGGACCAACGCGCTGTTGGAGCGTACTGGTGACGCGGTGGGGTTGTTCATCACGCGGGGCTTCGGTGACCTGCTGCTGATCGGCGATCAACAGCGGCCGGATCTGTTCGCACTTCGAATCGATCGGCCGGCACCGTTGTACGACGCCGTGGTCGAGGTCGACGAGCGTCTGGCGGCCGACGGTTCGGTGATCACGCCGATCGATCTGGTTCATGCCGAGCGTGAGGCCCGCGGCCTGCTGGATCGTGGCGTGCGTTGTGCGGCGGTCGGGCTGCTGCACGGCTACCGCAATCCTGATCACGAGCGGACACTCGCGAAGATGCTCCACGAGATCGGGTTTGACCACGTGTCGTGCTCGTCGGACCTGTCGCCGCTGATAAAACTCGTCCCGCGTTGCGAGACGGCCGTCGTCAACGCCTATCTCGCGCCGCTCATCGAGGGGTACCTGCGGGACATCGAGCGCGGGCTTTCCGGAGGCGGACTTCACGTGATGACCAGCGCCGGCGGTCTTGTCGCGGCCGGAGCCTGCCGGGCGCGTGACAGCCTGCTCAGCGGTCCCGCCGGGGGTGTTGCGGGCGCCGTGGCCGCCGCGCGGCGTAGCGGGTTCGCGAAGGTGATCAGCTTCGACATGGGCGGCACGAGCACGGACGTCGCGCGGTACGACGGTGACTTCGAGTACCAGTTCGAGCACCGCGTGGGAACGACGCGGCTCGTCGCCCCGGCGCTGGCGATTGAGACGGTGGCGGCCGGCGGCGGGTCGATCTGCTCGGTGGTCGACGGGGAAATGCGTGTCGGACCCGAAAGCGCCTCGGCGCAGCCCGGCCCCGCCTGCTATGGCGCCGGCGGACCGCTGACGATCACCGATGTCAACCTGTTGCTGGGCCGGCTGGACCCGGACCGGTTCGAGATCCCGATCTCCGTGGACGCTGCCCGACGGGCCCTGGAGCGCGTGCGTGGCGATGCCGATACGGCGAACCTGTTGCCCGGCTTCCTGGAGATCGCCAACCAGCGTATGGCCGATGCCATCGCCGAGGTGTCACTGCGTCGTGGCTACGACCCGCGTGACTACGCGCTGGTTGCTTTCGGCGGCGCCGGTGGTCAGCACGCGTGCGCGGTCGCCGATCACCTGGGGATCGAGACGATCGTGATGCCCGCCGATGCGTCGCTCCTCAGTGCGGCGGGGCTGGGCCGGGCGGTCGTGGAACGCTTCGCGCACGCTCAGGTCCTGGAACGGCTCACAGAAGTCATGGGCCGGTTGCCTGCGATGCTCGATGAGCTGGGGCGCGGCGCCGTCGCCGAAGTGGTGGCCGAGGGCATCCCCGCAAACCGGGTCGAGGTCCGCCGGCAGCTGGTCAACCTCAGGCTGGCCGGCCAGGAGACCTCGATCGAGGTGCCGATGGGACCGGCACTTGAAACAGAGTTCGCCGAGCGATACCAGGCCATGTACGGGCACCACCCGGAAGGAAAGCCCGTCGAGGTCGAATCGGTCCGCGTGGTGGCGTCGTCGCTACCGGACGACGCCGACAGCCGCGAGACGTCGAGCGGACGCGTGGCCCGAATCGCCGTAGATGGGCCGGCGAGGGTCTTCGATTCGCACACCGCCTACGTCGTCGACCCCGGCTGGAGCGGTTTGACCGACGACGCCGGGGCGCTCGTGTTGCGACGGCAGTCACGCAAGCCGGCTTCGCGGCAGACCACCGTTGTACGCAGCGAACTGTTCACCAACCGATTCATGTCGATCGCCCGGCAGATGGGCCGGATGCTCGAGCGCACCGCATTGTCGACGAACGTCAAGGAACGGCTGGATTTCTCCTGTGCCCTGCTGGACGCCGGCGGCGAGCTGGTCGCCCACGCGCCCCACATGCCCGTGCACCTCGGCGCGCTGGGGTTGTGCGTTCGCGCAGTGCGCAACGTGCTCGATATGAGCCCCGGCGACGTCGTCCTCACCAATCATCCGGCGTTCGGCGGCTCCCACATCCCGGATATCACGGTCATCACGCCGATCCACCACGGCGACCTGTTGATCGGGTACGCGGCCAGCCGTGCGCACCATGCGGAGATCGGCGGCATCCGGCCGGGTTCCATGCCACCGCTGGCGACGACCTTGGCCCAGGAGGGCGTGGTGATCATGCCCGACTATCTGGTCCGCGGTGGCAAGACACGTGTTGAGGTCATTGAACGGCTGCTTGGCGGGGGCCCATACCCGTCGCGGGCGATCGCCGACAACCTGGCCGATCTGCGGGCGGCGGTCGCCGCCAACCGCCACGGGGCCCTTGCGATGGCGGGCCTCGCCGCGGACCACGGGGCCGTTGTCATCGGTGAGCAGATGGACGCGCTGAAGCATCGGGCCGAGACGCTGGCACGGGCGGCGCTGGCGGCGATGCCGGACGGGCAGTATCGCGGCCGGCAACACCTCGACGATGGTTCCCCGATCCGTGTCTGTATTGACGTGAAGGGCGATGGGGCGGTCATCGACTTCGCGGGGACCGCCGATCGTCATCCCGGCAACCTCAATGCGACGCCGGCGGTGGTGCGGAGCGCCGTGCTCTACGTGTTGCGCGTCATGATCGGTGAGGGGCTGCCGCTCAACGAGGGGATCATGCGCGCTGTCGTTCTGCGGATTCCCCGTGGCATGCTCGATCCGGATTTCCCGGACGACCCGCGCGAGGCGCCGGCCGTCGGCGGCGGCAACGTCGAGACCTCGCAACGCATCGTGGACACGCTGTTGGAGGCGCTGGGTATTGCCGCGTGCAGCCAGGGGACGATGAACAACACGCTCTTCGGCACCGACCGATTCAGCTACTACGAGACGGTGTGCGGCGGTAGCGGGGCGGGACCGGGCTTCGCCGGCACCGACGCGGTGCACACGCACATGACCAACACGCGGATCACCGACCCGGAGATCCTCGAGCACCGTTACCCGGTGCGACTGGACCGCTTCGCTGTCCGACGAGGCTCCGGCGGCGCGGGCCAGTACCGCGGTGGCGACGGGGCGGTCCGCGAGATGACATTCCTGGAGCCGATGAGTCTGTCGATCCTCTCGCAGCACCGCGTCGAAGGTCCCTATGGTGCCCACGGCGGCGCCCCCGGCAAGCCGGGCGCCCAGCACATCGTCCGGGCCGACGGCACCATCGATCCACTCGAATCGGTCGCCGGCACCGAGGTCGGCCCCGGTGACCGCCTGGTCATGAAGACCCCGGGCGGAGGCGGTTGGGGCGGATGCCCGGAGGTGTCGACATGAAACGCCTGCTCACCGCTGGGATCTTCCTGCCGGCCGGAACGGTCGTGAGCCTGGCGGTGGCGCTCTTCGGCGCCGCATTCGAGAAGCCAGGCCCATTCGAACTGGACCCCACCACCCGGATGCACGCTGTCTGGTCCAGGTTCGCGCCTGCAGACTGGCCGGAAGCCAACTACGGCTTTCGGTCAGAGGCAAAGACCTGGGACTTTCGAGAAGCGGTATTCAGCGGCGACATGCCGGCTGCCGACGAACGAGTGACATGGCCTGTGCCGGTGCAGCTTGTTGTGACTCGGTGGCGAGCCGGTTGGCCCCTTCGTACGGTGGTGGGCGTCAAAGTCGAAGGCATGACCGGCGGACGACTGATTTCTACGCACACGCTCTGGCTGTCCGACGATTTTATACTCCCCTATGGGCCGATCTGGCATGCATTCATCCTGAATGCGGTCCTCTATGCCACGCTTCTCTGGTTGCTGACTCGTGGGCCGTTCGCACTACGCAGACTGATCCGTATGAAGCGAGGTCTGTGCGTGAAGTGCGGCTATCCGATGGGCAAGTCGCCCGTCTGCACCGAGTGCGGCAAGACGCTTCTTACTGCCGCTCGACCAGCCGGTCGATCATGTAGCTCGACTGCTCCAGTGCGCGGTCGGTGAAGTCGCCGAGGAAGCCGCGGACTTCTTCGAACATCGCCTTCACCCCGGCGGTGTCGCCGGCGGCGACGACGGCGCGGTGCTCGGTTGCAGCCCGGACGAACGCCTCGGTCACCTCGTTTGTCAGCGGGTTGGACATCTGGATCGAGGCGTACAGGTCCGGAGACTGTGCGAAGTGCCGTGCGGTCATGAGCAGCTCCATCAGGTAGACCGGCGAGGTGAAGTTGAGCGTAGTTTCCAGCGGCACGCCGATGTCCGCAAGTGCCTTGCCCATGACCTCCGTGGCGAAGTGCGTCAGGACCTGCACGACCGCCATGGCACGATCGTGCTCTTCGGGCGTTGCCGCGACGAGCAACAGGCCGCGCGCCTTGAGCATCTGCTCAAGCCACGCGTGCCATTGCTTCCCGCGACCCGGTGTCAGGACCATCCGCTGGCCCTGCAGCGAATGCACCGACGGGCCGAACAGCGGGTGCGTGCCGACGACGCTTGCCTTGCTGGATTCGAGCATCGCCTTCATCGGCCCGGTCTTGATCGAGGTCACGTCCATGAGCAGCGATTCTTCGCGCACACACGGGCCAAGCTCGCGAATCACGTCGATGGTCGCATCGATCGGCACGCTGATGACGACCACATCCCCAACGGCCGCCGCGTCGTGCGGCGTGAGCTCGGTGTCAAGATCGGCGATGATGACGGCGTGGCCCAGGTCCGCGAACAGTTGCTCCATGCACCGGCCCATTTGACCCTTGCCCCCGATGATCGCGACCGTCTGCTGCCGGGTGTCTGGTGGGACCTCGGCACGCAACGCGGCCTGGCGGTCCCGGCTGGCCCAGAGCATCAACCGCAGCATGCTTTCGATGACCTCCGGCCGCAGGCCCATCTTCTGTGCCCGCTCGCGCCGATCGGCGATGATCTCACGCTCGCGGACGCGGTCACGGATCGCGATACCGTGGGCCCGTTTGAAGGCGGCGACCTCACCGACCAGCGCGTTCCGCCGCGCGAGCAGTTCGAGCATCTCGTGGTCGACGGCGTCGATCATCGCCCGCAATACGGCCAGCGGTCGGGTCCCGGTTGGTTCGGTCTTGTCAGGCGGGGGAGGCATGGGGCATGTTCCGGGTGTATTTTCTTGCCGGACGCGGCCGGGAAGTCGATACCTTTGCAGACTTTAGGGGTTTCGCCCCCCGGCGGGGGCCGTTAGACTCTCCGCTCCATGAGCACCGTAACCACCCCCGGCAAGACCTCCATGACCAGTAAAGTATCGACTTTCGTGGGCGACTTCATGGTTCGCGTGGAGGAATGCAATCCTCGGGAGCCGGAGTTCCTCCAGGCCGTGCGCGAGGTTGTCGGCTCACTGGTCGTCGTCCTTCAGAAACACCCCGAGTACCGCAAGGCCAAGATTCTGGAACGGATGGTTGAGCCGGAGCGTGTGATCCAGTTCCGGGTCCCGTGGATGGACGATGCCGGCGAGATCCACGTCAACCGTGGATTCCGTGTCGAGTTCTCCAGCGCGATCGGTCCATTCAAGGGCGGCATGCGATTCCACCCCAGCGTCAACATGAGCATCCTGAAGTTCCTGGGCTTCGAGCAGGTGTTCAAGAACAGTCTGACAACGCTTCCGATCGGCGGCGGCAAGGGCGGCGCGAACCTCGATCCGAAGGGCATGTCCGACACGGAAATGATGCGGTTCTGCCAGAGTTTCATGAGTGAGCTCTACAGGCATATCGGTCACAACACCGACGTGCCGGCCGGTGACATCGGCGTGGGCGCACGCGAGATCGGCTACCTGTTCGGCCAGTACAAGAAACTCGCCAACGAGTTCACCGGCGTGATCACCGGCAAGTCGTTCAAGTGGGGTGGCAGCCACATCCGCCCGGAGGCGACCGGTTACGGCGCCGTGTACTTCGCGGCCGCGATGTTGGAGACCATCGGCGAGTCACTCGAAGGCAAGACCTGTCTCGTGTCCGGCGCCGGCAACGTCGCACAATACGCCGTCGAGCGGATCACCGAGCTCGGCGGCAAGGTCGTCACGATGTCAGACACCAGCGGTGTCGTTCACGATCCGGATGGAATCGACGCCAAGAAGCTGGCCTGGGTGATGACTCTCAAGAACAAGCGACGTGCCCAGATGGAGGAGTACGTCGAGCAATTCCGCGGCGCGAGTTTTACCCGGGCCGATCCGACCCTTCAGTACAACCCCCTGTGGTCGATCAAGGCCGATTGTGCCTTCCCCTGCGCGACCCAGAACGAGATCAACGGCAAGGATGCCGAGCACATGATCGCCAACGGCGTCATGCTGGTCAGCGAGGGCGCCAACATGCCGACCACGCCCGAGGGCGTGGACCTGTTCCTCGAGCAGCGACTTCTCTACGGGCCCGGCAAGGCCGCCAACGCGGGTGGGGTGGCGGTCTCGGCCCTGGAAATGGCGCAGAACAGCATGCGGATCACCTGGAGTCGCGAGGAAGTCGACGGTCGGCTCCAGGGGATCATGCGCTCGATCCACGACACCTGTGCGCAGGCTGCCGAGACCTACGGCACGCCGGGCAACTACGTCAACGGCGCGAACATCGCCGGTTTCGTGAAGGTCGCCGACGCGATGATGGACCAGGGGCTCGTCTAGAACGCTAGAGTCTCGGATGAACTGCAGCATGGTCCTGGCGGCCGTCGTCGGTCTCGGCGCTCCGGACGGTGATTCGCTGGACACCTACGTCCAGTCGCTGCTGCAGATCCGCAACGGCTACGTCGACGTCGCCGCACTGGACCTGCCGGACGACTTCCTCCGACGCGCCGCGGGCCGGTCCATACGGCTCCGTTTCCGGCAACAGTTCCGCCAGGTCGTAGAGGACGCGGCAGTGGTCGCGACCGCGCCGCCGGCGCCGTCGGGTGCGGCCGTAGTGCGTGTAGAGATCTCCGCGGACCTCGTGCAGCGTTGGCGGGGCTACACGGCCCGGGCACCCGGTCTGCGAGGATTCCGCGCTCCGGTCGGGCGTCGCGGTGTCGACTGGCCGATGGACGCGCCGTCGGACGGACGGCAGGCCGCCCATCGGGTGGCGGCGACATACGTAGCGCGGCACCTGGCAACGGACGGTCTGATCGCGACGACGATGGGGCTCATGCGTCACATCGACCTGGGATGGCTGAGCGACGATGGTCGGCGGCTCGACCAGCAGACGTTGCGCGCCGTGGGTCTCCCGGTGGATCTTCTGGCGATGTTCCATATGCCCGACCGGTTGGTGGCCGATGCGATCGCCGCGTGGTACCGGGTGGGGGCCCCTGGGGGCTCGATACCGTTGACACGCAACGAGGCGGTCTTCCGGTTCGTTCCGTCGCGGAAGGGTTTCGTGGTCTCACCGGGTGACGGGTCGAGGTCGATCCGGGGGATAAGGCTCCAGATCGATGGCCAGGGATTCACTCGGGGCCCTGGTGACGGCTCGGCACTGGACCTGGCGGGGCAACTGCTGGCCGCGATCCCGGATGTTCGGGTGTGGATCTCGGTCCAGGACACTGGTGTCGAGGCATTGTTAGCTGC
>Ga0209987_10002423_pt1 | contig 10341 bp, 6 predicted proteins | sample N074metaG_FD_182134 | JGI IMG/M metagenome (GOLD analysis project Ga0209987, IMG submission 182134) | Deep subsurface microbial communities from Kermadec Trench to uncover new lineages of life (NeLLi) - N074 metaG (SPAdes) (version 2) | ecosystem: Environmental > Aquatic > Marine > Ocean trench... | reverse complement strand
AATTAGGAATAGTAGGTCAGATTGCAGGAAGAAAATAAAAAGAAATTAATTTATAAATAATGGGATTCGAACCTTTGGTGCATTTTCAAGACCGGGATTTTTTCTCTAAATTCAAGGTATTTTCTCGGATCTGTGGGACCCATGAAAGTACAGTGTCCAGTAGGGCTGAGAGCAGTCAGAGAGTGCTCCAGAACGCATCTCGTGGCGTCTAATTTTCAAAAAATTCTTGAGGGAGACCCCCAAACCCCACTTCTTTTTAGTTACCTCCCCAAATAAACAGGTTACCTGCCGATTAAAATCATTTGGACAACACTATGGTAACTGTGTCATATTGTGAACACTTTCTAACCATTTTCTGATCCACAAAAATTTCTGGGTGTCAGAAATTGATAAAGAATTACATTTTCAAAAAAAATGTAAATATTTATTTTACATCCGAAAGATAAAACCCCATAGAGGTTTAAAAATGTCAAAAATGGGTAAAATATATTTAAACAAGATTTTTTTTCAATGGGAAAAAAGTGGTTTAGCAATATCATAGAAAACATAGTCTGACATTATTGATGGCAAAGCATTAATGTTCCATGTCTTTAACATGTCCGATATAGAACACCGGGGTACATCGGACAATGTCCAGATCCCGTTTAGACCTACATCGGTTTGTGGCCCTCCTACTCGGAAATAACATTTTCACGCTGTTTTTAGCCCCAATTCACAGAATCACGGCCGAAAATTACCAAATTCACGGTTCACGAAAAAGCATTGTCCCCCTGAAGCAGATGTTGACTGTGGGGTGAAGTAATTTTGAGCTTTTTTAGGAAGTTATTGACCTCTCCTATATTTACTGCAACAGCCAACAGATAAAAACTAGAGGACCAAGGGCCCTGGAGTTCGATAGAACTATTGAATTTGGCGCGATAAAAATTAACTGTGACAAGCGCCAATTGTTTTACATACGATCAGTTAGGCTTATAAAGATAAAACTGCATGCGCTAGTATCAAGATTATCCCGACAAATATGTATTTTGTATAGCGCATGACATCGCTTTTCAATACAAATAATAAAGCTTTAAAAATAAAAAATAAATTTTAGATGGGGCTCGACCATAGGGATATTTAGATTGAGAGATTCCTAGTCAGACGCTCTTACCGCTCAACCAGTAAATATACATGTGTTGAAACCGAAATTGTGAGATGTAATATGTGTGCGTACTTCGTTCACCCCATCCAGATACGAGGGGATCACGCAACATATTTTATCTTCGACATATAAACAGCAACAACAATTATTCAAATCCATTTTCTGTTGTGAGGCAAGTCTCAGTGGATATTAGGCCACATACCAAGGTAAATGGTTCGCCAAATCCCGCATATATCAAGAAAAATGCCAATAGTATATGATTCATTGTTTACAACGCTAATAGTTTTAGCAGACGATGGTATTTGGTGACGTCGATCAGAGTTCGTAGGGTCATTCAATGATGATACGTTCCTTACGAAATACGCAGATCTTCATTACGAAATACGCAGATCTTGATGACGTTTTCAGAGGCCATTTCCCAGCTAATAGGATTTTAAAATACGATTTTAAAGGTTTTAGCCTAAATACGTATATATCCGTCATATAGATTTTCGTTAACAGTCCTTAACGCTAAACCAAAAAATTAAATACTTATTTTACACTACAGCTGTATGTGACATATTCTAAACACTTTTTCACCAAAAATGAGTGTGAGGGTCAATAAATATTTATTCTACATCCAAAACTCGAGGGAAGCTTCGTTGTCTGTGACAACTCTTGTTGCATCATGTAATGTCTCTTTAATGATACTCTTTATGCAAATGAGATGACCAATTTTCAACAATTTGTTTCCATGGTTATGTTCATTGGAATGTTATGACGATTATCTGGTTGTTTGGTGTAGGCCTATATTATATATATCATAATTTCTCTATTCAATATGGGATGCATTTGCTGTCGCAAATCTGACCCAATATATGAGTCTTTGAAAAATCCATTTATATGGACTTCTTTTGCATGCATGAGATACTCACGGCCCTTTAATAAAAACCAACACAGATTCATGCGAATGAATGTAAGAAGTCATCTCCACCCACTTCAGACCATCCACGAAAATTGGATGCTCAATTTAGATTCTCCATGTTAAATTCGGTAAGTTTTCTATTGGACATAAATATTTTATACCACTTATATATAGGCCTATCCTATAAAACATTAATTCATGTTTACATTGGCACCTTTTTGCCAATTAGGTTCAAAGTGCCCTGTGCTCACTTCCGCAGATTTTATGGATATATATGTCAGAATTATAAAAACAAAATTGAATATCCCTGGAAGTGCTCCGATCTACATAATTGGTTTCTGTTCTTGAGAAGATTTTACTACAGTTCTGGAGTTCTGTTCTAACAGAGACAAAGTTGCTAAGTGCAATAGTTTTCGAGTTGTGACTTTTTTTAGATATGATAGTGATACATATTCATGCAAAATAACAGCCCCATAAATGTTATGGTTAAGAAAACTTCCCGGTACTGTTGTCAAAAAGCATGATTTTGGCATTCAAAATGGCCGCCAGACGGCCATCTTATATAGGTACTCATACCAAATTTGGTAACTCTAGCTTATACGGTTATGAAAACTTCCCACAAAAACTGATCCGTCTACGGACGGACGACATAGAATCCAATAGCCCCACAGGTGGGCTAAAAGTGGAAGAAAATCAAAGGAAAATCAAAATAATATCTGCCCTGTTCACTTACACAATATATTGCAAACTTGTCAGGTCATTAAATCTATCAAAATGTCATGGATATTGATATCTGCTTTTGGCCATCGGGACACATCGACTTGTAAAAACTAAGCACTCTCGACTCTGGCATAAGCTTTTGCAGTTTTGACCATTTGCCAGTCCTACAGGTACTTTCTGGGCTTAGAATTTACAGTTGCATGATTGAAGTTTACATTGTCTTGTCTCCATGTCCATGTCCAAGTGGGCTTGGGACCCATGGTTCCCTAGTTTTGCCATTCTGTCCAAACATTATACTATTTTTAATATTTTCCTTTTTCAGTATTGATGCCACAAAAACGGATTGTCTTGGCCGATATGTCAATGATTCTTGGCCATTAACAACCAAAAATGCATATGTAGGCCCTATTATTGACCATGAACGTTTGTGCCTCGGGATATTTGCATCGAAGAATATAGCAGTTGGTGAGGAGGTGAGGTACAATTATGGAGCACCAAATTTACCATGGCGAAAGAGAAAACAAGGTAAGTTCAAAACGTTATGAGCTTATAACTGTAGTATAAGTTAATTAACACAATTATCCGTGTTTCTTATATATTAAGAGTAAATCTCACTATTAATGCAGATTGCAGAGTAGTAGGTGCACATGGTCTTTGGCAATTTTACCAGGATTTTACCCACATATTCTAATCGTGAGAAAGACAATATAAGTAAAATTAACACAATTAATTATAACCCCGTTACATAGTAATGGGGGTTATACTGTTTTCCACTTTTCCTCCGTTCGTTCATCCGTTCGTCCGTCCCGAATCCTCGTTACCGCTCTACAGACTACATTTTTTACCGATTCTAATCAAACTTGGTCACAATATACCTATTGGTGAGCTTGGGAAGCCTATTGTTTTTGGTTGGATTATTTTGAAAAATGGCCGATCGACGGCCATTTTGAATTGTAAATTTAGCCGTTTCAGCCCCGTTACCGCTCTACAAATTACATTTTTTGACCGATTCTTATCAAACTTCGTCACAATATACCTATTGGTGAGCTTGGGAAGCCTATTGTTTTTGGTTGGATTATTTTGAATAATGGCCGATCGGCGGCCATTTTGAATTGTAAATTTACCCGTTTTAGCCCCGTTACCACTCTACAGATTACATTTTTTGACCGATTCTAATCAAACTTGGTCACAATATACCTATTGGTGAGCTTGGCAAGCCTATTGTTTTTGGTTGGATTATTTTGAAAAATGGCCGATCGGCGGCCATTTTGAATGACCGAAAAACGACATGTCCTGCTGTTGATCGCCAGTTTAATTGCACTCGCAGCAAATTTGTATGCAACGGGGTATGGTTCGCTTTGCGACAGTTCTAGTTATCCGTGTTTCTTATATATTAAGCATTAATAGTGAGATGTATTTGTAACTGTAAGGCTCGTGTTGGGCGATGGATGCACTGAGAACTATACGCGTCCATGCATATCTTGTCATCATGAATCAGACCACAGTTTTCATCGTATAATTTTCCAATCTGGTTTGTAGGTATATGTCCATAAGGACAGGAAGCCTATTGAGATCGGGCTTCATCTGATCCAAGATGGCAGTCTGACGGCCATATTTACTCAGATGTGGCTACCATTCATGCCCGAAACTTTATGCACGTATCAATTCATTGCTTGAGCACTAGTTTGAATTAGTAAATTGACGAGTGCTTGACATATGCTTGAGGGGCGGGGGTGGGTGGGTGCTCAAGCAATGAGTTGATACGTGCATTAAAAAAAAACTATTTTTAAGTACTTATTTTACACTCTTTGAAATATTCAGAACACGTTTTCACCATTTCTCGACCCCTCAAAAATGTGTGGGGTTATGGGGTCAAGAATGTGGAAAAATAAGTAAAGAAATAAAATTGTAGACGACAAATTAAAATACTTATTTTGCAGTGTGCAATATTCTGATCACGTTTTCACCCAGTCCTGCAACCTTCAGTTAGTCAATGGGCCCGGTGTGAAGGAATCAGATATCCCCTAGAAACAGATTTCCGGCCTAGTTCTAATACTATACCTAACCCCGCTCTCACCCTAGCTATGACCGTCACGTATGACATGATTGCTATGCTATTAGTATTAGCCCGGATAACTGGTTACACGGAAACGCCGTTCCATTACACCGGGAATGTACGATATATATATGTGTAATATACTCAAGTTTAACACTGTTGTCACAGTAAAATCATGACAGATTTCATAAATGCATAGCGTGATCACGTGTAATAATTACCGTGTGTCAAATCCCAATGATCATATGATCCAAACTGTGACACTGCGCTAAATTATGTTTGCACTGCAGATAATTAGGGGCAGAATTAGACACTAACATCAAGTCAGTGGGCCAGTGATCCAAGTGGAATATTGGACAATAGACCCAAGCGTCGCTCCCTCGAAGGACCCAGCTAATTATTTGTTTAGCCTAACTGTATAACGTCTGTGCTATACTTGATATTTTATATTAATATTATTACATTGTGTATTTTTCTTCTATCTAATAAAAAAAATCATAAGAAAATTTATTGCACACTAATTATTCAAATCATTAGGTACATCGGCGACATAACAGAATTTCTATGAAATATTTGATCACTGATTTTTGACATTTTATGGATATTCGTCCAGATTCTAATGACTGAAAGTATTCACCGTGTATAAGACGCCCCTCCCCCCAATTTTTGGCCCGCTATTTTGGTGCTCAAAATGCGGCTTATACACCGATATCTACGGTAATACATGTTGCATACGTAACTGCCCTTACATCATTCCAGGTACAGTTACTGAAGAACAAGATCGTTTTAAAGGGAAAACATTGGAAGATTTTTCATTTTGTGGCCTTTTACTGGTATGTGCAACTTTATTATTTTTGTTTATTCTCCAGACGTCTAAATATAGGAAATTGATATTATGTGCAAATTAACTATTATCGTCATCTAAAAACCCAGTTATGTTTATATAGCTGATATATAGTGTTCTCTCTAATTTAAGACACTGTCCTCTGTATGTGTGTGGCTTCCTTGTTCATTCACGAGTCAAGTTTATATATAAGTAAGGGTTATAGCCCGTTTGAGGATCTATATGGGAAAATACGTAATAGCGTCGAGGCTATAACCGATTTATGACCCGGTCAGCTGTCCGAGAGTCCTACTCACTATACTCAATCATACGGTCCATTTTACCGCCAACCATTGTAGGCGACGGTGACCCGGCTCCCAGGTTTGGCCAAACCCCAGTTGTAAAAATTCCTTGTCGCAGTATGAAGCTTATTCATCAACAGGCGGGTGTCAGTACAGATAGTAAAAAAATAACAAATCACTCTGGCAAAGCGACTTGCTGTACACTCTACAATGCTGGGTTCACGTCAAAAGTATCAGTGGGCACCGTCGTAAGTTTATTTAATAATATACATGCATCGGGATGAAGAAAGAAAGAGGAAATTTAGCAAAGCCATCGGCCCTCCGCCCACCAGTACAATATCCAGAAATCCAGATATCGCCACACCGAACACCCAGTCAGTCCGTAGTCACACCAATTCCCCCAATCAGCCAGTACTCCCAGCTACCAATGACAATACCTCACAATAAATGTTCCTCTATCTGTAACGCATGTAGTGATTGTAAGAGATAATTAAAGTTGCAAGCAACTGAAAAGGATTTTTTACACTGCAGAGACGGCAGTTCAAGATGCTATATTATAGGGTCACCCATAGTATTGACATGCCAAGTTTGAAAGAAATCGGTCAAGGCATAAGGATTTGCTAAAACTGCCACCAGGGGGTGCCACATGTGAAAAAGTTGAATAGAGTGACCCATAGTATTGACATACAAAGTTTGAAAGAAATCGGCCAAGGAATAAGGATTTGCAAAAACTGCCACCAGGGGGCGCCACATGTGAAAAAGTTGAATAGAGTCACCCATAGTATTGACATACCAAGTTTGAAATAAATTGGTCAAGGAATAAGGATTTGCAAAAACTGCCACCAGGGGCGCCACATGTGAAAAATCCAAATATCTCACCTTTAAGTTGCAGAGGGGCGCCACATGTGAAAAAGTTGAATAGAGTCACCCATAGTATTAACATACCAAGTTTGAAAGAAATCGGTCAAGGAATAACGATTTGCAAAAACTGCCACCAGGGGGCGCCACATGTGAAAAAGTTGAATAGAGTCACCCATAGTATTAACATACCAAGTTTGAAAGAAATCGGTCAAGGAATAACGATTTGCAGAAAATGCCACCAGGGGGCGCAACATGTGAAAAAGTTGAATAGAGTCTCCCATAGTATTGACATACCAAGTTTGAAAGAAATCGGTGAAGGAATAAGGATTTGCAAAAACTGCCACCAGAGGCGCCACATGTGAAAAATCAAAATCTCTCACCTTTAAGTTGCAGAGGGTCGCCCATAGTATTGACTTACAAAGTTTGAAAGAAATCGGTCAAGGAATAAGGATTTGCAAAAACTGCCACCAGGGGCGCCACATGTGAAAAAAATCAAAATCTCTAAGCATTGTTCTCTGAATACATTTATATGTGTCGGGAGTCCAAAAAAACGTCCTTAGAGCTCTATCTCCAACGGTTACTGAGATATGGGCAAAAACGTATTTGCAAAAACTGCCACCAGGGGCGCCACATGTTAAAAAAATCAAAATCTCTAAGCATTGTTCTCTGAATACATTTATATGTGTCGGGAGTCCAAAAAAACGTCCTTAGAGCTCTATCTCCAACGGTTACTGAGATATGGGCAAAAACGTATTAGCCCAAAATCAACGCAACGGCGCCCCCTGGTGTCAAAAGTATGCATAGCACCAACTGAAACTCCGTTCCGATCTGAGCCCAATACACCATAGATTATATGTACAAAGTTTCAGGCCAATCGGTCTAGTGGTTCTGGAGCCTTAGTCTTTTTCGTGTTTTGGGCTTTTGGGCCTCCATGGGCACCCCTGTGACCCGAGATTTCCCAAACCTTCCAAAAACTTAAGTTAGACCAGATCCAATACGTGTATGATGTTTCAACATAATCGGTTCAGCGGTTTAGAAGTTATAAGCCTTGACTTTATTGGCAGAATAAAAAAAAAAATAATCATTAGGAAAACAATAAGGATTTTTTTCAAAAAAAAAAAATCCTTAATAAGGTTTTGCATTACACTCTTACAACAAAATTAAATCCCGTACTTGTCCTCGATCGCTAACTTACTTTGTCTATTTAAATACGCACAATAAGACTAATACAAATTGTATGATGCAATAAAATAAACTCAATGGCCATTATTGAATTGTATATGGATATGACAAACATCATGCGATCATAACTACAACGATCTATGGAATCGTAACTAATGCCCTGTTAGCTCAGTTGGATAACGGGCTGTCTTTGCAATCACAATGTCTCCAGATCGAGTCCCGATCAATTAATGTCTCTCTCGTCACGCTTCAGAGGAGAAATCTATACGAGAAATCTCCCGCTTGTTCGATCTATACGTGGAATAAGAGCCTCGAAATACAGCGCTCTCATTGGTCGAGGACGGCTGGCCGGGTTATAAAGCTGATAGTTGTGGTCTCGCTAATTTAACACACTGTCCTCTCTATGTATGTGGCTTCCTTGTTCATTCACCAGTCAAGTTTACATATATATATGTAGGTTAGATCACAATCGCGAGTTGATATGGGACTTAGACGCGTGCTGCGCTTTCAATGTCATTGCTCACGAGGCCGGACATCAATCGTCTAAGTCGCATATCACGAGCGAAGTGATCTAACTGATTTATACTAAAACGACAATAAAATATTCCAGAATGTGTCACTAGCATTGTAATTATAAAAGGAAGCCAACGAATTAATTTTAACATCTAACTTGTTTTTCAATGATCCGCATATCTCACAATTATCCCAATATTATATGTATAGTAGTTGTAAAGCATGAATAAAATGTCAAATCATGGATTGTAGAATTATAATTCAAATGCACAACGCTCACTCGTGGCCATTAAACTTTCTAAATTACTTGCTTGTTAAATCACCTATAGCGCGTACTCCGAACTCAACCCACGCTTTGAACGTCGGTGGTGATATGTTGACCTATCGTGATCTAACTGAAGAAATTTCCAATGCCACGACAACATGCTGATATGCCAGATATCACAAGGCTATAACAAAAGACTTTTCGTGATATGTTCGGTCGTTATAGTATAAATATATATAGCTCATAGTAGTGTCCTCTCTAATTTAACACACTGTCCTCTGTAGTATATGTGTGTATGGCTTCCTTGATCATTCACCAGTCAAGTTTACATATACTAGGGCACAATACCCGTTGAATGAGCACCATTTAACCGTATTATTTCCAAGAGATGCATCTAATCTGGACAACCACCACTTACATACAACCACATAACTTGAGTAAAATTCTAGGAGAAAATAAGCACACATAGCCGTTGCTAAGGGTGGTTGCTATGCAATCACCATGGCAACCACACCAAATCACGTCCGACATTGACCCCAGTCTATATTCCAAATTTCGTGACAATCGTCCAAAAACTCCAAGAGAAATTGACAAAAATAGCCGTTGCTAGGGTGGTTGCTAAGCAATCTCAATGGCAACCACATCAAATCTCGTCGGGTGCCGACCCCAGTCTATATTCCAAATATCGTGACAATAGTCCAAAGACTCTAGGAGAAATTGACGAAAATAGCCGTTGCTAGGGTGGTTGCTAAGCAATCTCCATGGCAACCACATCAAATCCCGTCGGGCGTCAACCCCAGTCTATATGCCAAATATCGTGACAATAGTCCAATAACTCTAGGAGAAATTGACAAAAATATCATATACATGGGCCGTTGTTAGGGTTGCTGAGCAGCGGTACCCATAGCAACCACATAGCATCAAAAGTCTGGACGCACCTAATCTATATTCCAGGTTTCAGGACAATTGCCTTAAAACTTCAACATTTTTTGGCCATTTTCTCATATAAATGGGCCGTTGCTAGGGTGGTTGCTAAGCAAAAATCTTCAAATTTGGCACTGCAAACCCGTGTGTACTGATGAATATTCATGCCAAATTTCAGCTCTCAATACCTTTCCCGGTTCTCGAGAAAGTCGAATTACAGACACACAGACAGACAGAGATTCGCCTAATTAATAGTTAGATAGCTGATAGATAGCATCCTCTCTAATTTAACGCACTGTCCTCTCTAGTATGTGTGTGTGTGCGGCTTCCTTGTTCATTCACCAGTCAAGTTCACATATATAGCTGATAGATAGTGTCCTCTCTAATTTAACACACTGTCCTCTGTAGTATATGTGTGTGTGGCTTCCTTGTTTGCTTACATATATAGCTGATAGATAGTGTCCTCTCTAATTTAACACACTGTCCTCTGTAGTATATGTGTGTGTGTCTTCCTTGTTAGATTACATATATAGCTCATAGTAGTGTCCTCTCTAATTTAACACACTGTCCTCTGTAGTATATGTGTGTGTCTTCCTTGTTAGATTACATATATAGCTCATAGTAGTGTCCTCTCTAATTTAACACACTGT
>Ga0209987_10002421_pt1 | contig 10349 bp, 7 predicted proteins | sample N074metaG_FD_182134 | JGI IMG/M metagenome (GOLD analysis project Ga0209987, IMG submission 182134) | Deep subsurface microbial communities from Kermadec Trench to uncover new lineages of life (NeLLi) - N074 metaG (SPAdes) (version 2) | ecosystem: Environmental > Aquatic > Marine > Ocean trench... | reverse complement strand
GATGTTGTTACAACCGCCGGATCGGTGATTAAAGCAATAAATGCAGTTCAGGAACTTGGAGCGATTGTTGAGTCAGTATTTGTTATAGTCGACAGGGAAGAAGGTGGAGCAGAAAAGTTCCAGGAAATGGGGATTGAATTTAAACCTATTTTTAAGATTAGCGAGTTGTTGTGATTATTATATCTGACTGGCATTTTTAAAGGATTTGTTATAAAAATATCCCCACCTTAATCCTCCCCTTACAAAGGGGAGGACACTTTATGGTATTTATTTTTTTTCTTCCCCATGATATGGGGAAGATTGAGAAGGGGAAGAAAACTACATGTTATAATACAAATTCATTTTCGACTCTACATACTGTCAGAATAAAAGCGATAAGGTTATGAATAAGCAAACGCAGATTGATAAGGCAAGAGAACTTCGTAAAAATATGACATACGCTGAGACAAAGTTGTGGAAACATCTCAGGAGAAAAAATGTTAAAGCCTCAAGATTCAGAAGACAACATCCAATTGGAGATTGTATTGTTGATTTTATATGTGTAGAAAAGAATTTGGTAATAGAGGTAGATGGTGGGCAACATTCAGATAGTGAAAATTATGATGCTGAAAGAACAAGATTTCTTAATAAAAAAGGTTATAAAGTTTTAAGGTTTTGGAATAATGAAGTTTTGAATGAAATAGATGTTGTATTAAGTATTATTTATAAGGGATTAGAATAAAGTTTATCCCCACCTTAATCCTCCTCCTTAGAAAGGGGAGGAGACTTTATAAACTTAATTATTTTCTTCCCCATAATATGGGGAAGATTAAGAAGGGGAAGAGGTTTGAAGTTTAATTATTCGGAAAACTGATATCAAATTCCTCAACTTTTCTTCTAAGAGTGATTCTATTAATACCAAGCATTCGTGCGGCTTTTGATCGGTTCCATTTGGTCTGGGAAAGGGCTTGTTGAATAAGTGATTTTTCAATTTCCTTAATAGTATCGCTATACAGATTCTTACTGCCTTCTGATGATTGTAGTTTTGTTGTCACAAGCGTTTGAATATCATCAGATTTTTGGGTTAATATATCGTCTTTAACTTTATTACGATTATCAAGCTTTGATATTAAATCATAAGAGGTTAAATAATTTGTTTTTGAAAGCGCAATTGATTTTCTTATTGTATTTTCAAGCTCTCTTATATTCCCCGGCCAGTCATATTCAATCAGTTTTTCAATATATTTTTTAGAACAGCCTCTGATATCCTTACCAGCTTGAGTACTGTGACGTCTTGCAAAACACTGGGTAAGCAAAGGGATATCTTCTTTTCTCTCATTAAGAGAAGGGAGATTAATTTCTACGACGTTTAATCTGTAATATAAATCCCCACGAAAAATGTTTTGCTCGACTAATTCGGGCAAATTTTGATTTGTAGCCGCTATAACCCTCACATTAACTTCCATTTCTTTGTTGCTCCCAAGTTTCTGGAACGTCTGGTTTTGTAAAACACGCAGCAGCTTTGCCTGAAGTGACAGTGACATATCACCAATTTCATCAAGAAAAATTGTACCGTCATTTGCTTCTTCAAATTTCCCTTTCCGACTGGTTTCAGCACCTGTAAATGCTCCTTTTTCATGACCAAATAGTTCGGCTTCGAGCAGGGTGTCTGGAATTGCGGCACAGTTAATTATCACAAATGGTTTTTCCCATCTCTTGCTTACTTTCCATATGGATTCTGCTACTAGGTCTTTGCCGGTCCCGCTGTGGCCTGTTATAAGGACGGGCACATCAACCCTGCCAACCTGTCCTATGGTTTTGCAAACTTCCTGAAGCACGGGGGAATCACCCACAATTGCACAGGTAATGCTGCTTCCTTCGATATCACCTGGAAATTCTACTTTTTTTCCCCTGAGTTCAGTCTGAATACCTATTGCTCTTTTTACAGTATCATTTAATTGTTCTTTATCAAAAGGGCTTATCAGACAGTCAAATGCGCCGAATGTCATAGACTCGATAAGATAACGCGAACCTTTTTGAGAGGTAACGACTATTACAAAGTGGTCATCCTTTAATTTGTAAAGATGGTTGATACCTACCGTATCTACATCAAGAAATATCACGCCGGCATCGATCTTGGACTTATAGTCATCAAAAACAGTAATATTTATTTCACTGCCAAGGAGGTTTTGAATTTCGTTATAAAGTTTTTGTTTTTTAGATATTAATGCAATTTTGCTATTTGATAACTTTTTAACCATATGTATCAACAATATACATATTGGTTACCCAATGTTCAATAGTGATATTTATTGTTATTTGTAAGCTACTGTAATTAAAGCAAAAATTTATGGAATCAAATTTGCAATACAATTTCTAATTTTGTCATTTTAATATTAGTTGAAAATTTGATTTATTTTATAGGAGCGTAGTACTTGGAACTCTTAATACCACTGGCGATTATTTTATCTGCATTTTTAGCTCTGAATATCGGGGCTAATAACTCTGCTGCTGCGATGGCAACAGCTTATGGAGCAGGGGTGCGTACTAAAAGGGAAGCTGTAATTTTAATAGCCATTTTTGCGGTTTTCGGAGCGCTTTTGGCAGGGGGCCCCGTAGTTGAAACCATTGGAAAAGGTATTGTTCCAGGAGATGTACTTACATCTAATATAACGCTTGTAATAATAGTTTTGGTAATTGCAGTATTTTTCATAACCTGGGCTAATTATGTCAAGGTTCCAATCGCCACAACTCATGCAATAGTTTGCGCTATTGCCGGGGTTGGACTTTTTGCAAGATCACTGAATGCTGAGAAATTTTTTGAAATAATTATCTGGTGGGTTTGTGCTCCATTTGTTATGTGGACCATAAACTATTTGCTAGGAAGGTTTTTATATTTTAGAACCCTCATGTTTTTGTCTAAAAGGTATTCTGAAAAAAGCATTAATGGCATCCTTACGGTTATGTTAACCATATCAGGCTGTTTTTTAGCGTTTTCTGCTGGTGCTAATAACTCTGCAAATTCAGTTGGACCTCTTGTGGGTATGGGGCTTCTGACTACAAACACAGGCGCAATACTGGCCGGGGTTGGTATGGCAGTGGGAGCATTACTGTTTGGCGGCAGAGTAATAGAAACAGTTGGAAAACAGATTACAGAAATTTGTATCTTAAGGGCTATTTCGGTTGAATTTACAGGAGCAGCCCTGCTTATTACGGCTTCGCTTTTAGGAATTCCAATATCTATGGCGGAAATTATAACTTCTGGTATAATAGGCTTCTCCTGTGCTCAGCACGGGTTTGCTATCACAGCGCAGAATAAGCATGTGGTTAAGATAGCGTTTTTTTGGTTTGTAGTACCGTTTGTAGCAGTGGGAGTCAGTTACGGCCTTTCCTCTCTATACTTTAAGTACGGCACTATAGCAATGTTGAATTTTTAGATAAGGAGATTATCAATAAATGAGTGATACAATTGAAGCACATGGCGGAAGCCTTATCAACAGGGTGTTAGAAGGATCTGAAAGAGAAAAGTGGGTTAGTAAAGCTGATAGTTTAAAAAGTATTACAGCATCTTTTAGGGTTATTACGGATTTAGAATTAATATCCAATGGCGCAATGAGTCCGCTTGAAGGATTCATGAAAAAAGATGATTATGAAAGCGTAGTCCAGTCAATGAGACTTGCAAATGGTCTCCCGTGGAGCCTGCCTGTTAAACTTCCTGTTTCATCTGCAGAGGCTGCAGAATTTCAGGACGGAGATGACATTATTCTAAAGGACGGAGCCGGCAATATTCTGGCAGTGCTTCACCTAGAAGAAAAATACACATATGACAAGAAAAAAGAGGCTGAGCTTGTTTATAAAACTACAGACGAAGCTCATCCGGGAGTAGCTGTTGTTTATGAGCAGGGCGATGTTCTTCTTGGCGGCAAAATAAGCTTAATCAATCATATTAAGGATATTGAATTTGTTGAAAGAAGGTTAGAACCCAGAAAAACAAGGGATTATTTTAATGAGAAGGGTTGGAAAACAGTAGTAGCTTTTCAAACCAGAAACCCGATTCACAGGGCTCATGAGTATCTGCAAAAGTGTGCTTTGGAAATGGTAGACGGTCTTTTGATACATCCTGTAGTTGGTGAAACCAAATCAGACGATATACCCGCAGATATAAGAATGAGATGCTATGAAGCTCTGATTGAGAATTATTTTCCTGATGACAGAGTACTTCTTTCTGTACTGCCGGCGTCAATGAGATATGCAGGACCAAGAGAGGCGATTTTCCATGCGCTTCTGAGAAAAAATTATGGATGCACACACTTTATTGTAGGAAGGGATCATGCAGGAGTCGGCAATTATTACGGCACCTATGATGCGCACCATATATTCAGAGAATTTAGTCCTGAAGAAATAGGAATAACTCCTATTTTCTTTGATCATTCATTTTACTGTAAAAGATGTGGTGGGATGGCAAGCTCAAAAACATGTGGCTGCTCGAAGGAAAATCATGTTTTCCTTAGTGGTACAAAGGTAAGGGAAATGCTTACAGACGGACAGGATCTTCCGGCAGAATTTACAAGACCAGAAGTATCCAAGATACTTATGGAAGCGTATAAATAAGATTAAAAAACAAAACATTTTAGTTAAGTAGGAGGAAGTTATGTCGTACGATGCAAAACAGGTTGAGGAAATCAACAACGAATTTAGCGGCAAAAGCCCCGAAGACGCTCTGAAATGGGCACTTGATAACGTTCATCCAAATATAGCGCTTGCTTCAAGCTTTGGCGCAGAGGACGTTGTGGTTATAGATATGCTCATGAAGATAAGCCCCGAAGCAAGGGTGTTCACACTTGATACCGGAAGGCTTAATCAGGAGACATACAACGTGATGGATGATGTAAAAAATAAATATAATCTTACACTTGAAATTATGTTTCCAGATACCGAGGAAACCCAGAATATGGTAAGGGAACATGGGATGAATTTTTTCTACAAAGGGCAGGAAAATAGAAAACTTTGCTGTGGTGTTAGAAAGGTTAAGCCGCTAAAGAAGATGCTTGGCACACTTGACGGTTGGATTACAGGAATAAGAGCAGATCAGACTGATAACAGAGGAGATGCAGCAATTTTTGAAGTAGATAACGTGTTTGGCGGTATCTTAAAGGTAAATCCAATAATCAACTGGTCCTGGGATGAAACATGGGACTATATTAAGGCTAATAATGTTCCTTACAACAAGCTTCACGATAAGGGTTATCCAAGTATTGGCTGTGAGCCATGCACAAGGGCCATTAAAGAAGGTGAAGACCTAAGAGCGGGACGCTGGTGGTGGGAGAACGAGTCTGATAAAGAGTGCGGACTTCATATGGACCACGGATCTTAATTTGTTTTTATAAAATAAAATCCAATAACAGCAGGGGCAATCATTTGATTACCCCAGCTGAATACTTTCTTACTCATCTACATAAACAGCAACTGGCGCTAAACCTTCTGAAAAGTCTCCTGCATAAAAAAACTTGGGTTCTATTACTATTTCACCTTTCTTATTAATGAATCCTGATTTTATTTTGGGGCCTAAATACATAATGCTTGCTAAACCTTCAGAAAATCTATTAACTATTTCACTAATATTACTAAGAACTGTTTCACCGTTTATATCTATGAAAGATAAACCAACGTTATATGGATTTGAGTAGAAAACTCTAGCTAAACCCTCTGAAAAATCTTCTGTTAAATAATATAATAATGGTTCGATTACCACATTTTTTTTTATCCATAAATCCGTCTTTATTGTTTATGGTTATTTTTATTAAACCATCAAAATACTTCTTTCCAGAAACACATTTATCACATTTAGGTTCAAAAACTTTAAGGCCTTTCTTATTTATAAATAATTGTTTATTGTTAAGTTCAACAAGCGCTAAATTTTCTGAGAACGGATAAGCTCTATCATAAATTGCATCAATTTTCATGGAGCCAGATTTGTCTATATAACCCCAATTTCCATTTATTGACACAGCTGCCAACCCCTGAGAAAATCCAAATCCATTGTTGAATTTAGGTTTAATAACAAATTCTTCATTATCATTAATGAATCCATATAAGCTTTTACTCTCATTATCAGATTCTTGTGTTAATACTAATGCTAATCCTTCACTAAAGTTGTATGCATTTTCGTATTTTGGTCTAATTACAATCTCTCCCATGCTGTTTATATATCCCCAACTACCATTTCTTTCGATTTGTATAGCTGCTTTACCCTCAAAAAATCCTTTTACATTTTTATATTGTGGTTTTATTACGTAGTCACCAGATTTATTGATAAAACCATATTTCATTGATTTAGCGGATTTTATTCCAATAGCTGCTAAGCCCTCTGAAAATAATCCGGCAGTATCAAATTTAGGGTCAATCTTTATATTTCCATTTTCATCTTTATAGCCATACTTACCATCGATATTGAATGAATTAAGTTTGTTCATTCTATCAATAGTAGAATATAAATCATTTTTCAATTCTTCAATTATTTGACCATTCACATCAATATAAATATGTTTTCCTTCATAACTAACTGCTGCTGTTCCTTTTGAAAAATTAGTGCATTCTGAAAACTTATACTCAATTACTAAATCTCCGTTATCATTCATATAACCACATTTACCCTTCTCACCTGCTTTTACATGTGCTAAACCTCCTGAGAAATTCGAGACTGAATAGTAATTAGGATGTACAATAAAACTTCCATCTTTATTAATTATTCCCCACTTGTTTTCTACTCTTACCCAAGCCAATCCATCATTGAAATTTATTGCTTCATCGTATATAGCATTTATCTTTAGTTTTCCTTCTTCATTAATAAATCCATACTTCCCTTCTATTAAAACAGCTGCTAATTTATCACGAAATTCCCAGGCATTTAAATATTGATTTTTTATAAGAATAATGCCGTTTTGATCTATATATCCCCATTTGCCATCCCATCTTACAGGGATCAATTTTTCATTGTATGATATAATCGATTCATATTTCGGTTCTATTAGAAATATTCCTGAAAGATCAATTGTCCCCCAATAACCTGAGATTTTAACCAGCGCTTTATCAAATACTCCGTCTTCTGAAACTAGATGAAAACTGCCTAATAAATTAGTTAAGTTACTAAAAATATAAATTTCATCATAGCTTGGTTCTAATACAAATTGCCCACTTTTATTTATTATTCCCCACTTTCCATTTAATTTTGCAGTAGCAAATACATCTTTTGTGTAGTACTGATGAACATTTTCAAATTGGGGTTTGATGATATATTGCCCTACTTTATCAATTCAACCCCATTTCCCCTCTGTATATATGGCTGCTAAGCCATCTTTGAAATCAGTTGCTCTGTCATATTGAATATTGATTACAACTTTTCCAGATTCATCTATATAACCGTATTTATATTTCGAGATAGAGTATGATGTGACTGTTAAGGTTAAAAAAGCTGAAATGGAAATTAAGAATGAAAAGAGGGTCATTTTATTCACAATATTAAAATAATCATTCTTCAGAAATTAGCAATGAAATATTTCCTATTGATCTTAAAGGGGCAAATAGTTTATAATGAATAAAATTCGATTAAAGAGGTGAAAATCATGCCAGAAATTAAATTTGGACTTTCCGCACCAATGCCAGGTGCTGATCTAGACGAACTGTTAAATTTTTCACAAAGGGCAGACAGATTAGGTTTTGATACAATCTGGTTTCCAGACCATGTTGTTTTTGTTGCCCCAACTACTGCATATGAAGCATGGACTGTCGGCACTTTAGCCGCTACAAAGACAAAGAATATAAGCATAGGGACAGTTTCAGACCCCCATAGAATGCACCCGGCCGTTATGGCACAAAGACTTGCTACAATTGATCATATTTCTCAAGGCAGGGTAAATCTTGCTCTTGGTGTAGGAGAATCTATGAACCTGGATGCTTACAATATTCCCTGGGATAAACCTCTTGCAAGGGTAAGAGAATCTATTGAAGTGATGAGAAAACTCTGGAAAGAAGAGTCTCATATCAATTACAAAGGTAAATTTTTTAAATTAACAGATGCTTTTTTACAAATAAAACCATACAAGAGAAATAACATTCCGGTTTATCTGGCAACTCACACTCCAAATGGGCTTAAACTTACTGGTGAAACTGCGGACGGCTGGCTCCCTATCGATTTAAATCCTGCTCTCTATTCAGGATACCTTGGTGATATCAAGGCTGCTGCTAAAAAAGTAAAGAGGAGTCTTAGAAATTTTGATCCGGCGCTGTGGGTATTTACGTCAGTTGGAGAGAACGAGGACGAGGCCTATAAAACATTAGAACCTTTTAAATATGTGCTGGTAATGCAGGAGCAGCTCCTGAAGGCTGGTTATGATGTAAAAATTCCTAAGAAATATCACGGTCTTAACTATTTTAATGTTACACCAACAGATGAGAAGGGAAGGCAGAAGTTTAGAGAATTAGGAAAGTACTTTCCAAGAGAGGCCATAATTGATTTCACTATAACAGGGTCATATAAAGACTGTATAAAGAAGATTGAAAAGTATATCAAAAAGGGTGTCAGACACTTTGTGCTTTACTACAGGTTCAGCCCTGATCCGGAAAAAGCTTTACAGACTTATGCTAAAAAGATTATCCCTTATTTCAAAAATAAATAGATTCTATTGTGCTGGCTGATCTACAGTATTTGAGTTTTTAAAAGAAACTTTATTATAATAAATCAGTCCCAAAGGATTAGGCTCAAGCCCTACTACATAGGGTTTGAGCATGCTCTGCTGTATTGATAAAAGAAAGGGTGCTATAGGCACATCAGTTTCTGTAAGTATTTTCTGAGCTTGGTTATATAATTCTATCCTTTTGTTTTCGTCTATTTCTCCAGCGGCTGTTTCTACTATTTCATCGTACAAAGGATTGCACCACCCGGTTTCATTATTACCGCTGTTACATTCAAACAGGTTCATAAAATTATGAGGATCAGGAAAATCAGCGGCCCAGCCAGCCCTAAACATATTCGGCGGATCGGTATCAAGAGTATCCAGATATACTTTCCATTCCCGGTTTATTAATTCAACTTCAATGCCAAGATTTTCTTTCCACATACTCTGCAGTGATTCGGCTATTATACGGTTATTGCTTACATCAGGATACAAAAATGTAACTTTAGGAAAATCGCCCCCGTTTTTATAGCCCGCTTGTTTTAGAAGTTTCTTAGCACTGTCGGGGTTGAAATCGATACCGATATCTTCACTGAATCCAAGCATTCCCTTTGGTATCCATGAAGTTGTGGGAATACCGGATCCCTGCACTACTTCTGCAATGTTTTGTCTGTTTATCGCAGCAGAAAAAGCCTTGCGAACAAGAGGGTTATCAAACGGGGCTTTTCTTACGTTAAAACCTATGTAGTTTCCTGTAAACTGTAGCTGTGTGCGAAAATCAGGTGAGAGTCTTAGTCTTGGAATTTCTAAATTAGGGATACTCTTTGAGTCTGCATAATCAAGCTCACCACTTTCATAAAGAGCTAGAGCCGAAGATGGGTTTTCGTTCATGATCATTTCAACTTTATTTATTTCAGGTTTTGTGCCCCAATATTGTTCATTCTTTACTATTGTAAGCCTGTCATGATGTTTCCAGCTTTCTAACTTATATGCTCCCAATGTGAGTAGATTTTGAGGCGCAGTCCATTTCAGCCCGTGTTTTAGTACAATATCTTCTCTCATTGGGAAGGCTGACATAAAGCTTACTACGCTTAGAAAATAAGAAGCAGGTCTTTTTAGTGTAACTTCAAGAGTGTTATCGTCTATTGATTTAATGCCTATGCTACCAGGATCAGTAATCTTACCGTTGTTGAATTCTTCAGCACCGGTAATATCATATAGAAAATATGCATAATCGGCGGCTGTTTTTGGATCTAAGAGCCTTTTCCATGAGTATTCAAAATCTTTTGACCTTAGCGGTTTGCCATCTGTCCATTTAATGCCCTCTCTTAATTTGAATGTATAAGTCTTACCGTCATCACTAATCTGCCAGCTCTCTGCTAGGGCAGGCACAGGCTTAAAATCATCTCCAAATTTTGTTAAACCGTCCATTAGATTAATTAAAATCATATAGGACGTGCTGTCTGTAGACCTCGACCAGTCAAGTGTGGGAGGTTCATTTCCGATATTTATTCTTAGTATTTCTCTTTTATGGGTTTGCGATCCACCTCCGGATTCATCAGAACTTTTGCAGCTTAAAAGTAAAATTGGGAATATCAAAAGGAATAATAATTTTTTCATTTGATACTTTCTAGTATTAAGGTTATTTGGAGACGAAATGACAAAAGGATTTATCTTGATTTTGCTATTTAAAATCTT
>Ga0209987_10002416_pt1 | contig 10357 bp, 3 predicted proteins | sample N074metaG_FD_182134 | JGI IMG/M metagenome (GOLD analysis project Ga0209987, IMG submission 182134) | Deep subsurface microbial communities from Kermadec Trench to uncover new lineages of life (NeLLi) - N074 metaG (SPAdes) (version 2) | ecosystem: Environmental > Aquatic > Marine > Ocean trench... | reverse complement strand
GAAAGTATCGCGCGGCTGAACGGTAAACCCGCTCTTGCGATTGAGGTCGTGCAACGTGCAGGTGCAAACGTCATCGACACGATCGCGGCTGTCAAAAACATTATAGTTGAGGAGCAGGCCTATTGGCCATCCGAAATTGAAGTCATCGCCTCACGCGACAAGTCGAAAGACGTGCAGGACATGTTGTCCGAACTTCAGAACAGTGTCCTGATCGCCGTACTCCTGGTCTTCATCGTCATCATCGGGATTCTTGGAATTCGCTCCGCCTTACTCGTCGGCATTGCCGTCCCGGGCAGCTTCCTGATGGGCATCCTGCTTATCGGCTCGTTTGGCATCACAATCAACATGATGGTGCTGTTCGCCCTGATCATGGCTGTCGGCATGCTCGTGGACGGCGCCATCGTGGTTACCGAAATGGCCGACCGCCGCATGGCCGAGGGCGAATCCCGCTACGACGCATATTCACGCGCTGCAATCCGGATGGCCTGGCCTATCATTGCGTCAACCTGCACGACTCTGGCCGCCTTCGTGCCTTTGGCATTCTGGCCAGGCACAACCGGCGAGTTCATGAAGTATTTGCCAATCACTTTGATCGCCGTCCTTTCCGCGTCGCTGGTCATGGCATTGTTGTTTGTGCCAACACTCGGCTCGATTTTCGGCAAAACAGGCGCAAGCACCGCAGAAGCGCGGCGCAACCTGACCGCCGCGGAGACCGGTGACTTGAACACAGTGACGGGATTCACCGGTCGCTATATCCGTTTTCTGCGCCGCTCACTGCAACATCCCTGGCTTGGTGTCGCTGGCGTGACAACATTACTGATTGCTGTATATGTCGCCTTCGGAATATTTGGCAAGGGCGTCGAATATTTTCCGGATGTCGAACAACCGTTCGGCATGGTCGACATTCGCGCGCGTGGCGACTTGTCGACCACAGAGCGTGATTTCCTCGTGCGTCAGGTCGAAGAACGCGTACTGGGTATGCCGGAAATCGAGTACGTCTATGCCAAAACCGGCAGCAACGATCGGGGCGCCGAAGATCAGATAGGGTCCCTGACCTTAAACTACATCGCGTGGGACAAACGGCGCCCGGCTGACGAGATTCTCGCCGACATCCGCGCGAACACGAGCGACCTCGTCGGCATTCGGATAGAGACGCGCAAACCAGACCCCGGCCCACCGATCGGCAAGCCGATTCGCATCGAGTTTTCGTCTCGCTTCCCCGATCTTCTGGAGCCGGCCGTCGGCAACGTTCGTGCACTTTTGGAACAGACGCCGGGCATCGTCAACATCGAAGACAGCCGCCCCCTGCCGGGCATCGAGTGGCAGATCAAAGTCGATCGTGCGGAGGCTGCGCGTTTCGGCGCCGACATTTCACTTGTTGGCGCAATGGTTCAGCTCGTGACCAACGGTATCAAGATCGGTGAGTACCGTCCGGACGATAGCGATGACGAAATCGATATTCGCGTCCGTTACCCGGAAGGCAGCCGTACTCTCGCACAACTTGATGCGTTGCGAATTCCGACGCAACAAGGACTCGTTCCGATCAGCACCTTTGTTAAACGCGTGCCGGTGCAAAGAACAGGCACAATTCGCAGGATCAACATGCGCCGCACGATGACCATCGAGGCGGATGTCGACAGCAGTTATCTGGTATCCGATATTGTTGCCGACCTTCGGCACGCATTGCCCGCTCTCAACATTGATCCCCGTGTCAGTACTGCGTTCAGAGGCGGTACACAGGATCAGGAAGACGATCAGGCTTTTCTTGCACGAGCGATGCTGATGGCGCTGGCAATCATGGCCATCATTCTTGTCACTCAGTTCAATAGTATCTACCAGGCCGGATTGATTCTTACAGCCGTCGTGTTCTCGACCGGCGGCGTGTTATTGGGTCATTTGATTATGGGTAAACCATTCGGTGTCATCATGAGCAGCGTGGGCGTCATCACGCTTGCTGGAATCGTCGTAAACAACAACATCGTATTTATCGATTCCTACAATGTGTTGCGCAGTCGCGGCGAGGAAGCATTCAACGCAATACTTCGTACCTGTGCCATTCGTCTGCGCCCGGTCTTGCTCACCACGATTACGACCATCGTCGGTCTGATGCCAATGGTTCTGGGTGTGAATGTCAATCTGATCGATCGCCAGATTTCGGTTGGCGCACCGAGTTCGCAGTGGTGGACGCAGCTGGCCTCGTCGGTCGCCGGCGGCCTCGCATTCGCAACCATTCTGACGCTACTGCTCACCCCCAGTCTGCTGATGATTCAGGCGAATATCAGCGAGCGCATCAGGCAGCATCGTTCCGGCCGCGCTGCAGCTGCAGCGTCTATTTTGCCCTGAGACGTAATAAATCGTATAAAAGTCCATCCAAAATCGGCTTTCGCGCATCTAATAGTCGAGCATCCCCAAGGGCGCTAACGGTTATTCGGTAACTGCCTGATTGTTATGGCACTGAACCCAATTGGCTGAAACGAGAATCCGCCAGTTGCGTTATACCGAACTAGTGTTATACTACACTACAACACTATATAAGGTAGGCCTGTCAGAATGAAAACGATTACATCAGTTCTTGCGCCAACGGTGCTCATCAGCACAAGTCTCATCTCGGGATGTGGTATCGGCCAGGCCAGCGTTGCGGACGCTGAGGCGTTAGAAGCAGCAACGCCGGTACCGGTCGAGGTAACGCAGCCATATCGCATCGACATCTATGCCACATATGCCGCGACAGCGACCCTCTCATCTGACATTGACGCCCCGGTACTCGCAAAAATATCAGGGGAAATCGTTGCACTCGTGGTCGAGGAAGGCGACTGGGTTGAAGCTGGTCAAATGCTGGCTCGTCTTGACGGCGATCGAGCGCGACTGGAGGCGCTTTCCGCCAAAGCCAATCTTGAGCGGGCGAAAAAGGAATACAAGCGCAATGCGGACCTGCACAAACGTGGGCTGATCAGTGCCTCGATGTTTGAGGGAATGCAATACGACCTTGCCGCACTGGAGGCATCCTACGACCTGAAACAGCTGAATTATGATTATTCGAGCATCCGCGCGACGATTTCCGGCGTTGTATCCGCGCGCAATGTAAAGCTTGGCCAGAACTTAAGCCTTGGCGAAGTCGCGTTTCGCATAACAGACACATCTGATCTAGTCGCATACCTGCAGATTCCGCAGGCGGAGCTAGCTAAATTTGCAGCCGGACATACAGCAACACTGAGTGTCGCGTCGATGCCAGGCATTGAATTTCCGGCAAAGATCGCTCGTATTAGCCCTACAATCGACGTACGCAATGGTACATTTCGCGCCACTGTGGTTATCGACAATACGCGGGGCGAACTTGCGCCAGGCATGTTTGGCCGTTTCACGATCGCCTACGAATTGCACGCGAATGCATTAGTCATTCCGGCACATGCTTTGCTCGACGAAGATGATCAGACAACCGTTTACGTTGTCAGTAATAACGAAGTTGTACGTCGGGTGGTAGAAACGGGAATCGAAAGCGGAGGCAGAGTCGAAATCCTGAGTGGCTTGCAGGACGACGATCAAATCGTGGTTGTCGGCCATTCGAGCCTGCGTGACGGCAGCAAGGTTCTGGCCAGCAATAAAATTCCGGACAGCTTCTCCGGCTGATCGTAATACTGGGGGTAAATCAATGAAGCTATATCGCATTGGCTCGACTGCGCTCGTCTGCGTTTTTCTTTTGGGCGCTTGTCAACAGGGTGATCAGGATGAAGAAGAGGAGGACGAGGCACCGCCTATTCCTGTCGAAACCACACTGCCGGTTCGCGGCGATATTGACGCGATCTATACCGGGACTGCACCTATCGAAGCCTTTTCGGAGGCCACCGTCATTGCGAAAGTCGAAGGCGAAGTGCGACAGATCCTCGTCGAAGAAGGCGACACCGTTGTTAAGAATCAGGTCCTGGCGCGACTGGATGGCGATCGATTACGTCTCGAGTTAAACGAATCACAGGCCAGACTGAGAAAATTGCAGCGTGATTTCGAGCGCAACCAGGAATTAACGGAAACGGGTCTCATCAGCGAAGGCGACTTCGAGAGAATCAAGTTCGACCTGGAAGCTCTGCAGGCCGCCTACAATCTCGCCAGCCTCGAACTTGATTACACACAGATACGTGCTCCCATAGATGGCGTTGTGTCAGAACGCTTTATCAAGATCGGCAATACAATCAAAACAGGCGATCCGGTTTTTCATGTAACCAGTCTTGATCCTCTTGTCGCTTATCTTCATATTCCCGAGCGCGAGTATCGTCAAATCGCCGCGGGTCAGCCGGCAGGCATCCGGATAGACGCGCTTGACAGCGATCCGATTCTGGCAAGCGTCACTCGTATAAGTCCCATCGTCGATCCGGCGACCGGCACGTTCAAGATCACGATCGAGATAGGCAACGAACACAAACGCATCAAACCCGGCATGTTTGGCCGCATGGCCATTACTTACGACAGACACGAAAATGCGCTGCAAATACCGCGCAGCGCGATCATCGAAAGCGCGACCGCTACCAGTGTACTCGTTGAGGAAGAGGGCATTGCAGTACGCAAGGATGTGCAGACGGGCTACAGCTTCAACGGCATGATAGAAATTACAGACGGATTGAGCGATGACGACAACGTCATTACAGTGGGCCATGTCGGGCTGAAACGCGACTCCAGGGTCAACGTGATCAACAGACCCGTCGACGATGATCCAGTGCTTGATGAAGAGCTGGCTGATGAATCCGGGGTCGATGAAGTTGTCGCTGAAGAGTCGACAGCTAGCAGCGAAGACGCTAACTGATGCGCCGGCTAATTGAAATAGCGACGGAGCGCCGTGTCACGATTGTCATGATGATGGTCGCCATTGTCCTTTTTGGCATGGTGTCGCTGGGACGATTGAAACTCAATCTGCTCCCGGATATTTCCTATCCGACACTTACCGTACGCGCTGAGCTCATCGGCGCTGCGCCGGTAGAGATTGAAAACCTTCTAAGCAAGCCCATCGAAGAAGCGGTCGGCGTAGTACGCAACGTTCGCCTTGTACGCTCGGTTTCCCGGTCCGGGCAGTCAGATGTAACGATCGAGTTCCTTTGGGGAACCGACATGGACATTGCCGGTGTCGATATCAGGGAAAAGCTCGACATCCTGCTCTTGCCACTGGAGGCCAGCCGCCCGTTGCTACTGCGCTTCGATCCGTCGTCGGAGCCAATCGTCCGCCTCGGCCTGTTGTACAAAGAAGACGTGACAGAAGTGGAGGGCATGAGTGAAGCCCGACTGAAAGCCTTGCGCCGACTCGCTGAAGACCGCGTCAAACCGGATATCGAAGCCGAGGAGGGAACAGCGGCCGTCAAGGTTAGTGGCGGCCTCGAAGATGAGATTCAGATTCGTGTCGACCAGCAGAAGCTGGCGCAACTCGGACTCAGTATCGAGCAGATCGCTGAACGAATAAGAGAGGAAAACGTCAATCTTTCGGGCGGCCGCCTGGAGGAAGGCGATCAACGCTTCCTGGTACGCACAATTAACGAATTTCAGAATGAAGACGAATTTCGCAATGCCATCATTGCCAACGTCGAAGGGCGCGCGGTTTATCTTCGCGACGTTGCGACAGTCGAGCGCGGCTACAAAGACCGTGAAGCGATTACTCGAGTGCAGGGGCGAGAGTCGGTAGAACTCGCAGTCTACAAAGAAGGGGATGCGAATACTGTACAGGTTGCCGATCGCGTCAAGCAGCGGCTGGAACGAATACGCGAGTCACTTCCGGAAGACATGGAAATCATCGAAATTTATGATCAGTCGGCGTTTATATCGGCGGCCGTCAATGATGTCCGCACTGCGGCATTCCTCGGTGGAATAATCGCGATTTTCGTTTTGTATGGTTTCCTGCGTGATTCGCGCGCGACGGCTACCGTGGCAATCGCCATACCGGTCTCGGTCATTGGCACGTTCCTGTTGATGTACATGAATGACATATCGCTGAACATTATGTCCCTGGGTGGCATTGCGCTCGCGGTCGGAATGCTTGTCGATAATTCGATTGTCGTTCTGGAAAATATAGTCCGCAAGAAAGAGCAGGGCCTGGATATTGTCCAGGCGGCCAAGGAGGGTACGACAGAAGTATCTTCGGCCGTCGTTGCCTCAACCCTGACTACGATTGCCGTATTTTTCCCAATGGTCTTCATCAGTGGTGTCGCTGGGCAATTATTCAGCGACCAGGCATTAACCGTCACCTTTGCCCTGATATTCTCGCTCATAGTCGCCCTGACAGTCATACCGATGCTCGCGTCAATTGGGACCAGTAGCCGTTACGACGCTGGTGATAGCGACACGCCCGCCAACTGGTTTACACGCGGCACTGCTTTCGTGGTGCGCATGTTCGGTTTCGTATTCTTTGCGCTTCGCAAGTTGTTCTGGATATTTTTGTGGGTCCCAACCTGGCTGCTGCAGCGTTTCTACACGACAATCGCCAGCATCTATCCGCGGCTACTGCGGTGGGCGCTAGCTCACCGCGGAGCCGTAATAGTGACGGCCGGGGTGATGTTTGGCGCCACCATGTCATTGGTTCCGAGACTTGGTACGGAACTGATTCCGCAGTTCTCGCAAGGCGAATTTACCGTAAACCTGCGACTCCCCCCGGGTGCCCTCCTTGCCGAGACAGACCGGGCGATACAAACTGCGCAGCGAACGGCAGCTGGTATTGATGCCGTTACGCTCACTTACTCTGTCGCGGGAACCGGCAACAGGCTGGACGCGAATCCGGTGGACGCTGGTGACAACAGCGGTTCACTGAGTATTACGCTTGCCGACGGTTCCGGACGTGCCGTGGAAAATCAGGCAATGAATGCGATGCGAGCGGAGTTGGAGCGTCTGCCAGGTGTGCAGCACGAATTCATGCGGCCTGCATTGCTGTCATTCGCCAGCCCGCTGCAGATTGAAATCTCGGGTCACAACCTGGACGATCTGTCCAGTGTTAGCCAGTCGATCGTGCAGGCGATGTCCGCCTCTGACCGGTTTACTGACATCAAGACCACTATAGAAAGAGGCAACCCGGAAATTCAGATCGTATTTGACCAGGAGCGAGCCGCCAAACTAGGGCTTGCTGTCAGAGATATCGCCAACAGAATTGTTGCGAACGTACGCGGTGAATTGGCGACGCGCTACACCTGGAGAGACAAGAAGATCGACGTGCTCGTGCGCAGCGTTGATACACGACAATCCAGCATCGAGGAAATCCGCAGTCTGCTCGTAAATCCGACGTCCGAGCATCCTGTAACGCTAGCCGCAGTTGCGGACGTAAGCGTGTCCACTGGGCCATCTGAAATCCGCCGGGTTGGCCAGGAACGCGTCGCTTTGATTTCGGCCAACATCGCCTATGGCGATCTTGGTACCGCGGCGGCCGAGGCAGGCAACATTGTCGCTAGCGTCGTAATGCCTAACGGCATATCGGCAATAGTGTCGGGGCAAAGTGAGGAAATGCAGGAGTCCTTCGAGTCCATGCAATTCGCTCTCGCTCTTGCCGTTTTTCTGGTTTATCTCGTCATGGCCTCGCAATTCGAGTCCTTTATTCATCCGTTTGTCATCCTGTTTACGATTCCACTGGCTCTGATTGGCGCGGTACTCGCGTTATTCGTAACTGGCACGACACTCAATATCGTCGCATTTATCGGCGTTATCATGTTAGCGGGCATCGTCGTCAATAATGCGATCGTGCTGGTCGACCTGATCAATCAGTTAAAAGCTCAAGGCAAGCAACGTATCGAAGCGATCATGGAAGCGGGAACGGCCCGACTAAGGCCTATTCTCATGACCTCGCTGACAACGACGCTGGGGCTGTTGCCAATGGCACTAGGCTTCGGCGAGGGATCCGAAGTACGTACGCCGATGGCCATTACTGTCATCGGCGGGCTGACGGTATCGACATTCCTGACGCTGCTCGTCATTCCTGTCGTTTACTCATTGATGGACAGAAAATGATACATACAGAAGTCGCAATGCGCCGCCCGGTAACGACCATAGTCATATTCGTCGCGTTATCGCTGATCGGACTGCTGGCATCGCGGCTGTTACCGCTGGAGAAGTATCCCGACATCGAGTTTCCCGGCATTTTTGTACAGATTCCTTACGAAGGATCGACGCCTGAGGAAGTCGAGCGCCTGATTACGCGACCGGTCGAAGAGGCTTTGGCAACTCTTTCCGGCGTTGAACGCATGTTTTCGAGATCCGATGAAAACCAGGCGCAGATTTTTCTGCAGTTTGGCTGGGACCAGAGCATGGGCACGAAGGGAATTGAGGCCAGGGCGAAGGTAGATGGAATTCGACATTTGCTACCGCAGGACGTGCGTCGAATTCTGGTCTTCACCGGATCGCTTGGTGACCAGCCTGTTCTACAACTGCGAATTTCGTCGGAACGGGATTTATCAAACAGCTATGACATGCTGGATCGGCTTCTGAAAAGGCGCCTGGAACGCATTGAGGGTGTATCCCGTGTCGACTTACATGGCGTTGATCCACGCGAAATTCGGATTCTTCTCAGCCCCGACCGGCTGGCCGCCCACGGAGTCGACATCGCATCCGTACTCGACCTTCTGTCACGCAGTAATTTCGCTGTCAATGCTGGTCGAATTACCGCAAATGGCCAACGCTTCAGTATTAGGCCAAGCGGTGAATTCAAGTCGGTAGACGACATTCGTAAATTGTCGCTCAACGGCGAAGGGTTGCGACTACTGGATGTCGCGGACATCGAACTGCGCACACCTGACCGCAACTACGGACGACACCTTGATCGTGACTATGCGATCGGCGTAGCGATAAATAAATCGACAGGATCGAATCTTGTCGACGTCACCGACCGGGTAATGGCCGAAGTCGAGAAAATCATCAAGCTCCCACAGATGCGTGGCATCAACATATTTTCGCTTGATAATCAGGGTGATAGCGTACGCGAATCGCTCTCAGATTTGCTCAGAGCGGGTGGCCTGGGCGGACTGCTCGCACTTGTCGTGCTGTACCTGTTTCTCCGCCAGGTCACAACGACTTTGATCGTCGTTGCATCCGTACCCTTCTCGATCATGATCACGCTGGGCGCGCTCTACTTCGCCGGACTGTCTTTAAACATACTTTCGATGATGGGACTCATGCTGGCTGTCGGTATGCTGGTGGACAACGCGGTCGTTATAACGGAGAGCATATTCCGGCATCGAACTGAAGATCCGGACAAGCCATTCGAGGCAACTATGCGCGGCGTGCAGGAAGTTGGACTTGCGGTAATCGCCGGCACCGCGACGACGATTGTCGTTTTTGCTCCAATCATCTTCGGCGCTAAAACGGATATGTCGATATTCCTCACGCATGTCGCGATTACAGTCATCGTCGCACTGGTTGCATCGCTCGTTATCGCGCAAACGCTGGTACCGATGCTTGCCGCTCGCGTTGCGGTGCCACCGCAACCGAAGTCAGGTGCATGGATTACGCGGCTCATCAATGGTTATACCCGCAGTCTTGAATGGATGCTGGGGCACCGCTGGTGGACAGCGCTCAGTATTGCCCTGGTCTGCGTGATTGGCGTACTGCCTATGGCGCTGGATCTCGTGAAGTTCGACATGTTTCCGCAAGATGTCGGCCGGCGCCTGTTCATGCCCTATCACATCGAAGGGCAACACCCTCTGGAGCGCGTCGAGGATACCGTCGATGAAATCGAGGAATACCTTTACTCGCATCAGGAAGAATTCAACATCCGCTCGGTATACAGCTACTACGACCAGGGTCGTGCCGAGTCGACAATCCTGTTAACGCACAAGGATGACGCAACATTATCGACGAAAGACATTATCGAGCTCATTGAGAAGGACCTTCCGGTGATCGCTATCGGCAAGCCGAGTTTCCAGTTTGATCAACAAGGCGGCGGCGACGACGGGTTCACGGTTCAGATTAGCGGGGATTCGACTAAAGTTTTGAATCAACTCGGTATTGAGGTAGCCCGTGCGCTGGCGTCAGTTGAAGGCCTCAAAGATGTGGTCAGCGACGCTGAGTCGGGCAACAAAGAAGTACGCGTCAGAATCGATAGAATTCGTGCGGCGAATGTGGGTCTGTCAGCAGCCGATATCGCACAGTCAATCAGTATCGCGATGCGCGGCGAAAACCTGCGCGAGTTTCGCGACGAGTCGGGGGAAGTCGCAGTTAGACTGGCGTTCCGCGACGACGACAAACAAAGCATAGAACAACTGGCCAATCTGCCGCTCTATACACCCGAGGGCCGGCGAATCACGCTCGGCAGCGTCGCATCACTAAGCATTGGCAGGTCACCCGCCACTATTCGCAGAACTGACCGGCAGACAGCAGTAATCCTGTCGGCCAACCTCGAAGAAGATGT
>Ga0209987_10002413_pt1 | contig 10363 bp, 8 predicted proteins | sample N074metaG_FD_182134 | JGI IMG/M metagenome (GOLD analysis project Ga0209987, IMG submission 182134) | Deep subsurface microbial communities from Kermadec Trench to uncover new lineages of life (NeLLi) - N074 metaG (SPAdes) (version 2) | ecosystem: Environmental > Aquatic > Marine > Ocean trench... | reverse complement strand
TGGTCCTGTGAGATTTGGAAACAGAATGATGATTTCCCAAGAAGGTTTGAAAATTGATGACATGGAAAATTTTTCACATGATGAAAATATTTCTGAAAAATCACTAGATGAATATTTAGATAAGTTTAATCCTTTTAAACAACTTAATGAAGTTAAGAAAATTTCATTTGAATCTCATACTTGGGAAAGGTATCTATCTAATCTAAAATTTTTTGCTAGATTTTGGCAAAATGACTATAAAGATCATTATTCTAATTATGGAAAAACAAGATCAAAAATTCTTTTTACTAAAATTTCACGTTCAATTAATAGAAAACGAAGACAATATTTCTTAGATAATAATCTCTCTAAGAAAATAGATGAAAATCAATCATTTGTTTATTTTCCACTTCATTATCAACCTGAACGAGTTTTATTATTTGATGCACCTTTTTATGATAATCAAATTTCAATTATAATTTCTATAGCAAAATCACTTCCTATAGATCATCTTCTTTATGTAAAAGAGCATCCATTAATGGGAACAATTGGATGGAGAGAACTGTCTTTTTATAAAAAAATTATGGATATACCAAATGTAAAATTAATTCATCCATCTGTCAAACCAGCAGAAATACTTAGTAAATCTTCTTTAATAATTACAATTGCTGGAACTACTGGTTTAGAAGCAGCCTTTTACAACAAGCCTAGCATTGTCTTTACCGATCAATTTTATTCTGAACTTTCATTTGTTTATCGATTAAAAAATATTGGAGAACTAGCAAATGCAATAAAAGAATCCATTGACAAATCTGTGAATAAATTAGAATTGGCAGAATTGATTCAAAAAATAGATCAACATTCATTTGAATTTAACATGAATAAATTTGCCACAGATTTTGCTTATAGATTTGGATATAAGGGACCTATAATGGAGTCTAAATTATCAATTGATAAAATTAAAGAATTCTTAGAAGAAAATTCAAAAACTTTGGAAGACTTGACTAATAGACATATTAAAAAATTAGAACAGTTTTCTAAATAATTATTCTAGATATCTTGTTGTTTTGAATTTTAATTTAATTCAAGAAGATTAAAAAATTGGAGAAATAGTGTAGATTTTTAATCAAGTGTTTTTTCATACAAATACATTTTTAATTTAAAGTTATTATTTTGGAAAATTTTTTCACTACCTACATTCTTTGGATGAACTAAGGCAACAAGCTTTTTTATTCCTAAATTTTTAGCCTCATTTTCTAATATTGCCAGTACTTTAGATGCTATACCTTTACCTTGAAGTTCTTTTTTTACCATGATTCCTACATCTTCATCCAAAATTCGTACGTAACCTACATCATCATCATCCATAGAAATTATCCAATGATGGAAATTAGAGTCATTTGAGTGCTTTTCCATATATTCATAGTGCCTATCTTTTGGGATTGGTTCATTTTGTTCGTAAAAATATTGATAATCACTATTTCTTAACTCTAATATGAAATCCCAATCTGATTTTAACGCCTTTTTAAGCTGAATATTCATTAATCTTACTTGATCAATGAATGTTTATTTTTTTCTAATTATAGATTTAAAAAATAATTGTCATATCTAAATTATATAAGATAAAAATGAAAATTAAGATTTCTAATAGATGGATTGGTGAAAAGCAACCCACATTTATAATTGCAGAAGCTGGAATTAATCATAACGGAAGTCTAAAAACTGCTAAAAAATTAATTCTTGAAGCTAAACGAGCCAATGCTGATTCAATTAAATTCCAAACATTTCGGGCAGGTGATTTAGCATCTAGAAAATCAAAATTTTATAATTTATTCAAAAAACTAGAACTCTCAGATGATGAATTTGCAGAATTATCTGATTATGCAAAAAATAATGATATTATTTTTCTTTCAACGCCATTTAGCTTTGATGCTGTAGATCTCTTAACAAAATTAAAAGTTCCTGCATTTAAGATTGCATCAGGAGATCTTACTCATCTACCACTGATAAAATATACAGCATCAAAAAATAAACCCATGATTATCTCTACTGGCATGTCAAACTTGGATGAGGTTTATGATGCCATTAAAATAATTTCTAGTGCTAAAAATAATAAAATTGCAATAATGCATAGTGTATCTGGTTATCCTACACCACCAAACGAGGCAAATCTTAATGCAATCAAAACTTTGAAAAATAAATTTAATTTCCCTATTGGATATTCTGACAATGGTTCTGATAATTTAGTACCTGTAATAGCAGTTGCAATGGGAGCAAAACTAATTGAAAAACATTTCACACTAAATAAAAAAATGAAAGGTCCAGATCATTCTATTTCATGTGATCCTAAACAGCTAAAAGAAATTATTATGAATATACGTTTGACTGAAAAAATGCTTGGAATGGATGAAAAATCTTGTCAACCTAGTGAATTAGTAAATAAAACTATGGCTAGACGTTCAATTGTGACACTAAATGATATTCAAAAAAATACAATCATTACAAAAAATTTAGTTGGAATCAAACGACCTGCTACTGGAATAGAACCAAAATTTTTCAATAAAGTAATTGGTAAGAAAACTAAACAAAAAATTAAGGCTGAAACTCCATTACAATGGTTAGATATAGGATAAACAAATTATTAATTTAAAATGAAAATCAATAACATGAAAATATTATTTCGAGTTTCAGGTGGAAAAGCACCAGCAAAGCAATTAGGCTTTGGACATGCCTACAGAGCTATTTATCTTGCACAAAATTTTAAAAAAAATTCATTATTTTTTTTATTAGAGGATTATGGGGGACTAAAAAAATTATTTTTAACTAATGGATTTAACAAAATCTATCATATAAAAAAAGAAACAACTCTGAATAATGATATCAAAAAAACTCTAGAAATAATTTGTAAAGAAAACATTGATGTTTTAATTATTGATAAATTCAATCCTAGTATACGTTATATTAAAAATCTTAGAAAATTTGTTAAAATTGTTGTAATATCTGATCTGAATAAAATTAATTTTCAGTCTGATCTTGTTTTTAATGGATTTGTAGGTTTTAGAAACAAAATCCAATACAATAAATTTGATACTAAATGTTTTTTAGGACCATCTTATCAAATTCTTGATAAAAATTTTTCTAAAAAGCAACAAATTAAGAAAAAATACAAACTATTGGTTACCTTTGGTGGATTAGATGAGAATAAAATAACTTGTAAATTTTTACAAGCTCTAGAAAATCATGATCCAGGATTTCCAATCAAGATAATTCTAGGTCCTGGTGCTCCAAAATTAAATCTACAAAATACAAATTTTAAAAGCAAAATTACTATAGTACAAGAAACAAAAAATATGTTCAAAGAAATATCTTCTACAGAATTTGGTCTATGTTCTGGAGGTATAACTTCATACGAATTTGCATCTCAAAAAGTACCTTTTGTGATAATTCCTCAAGTTAAACATCAAGTAAAAACTGCAAAAGAATGGGAGAAATTAGGTGTTGCACGTAGTTTAGGATTTGTCAATAAACTCACACACAAAAAAATTGAACAATTTTTACGTTTGATAACTTCTAACCCCTCAGCAATTTACTCAAAAAACTCAAAAATTGTGGATGGTTTAGGGGCAAAAAGAGTTGCAAAAGAAATAATGGCTCTAAAGTGAGCTTATTTTAAATTTGAAACTACATATTGTATTTCTTTATCCGTCATTTGAGGATATATTGGTAGACATAATATTTCATCCTTCAAATTATTAGCATTAGGGAAATTTTGTTTTTTATTTTTGTAGATATTTTGGTATAGTGACATCAGATGTAAAGGGAAATACTGTACACTTGTTCCAATTCCTTTTTTGGCTAGTTTTGTAAATAATTGATCTCTACTAATGTGATATTCTTTTCCAATCTTTATTGTATACAAATGATAAATATGATTTCTGTCTGATCTTTTGACAGGAATACTGAGACCTTTAATTTTTTTAATTAACATATTGTATTTTTGAGCAATTTTAATTCGCATCTGATTAATTTTTGTAATTCTATTAAATTGTGATAATCCCAATGATGCTCTTATCTCATCTAATCTGTAATTGTATCCGATATCAACAATATCATATTTCCAAGTTGCTTTTGTTTCTCTCTCTTTTGCTTGTATAGACATTCCTTGTGATCTTAGAATATTTACTTTATTGAAAATTAATTTATCATTTGTAGTAATCATTCCTCCTTCACCTGTTGTAATAATTTTTGTTGGATAAAAGCTAAAACAACCGGCTAATCCTATACTTCCACATCTTTTATTTTCAAAAGTTGAACCCAAAGCATGTGCACAATCCTCGATAACTTTTAACCCGTGTTTTTTTCCAATTTTTAAAATTTTATTCATATCACATGATTGACCTCCATAATGAACTGGAATAATCGCTTTAGTTTTTTTTGTAATATTTTTTTCAATTTCTTTTGGTGAAATATTAAATGTTTCATTATCTACATCTGTTAGTACCGGTTTTGCTCCACAATACAAGACTGCATTGGCTGTAGCTACAAAAGTAAATGTGGGAACAACCACTTCATCTCCTGGACCTATTCCCAATGCCCTCATAGACAAATGCAGTGCATGTGTTGCACTACCTACTCCTGCAGAATACTTTACATCGATATATTGTCCAAATTTCTTTTCAAATTTCTTTAAAATTGGACCATTTGTTAACCATTGTTGATTTAAAGTGTCAACAACTGCTTTCTTATCCTCTGAAGAAATCCATGGTTGAAAATATGGAATCTTCATGAATTACTCTTTTTAGAACTAACAAATAATTCTTATCCCCGTAGTAGCAATACTAAAATCTGAGAACATGAAAAAATTAGATAATTTTTCACCAGTAATTATATGTATGATTCAAGCTAGAATGGATTCCAAAAGATTTCCCGGTAAAGTTTTGAAAGAAATTAATGGAATTCCAATTATTTTATTTATTGTTAATAGAGTATCTCAAGCAAAAAATATTTCTAAAATTATTGTTGTTACATCAGATACCAAAGAAGATGATATTTTATGCAAGTATTTGAAGGAGCAAAATATTGAATTTTTTAGAGGTAGTAAAAATAATGTTCTAGATAGATTTTATCAGACTGCTAAAAAATTTCATGCAGATTATATAATACGATTAACTGGTGATAATCCATTTGTTGATTTTAACATAATTAATCAGATAGTAACAGAGAGTTTGGAAGAAGAATACGAATATGTATCAAATAATCTTGAAAGGACATTTCCATTTGGCTTTGATGTAGAAATGTTTACATTTGACACTCTAGAAAAAATGATTCGATTAGCATCAAGTTCGGAAGATTTTGAACATGTTACTTTTTTTATTCGTAATAATCTAAAGTTATTTTTAACAAAAAACGTTCCTGCTCCAATAAATTTAAGACATCCAGATTGGAGATTAACAGTTGATGAATCAAAGGATTTAGAATTAATCCAAAAAATCATAGATATATCATCCGATCATTTGGTATCTTATGAAAACATTATCAAGATTTTAAAGGATAACCCAAATTTGATTTCAGTTAACAAAAATGTAAAGCAAAAAAATATTGAGTAGTCATATAATTATTAATTATGTTATTATATGGAATTGTCAAATTTGATTAATTGTTAAAACAATGGAGTAAAAATCATTCATGAGAGTTCTAATTACTGGAGGTGCAGGATATGTAGGATCCATACTATCAAGAAAGCTTCTTTCAAAGGGATACAATGTGAGAGTGGCTGATGCATTATGGTACGGAAAAGAACCCATTCAAGATTATATTAAAAATGAAAATTTTGAACTGATAAACATAGATATCAGAAATTTAGTAGAAACAGTCAGAGCAATGAAAGATGTTGATGCAGTAATTCATCTTGCATCAATTGTTGGAATGCCTGCTTCAAATATTGAACCTCGTACAAGTGAAGAAATCAATTATCTTGCCACAAAAAATATTGCAGAATTATGTCAGCTACACAATATTGAAACTTACATTTTTGCAAGTACATGTTCAGTATATGGCTCTCAACCCAATCAACTAATTTCGGAAAAATCTAAAGTTGATCCACTTGACTATTATGCTAAACAAAAATATCTTTCTGAAAGAGCTATCGGTTGGTTGAATAGAGCTCCAACCATTCTAAGATTTGGAACATTATTCGGATTATCTCCTAGGATGAGATTTGATTTAGTGATAAACTTGTTCATAGCTCAGGCACTTTTGAATGGAAAGATTACAGTATTCGGTGGAAATCAATATCGACCATTTTTACATGTTGATGATGCAGCAGAATCTTTAGTTTTTTCTTTAGAAAAGAATTTGACTGGAACTTATAATGTAATGTCAGAAAATTTTACCATATTAGAAGCTGCTAAAAAAATTCAGAGTGTTATGGGATGTGAAATTGAAATATTTAATGAGAATGAAGACAAACGAAATTACAAGGTATCAGCAGACAAAATTAAACAAATGGGATTTCTATCTAAGAAAAATATAGAGTCTGCAATTGACGAGATTTCAGAAGCTATCAAAAAAGGAGAAATCAAAGATTTTATGGAAAACAAGTATAGTAATTATAAAACACTTTTTGGTTCTAAAGACATGCAAGAAAAAGTATTCATTCAAGGTGTTGATTAGTATAATTAGTTAGATTGTTTAATTCTTTGAATTTATTCAACATATGCTATTACAATTTTTTCAAATGAATTAGAATTTGCATCAATGAAGTTTTTCATTTGAGATACAGAAATTGAGCTTTTAGCAGTATTGTATTCCTTAGAGAAATTTTTACTTTCATTAAATAATGCAACAGATTATGTTTGTCATATTTTTGCAAATTATGTAAATTCAACAATTTCTCTCAAATGTTTTTCTATAAGTTATTATCATAATCAAGCAATCTGTAAACATATAAAATAATCAGTAATAAAATGTCTACTTTATTCTAACAATTCTTTGATTCTATCTAGTTCAAATTTCGGGGAATATGCAAGATCTTTTTTTGCCAGAGATATGTCTGCCTGACTATACTTGATATCTCCTTTTTTTGCAGCAGTATATTGTATCTCTAGTTTCTTTCCAGATAACAAAATCATATACTCTGCAAGTTCCTTTATAGTAACTGCTTTTCCACTTGCAATGTTATATGTTCCACTTTTACTGGTTTGTATGGCATTGTGAATTGAATTAATTACATCATCTATTGCAACAAAGTCTCTTGTTTGCATACCATTCCCAAATATCTCAAGAGGTCTCTCTTGTGTAATTCTTTTCATAAATTTAGTTATTACACCAGCATATTCTAATGATTGACCAATACCATAAATGTTGAAAAATCTTAGAATAACACAATCCAGGTTATGCTCTAAGACAAATTCTCTTATCTCTTGTTCCATTCTCACTTTGCTTTCACCATATGGTGAAATTGGATTTGTCTTTGATCTTTCAGTTAATTTAACATCGGGAGAACCTTCTCCATAAACAGCTGCTGATGAGGACACAATCAATTTTTTTACGTGATTTTTTTCACAAGCAGCAAGAACATTTTTGGTTCCATCAACATTGACTCTAAATGTTTCTGAAGGATTATTTATTGATTCTGATACTGAAATTTTGGCAGCCAGATGAATTACTATATCTTGGTCTTTTGCTGCATTTAGTATATCCAGAGATTTTGTAATGTCTTCTTCTATTATTTTGGCACCAATATTAACAAGAGAAGATACAGAATCTTTTGTAGAGTTGGAAAAATTATCAAATATAGTAACAGAGTGACCATTTTTCAAAAGAGATCTTACAAGATATTTTCCAATAAAACCTGCTCCTCCTGTAACCAGAATTTCCATAAAATAATAAAATGAACTAGGGTTATATTTTATGATTGTTTGACTACAATTGATTTTTAAAAAGCCTGATTTTGAGATTATTTATGAATGATACTGTAGTTGATTCATCTCTTAGAACAGTAGAGTGGAAAGATAACAAAGTAGTCATGATTGACCAGACAAAGCTTCCAAACAAGCTAGAGTTTGTAGAATTTGATGATTTTAATCAAGTTGCAAATGCTATCAAAACTATGGTAGTAAGAGGTGCTCCTGCAATTGGAGTATCTGGTGCTTTTGGGTTAGCATTAGCTGTATTACAAAGTAAAGCAACTACTGAAGGTGACTTAATTTCAGATTTAGAATTAGCAAAAAAAATTCTCTTTGAAACCAGGCCTACTGCAGTAAACCTAGCATGGGGATTAGAAAAAATTATGAATGTTGCAAATTCTGGAGATTCAGTAGAACAAATCAAAGAACAAGTAGTTAATGAAGCCAAGAAAATGGCTGATGAAGACATTGAAATAAATAAAACTATGGGAAAGAATGGTTCAGTTCTTTTTGATGACAATGACACCATAATGACTCACTGTAATGCAGGAGCATTAGCTACAGTAGCTTACGGAACAGCACTAGGTGTAATTCGTGCAACTAGAGAGAGCGGAAAAAATATCAAAGTCATTGCTACTGAAACAAGACCTGTACAACAAGGTTCTAGATTAACTGCATTTGAGCTAAAACATGATGGTTTTGATGTCAGTTTAATTCCTGACACTGCAGTGGGATATACCATGGCAAATGGTCTTGTAAACAAGGTTATAGTTGGTGCAGACAGAATTGTAAAAACAGGTCATGTCTTTAACAAGATTGGAACTTATCAAATTGCTACTATGGCAAAACAACATGGAATTCCATTCTATGTAGCAGCTCCATTATCGACATTTGATATGAAAAGCAATGCCAAAGATGTGGTAATTGAGATGAGAGAGGGAACTGAAGTCACAGGAATTGGTGATAAAAAAACTGCACCTGATGGCATTAATGTGATAAATCCAGCATTTGACATAACTCCACCAGAACTAATTTCTGGAATAATTACTGAAAAAGGAATAGCTCAGCCTCCATATGATGAATCTATCAAAAAATTATTTCAAGTTAACAATTGAGATTCCAGTTGTAGCTGGTATTGGTATTCCTGTTTACTTCTATTAGAGTATAAAATAGTTTTCGTTGTTTACTACAAATTTCTAAAATAATATAATAAGAAAAAAAATATAGAAAAATTAAAATGAAATAAATAAAATATTAACGTGTCTAATACATGAAAATAACGCACCTGCAATCAGCAGCAGTGATAATAGAACATAATGGTATCAAAATTTTATGTGATCCTTGGCTTGTAGATGGGGAATATTATGGTTCATGGGCTTTATACCCACCATTTGAATTTAACACTGAAGATTTTGATGATATAGATTACATCTACATAACACATATTCATCCAGATCATTTTAGTAAAATAACGTTAGCTAGATTAAATAAACAAATTCCAGTAATCATTTTGAATTTTCCAGAAAAATTTCTCAAAAAAAATATTGAAAGTTTAGGTTTTAGAGTTTTGGAAATTAATAATGATATACGAACACATCTAAAAAATGGATTATACATAACAATCCTTGCGGCAGATTACTGTAATCCTGAGTTATGCTCAAAGTTTTTTGGTTGCGCTCCAATTGAAACAAAATTTGGAGCTACAAGTATTGATACAATAGCTGTAATAGATAATGAAAAAGAAGTTATAGTGAATACCAATGATTGCCCAATCGAATTATCAAAGTTTTCAATTTTAAAAATTAAAAATCAGTTTAACAAAATTGATATGTTATTGGTGGGATATGGGGGAGCTGGCCCTTATCCTCAGTGTTTTAAAATGCCTAAAGAGGAGAAGAAAAAAGCTGCAGAAAAAAAGAAAACCCAATTTTTATCTCAGGCAGAAATGTTTGTAAATTTATTAAAGCCAGAATTTTTTATGCCATTTGCTGGGAGATATACCCTTGCTGGACCATTACACAGACTGAATGATTCTAGGGGACTGCCTGAACTTGAGGAATCATATGAATATTTTCATAAATCTTCTAACATTAACTCATCAGAACAAAAATGTATCATAATTAATTCTAAAGAAAGTTTTGACATCACAACAAAGCAGTTATCAAAACCATATACTAGAATAAACACAGATGAAAAAAATCAATACATAAAAGATGTTTTATCTAAAAGAAAATACGATTTTTATGATGATGATGAACCATCAGATGATGAATTAATTTCATTGATTCCTAAAGCTTTTGAAAGATTTGAGTATAAACGAAAGCAAATAGGATTTCATTCAGATACAGTAATCATAATACAGATATCAGAAGAAACCGCTTGTATCATTACATGTAATGATAATAGCTACAAAGTTGTTTTATCAAAGGAAATAAAGCAAAAAAACAAGTATGTAAAAATTTCAACAGACAAAAAAT
>Ga0209987_10002411_pt1 | contig 10368 bp, 16 predicted proteins | sample N074metaG_FD_182134 | JGI IMG/M metagenome (GOLD analysis project Ga0209987, IMG submission 182134) | Deep subsurface microbial communities from Kermadec Trench to uncover new lineages of life (NeLLi) - N074 metaG (SPAdes) (version 2) | ecosystem: Environmental > Aquatic > Marine > Ocean trench... | reverse complement strand
TGCTTTTTGAGTACGAGTATTTGTTCCAATGTAAATTTTTTTTGAACTGTAGATATACCAAACAGGTACAATATGCGGTGTTTTGTTTTTACCTATTGTTGCAAGTCTCAAGACCTTTTGAGATTTTAAAAATTCATCCCTTCGACGCATGTTTTCTCAGTCCTAGCAATACAATAAAAACACCAACACCAATAGTTGCAACTGAAACTTTTTCACTAGTAATATCTGAATTTAACAAAAATTCTATGACAAAATCCTCTGTCCAGATAATCAATTGTCTAACTAATGAGATAGTTCCAATTACAATAAACAAAACCCCAACGGCAGTAGTTGGATTTCTGCCTCTACGATAATAATTGGAACTCATTTATTTTGTCTTAGACAATTTTGATACCGGGATTCTTTAATTTGTTTCTAATCATTGCATTTAGTAACAATGGAGTTGATATTTCAGACATATAGGACAATTCCCCAGGTCCCAAGTAAATTGGTCTTAATCCTTTGATTTCATTAATCAACCCATTTACAACTTCAACTGATTCTTTGTCATCACCACAAACAAAAATATCGTAATCAAGTACTAGGGTTGGATTTACTAGTTTCTTCTCAGAGATTACATGAAATGCCGAAACTAATTTTGATTTGTCTTTGAGATATTTTGAAACAAGTTGATATGAATATGGTTTGTTTTCCTTTATAGGAATAAACTCAAAGCCCACATCAGTTTTTACCATTGGAACAATTGGCGATATTACAACACAGCTTTCTTTAATTTCAGGTAAAATTACAGAGCAAAGGGAATCAATATTCTCATATGGAATGGATAAAACTAGAACGTCGCTCTCTTTTGCAACTGAGAGGTTATCCTTTCCAGTAATTGTTCCATTAATTTCTCCAAAGGATTCTTTTGCAAGATTTGTATATTCTTCTGCAGAACTTGATGCTCGCGAGGCATCTCTTGATCCAATTATTACATCATGGTTTTTAGACCATCTCAATGCAAAACCTTTTCCCATTCCACCTGTTCCGCCAATAATTCCCACTTTCATGATTTTCGTCTGATAATGTTATTATTATCTCTATTTGAAGTCCCATCCAGTTGGGCTCAATTATTTTTCTCAGACACGGACAAGCTAAAAACAACACAGAAAGGATTCTAGCTGGACGGACACCTGGTGTTCCCCTAACTGAAGAGGGAGTTGAACAATCAGAAAAAGCTGCTAAATTCTTAGAGGAAATGAATATTTCTACAATTTATTCTAGTCCGATTGAGAGGGCAAAAAATACAGCAGAAATTGTTGGCAAACACATTTCTATTGATGTAAAAATTGATGACAGATTAATCGAACTTGATATGGGAAAATTTACTGGAAAGCCTTATGATGAAATTTTTTCTAGTCATGGAAATGTATTCATGAAATTCTACAGAGGAGAACTAGAAATTGCACATAATGGAGTCGAAACTTTTGAACAAGTTAAAAAGCGAATACGAGACATGGTTGATCATGTGATAGATAATCATCCAGATGAGAATGTAGTTCTAGTAACCCATATGGATCCGATCAAAGCAATGCTTTCTACAGTAGTTTCCTTTTCTCCTGAGAACTTGTATGAATTAATCATTCCAAATGCATCTCTAAACATTTTTAGAGAATACAAACGCAAGTTTTCAATTTCTGGAATAAATGTAATGCATCCAACTCGCTTCAATAATGTTTGGTAGACAATAATCTTAAAAACCCTTAAATAGAAAATATAGGTCACGACAGTCACCGATAATGGGGAATTTACTTGGTCTGTTCTTAGTATTGGCTATTATAGTTATTATTCCTACAATCGATCATGTTTTTGCACAGGCTGATGAACCAGGTGAATATATTGATCGTAGAGTTTTGATTTGGAATCTATTCTTTAAAATGATGACTGTAGCATTTACAGTAGGTGCGGTAGTTTCTGGAACTATGATTTGGATTTGTTGGAGATTCAGAGAATCTCATCCAAAAGCAACACCAACTGCATATGAAGCATCAAACACATGGGGGGGACCTGCATAGATGGGACATCATTCTAACTGGCCTGAATGGCTTTACATTGGCGTTATTGTAGCTTTGATGGTTTGGGTAGGAGCAGAAGCTTGGAACGTTGAAAGACTAATTGAGCACGTTCCAGCTGATGCTGTGGTCATTAAAGTTACTGGACAACAATGGTTCTGGACGTTTGAATATGAAGATGGAACAAAAGAGGTAGGAACCCTACATGTAGAAGCCGGAAAAGCTTACAAATTTGAAGTAATGTCTACTGATGTAATTCACTCTTTTAACATTCATGATTATGTTGTCTTGATGGATGCTGTTCCAGGAAGAGTCAATACGGTTTGGTTTGCACCAGATAAAGCAGGCGAACATGATATTCAATGTAGAGAGTACTGTGGATTGATTCATTATAATATGCGTGGAAAATTAATTGTCTCGGAACCATCAACATGATGCTAACGCTTTTATCTAAAAATCACTCGATTATTTGTGAGGTAGATAACTAATGGTGCTAGAACTACAAAAACCACGTCCTATATGGCAAATAATGTTCTCAACGCATCACACAGATATAGGATTACTCTATCTTATTTTGTCAATATCATTTTTGTTCATGGGAGGTGCTCTGGCACTTATAATTCGAGCAGAACTGTTCTTCCCGGGATCACAAATAATCGATTCTATGACCTTTAACAGAATCTTTACAGTCCATGGAACTACATTGATCTTCTTGTTCATCCTTCCAAGTGCATCAGCTGTTGGAAACTACTTTGTTCCAATTATGGTAAGGTACAAGGACATGGCATATCCAAAACTCAATGCAATCGCATTTTGGATGATTCCTCCCGGTGCTGCATTAGTTTGGTTAGGTTTTGCCGACTTTACGTGGTATGCCACACCACCGTACTCTATCATTAGTTCACCTGGTCCAGCTGCTGACATGTGGATATTTGGACTAAAGATTTTGGGAATTTCCTCAGTACTTGGGGCAATTAACTTTATTGTGACAATTATGAAATGTAAACACCCTGACATGTCAATGGGCCAACTCCCGTTGTTAGCTTGGGCATTTTTGACCTCATCAATGATCATAGTTGTTGCCATTCCAACATTTGCAGCAGCTCTTCTGATGTTACTTACTGACAGACTGGGAGTAAGTGGATTCTTCAACCCTGCTATGGGTGGCGATCCTATAGCATACGCACATCTATTTTGGTTTACGTTCCATCCGGAAGTCTATGTCTTGGTAATTCCAGCAATTGGAATGATGTATGAGATTATTCCAAGATTCTCAAGAAAACCAATCTATAGCAAGTCCTCCGGTATCTTTGCATTTGTAATGTTATCTCTCGTAAGTTTCTCATCATGGGCACACCACATGTATGCTACAGGTATGTCTTTTACTGAAAAAACAGTATTCATGATTGGAACTTTGGCTGCAGTACCAGCATCTGGAATGCACGTATTCAACTTTATCGCTACTATGTGGAATGGTAGAATTAAATTCGCTACCCCAATGATGTGGTCAATTGGAGGTATTGCCTTGTTCTTCTCAGCAGGAGCAGGGGGTGTTGCCAATGCTGCAATGCCATTAGACTTTACGACCCATGATACGTATTGGGTAGTTGGTCACTTTCATCTATTTGTAATGGGTACAATTGCATTTGGAACTATAGGATTCATTTACTACATGTTCCCATATGTAACTGGAAGGATGTACAATGAAACAATGGGCAAAGTCCATTTCATAATGTCCTTTGTAGGTGCCATTTTGGTATTCTTTACCCAACATATGCTTGGTCTTTATGGTATGCCACGTAGAATTTTTGACTATCCACCCATTCCTGAATGGATTGTCGGGAACCAAATTGCATCAGTAGGAGCAATGATAATTGGTGTAAGCATGGCGCTTTTCTTGTATAACCTCATTTACAGTTCTGCTAAAGGAAAACCAGCAGACATTCACGATCCATTTGGTCTTGGAGGCAAATACTACTATCCCTTTGAAGCAAAGAACCCACATCATAATTAGGAGAAATTGAGTAATGATTGAAAACGAAATAGTATATCGAACAACCCCTGCCAGACTGGGATATATGATGGCAATCATGTTGGGTATTTGCATCGTTGGGGCAGCTATCTTCTTTGGTATGTGGGATTATTGGATTTCGTCTCCAGCACCAGTTGTCGCTATGATGGCCGGTATAGTAGAACATGGGGCACCAGCAGTTGCCACTGGAAAAACAATTACACAAGATTTGAAATTTGTCGAATCAGAGGATGGATTTAGTGATTTAGCGTTTAATGCGTTAACAGGAGAAGAGGGACATAATCCAACAATTCATGCAAATGTTGGTGACAAAATTGTATTTACTGTAGAAAATGCTGGTAAAGGATTCCATGCATTCGGTGTTACTTCGGCCGAAGAAGGATTTAGTGGAATTGTTCCTGGTAGTGAAGTTGCTGCCGCCTCAAGTCCATTAAGGGCAGGAGAATCTGGCTCATCTGAATTTGTTCCAGGCGAAGAGGGGACATACTATTACATTTGTACTGTTCCAGGACACAGAGACTTAGGAATGGTTGGAGAAATTATTGTAGGTGCATCAGAAGGCCCAGCAGAAGCTGCTGCTCCAACTGGAGTTAGCCATGACTTCAGTGTTGACTTTGTGGAATCGGAGGACGGATTCAGTGATTTAGCGTTTAATGCGTTAACAGGAGAAGAAGGACATAATCCAGACTTTGTAGTAAATTCTGGTGATGAAGTAACCTTTACAGCAACAAACGCAGGAAAAGGATTCCATGCATTTGGAATTGCTACATCCCCTGATGATTTCAATAACGTACTTTGGGGCTCTGAAATTGCAGCAGCGACGGCACCACTAAAGTCTGGTGAATCTGGAATGTCTACATTTACTGCAGGTGCACCAGGATCTTATTATTACATATGTACGGTTCCAGGCCATGCATCACTTGGCATGCAGGGATCATTCATCGTAGAATAGTATTGGCTCTTCAATATCTCGCTCTATCAACTCTAGTTGTACTATACTCTCTGATGTTTATTGGTGGATATGTATCAGCTGCAGGACTTGGATTAACCTGCCCAGAATGGCCTCTTTGTCCTAGTGGGGTGTTGCCAAATGAAGAATATCTTATCGAATGGATTCACAGATTTGTCGCAGCAACTACGGGAACACTAGTTATTGCTACATCAGTAGCTAGTTGGATTAATAAAAATGCAGGTAGGAAAATAAAATTCACTAGTACTTTTGCATCAATACTTGTAATTACACAAATTACATTAGGTGCAATGGTAATCGATCTTAAACTTCATGCAGTTTTAGTTGCAATTCATTTAGGAGTTGGGATTCTTTTATTTGCAATGGTTCTACTTACTACTTTATTTGCATTTAAAATTACCAAATCAACCATTGAAACTAAGACTTAGATTTGAATTTTAGTTTCTCTGGAAAATAGATGTAGGTTACTACCACTCCTAATACTATGGCACCTATTGCAATGGATATGATAAAAATATATCCAAATGGATTTTGAGTTCCCATGTTAAATATATAAGTTAAAACTCCTGAAGTCCCATCCATATCATACAAATCAACTCTAACAATGTGATTTCCTGAATATTTCCAAATGTAGTCCAATTCTATATGTCCTCCTTCGTATGACTTTGGAGGTATCGTATCAATTAGCTGATCATCGTAAAAAAATCTAGCTCCTAAGGTAAAACGATCTACTTCCTCAAAATCAGCATCAGTTACTCTAAAAAGAATCTCGGAAGTTTCTCCTATTTGTGGAAATTCAGGTAATGTAGCAACCTGAACTCTATATCCACCCAAAAAAGATTCGGCTGAATTAAACATCGAGTGTCCATTGGCTTCAGAAAAAACTGGTACAATTGTTAAGAATAAAAAAATTATTACTGCAACTGATCGGAATTTTATCATTCAACTAATTGATTTTATACCATGAATAAAGTGTTGAACAATTTGGACAAGAAAATCTTCAAAACCTTTAAATCCTAATCGGCAAGATATTCATTCGTTGACTGTCGTAAGTAAATCAATCGATATCAAAACGCCAGTTGATAATGTTTTCACATATTTTGCACGACCAGAACATGTTTCTGATCAAATCAAAAATGATACTGTAGGAATGACTGTTGTTCCTATGGATATCAAAGAAGGAATGGGTGTGGGAACAACTTTTAGAATAATTGGTGATTTTAGTGGCAAGCGCTTGGAATGGGATTGCGAAACAACAGAATTCATCAAAAATGAAAAAATTACTGCGAAACAATTTAAAGGTCCATTCAAAAGATGGCAAATTACAAATGAATTCAAGTCTCTAGGTGAAAATCTGACCAGAGTAACCATGACAGTAGATTATGAAATGCCATTTGGTCCATTAGGATTAATTTTAGACAAGGCAAAGTTTGCAAAGTCTGCTGAAAAAGGTATGGAAACTGCCCTCTACAATGTTAGAGGTTTACTTGAAGGAAATGGTTCTATTCCAGTATACATAACCTTAGACGCATACAGAAAACTTCTTGCTGAAAAGAAAAAGATGAATGATGTACCAGTTTCAACTGTATTAACTGCAATTCTTGAAAAATACAACGAAATTCAAGCTACACAAAACTAAATTTTATTTTCTAATCTTAAGATTAATAACAACTCTGGGCTCAGCTATTTTTGTGGGTCTATGGCGCAGCCAGGTAGCGCACCGGACTCTTAATCCGGTTGTCGAGGGTCCGAATCCCTCTAGACCCGCCATCCCCTAGGTGCTATTTCCAGACTTTATTTTCTTGGTATACTATAGTGACTCTGTTTTGTCTAAGGCTTATCCAAATGGATTCGCATTTACGTAGATTCATTTTCCGGATTTCATATAGAGTTGTAGCTAAAAGAGTATCTGAATTCTTCAAAACCCCTCCATCGATTATTCACTTTACCTTGGAAATTGAAAAGAAAGATTATGAAAAATGGAAAAAATTGTTAATTCAAAATAATGTCACTATAGAATCTGTCTTATCTTGGGGAAATAACTCTAAATCGATTTATTTTCATGACCCAGTGGGTAATCTAGTAGAATTTATTACAAAGGGTTCGTGGCCAGTAGATGATTAATCACTATTCTTTTGGATAATCCTAAGTAATCTATTTTGGATCATCTTTTTCATTTTTTACCCAAAACTATCATGAACATTGTATTTTTGTTCTTGGAATGTGGTGAAAAAAATTCTGTAACTTCATCATCATAAAATGTCAAACCAGTAGCTCCAACATTTTGAGAGTACGCAGCAAGATAAAATCTCCCTCCCATTATGCTGGCTTCTATTTGGGCAGCTCTATATCCTCGGTTATCAAGTTTAGCAAGAATTTTTTCCAAGTTAGTCATAAAGAAAACACACACACTACCATCTCCAGGTAGATCCTGATCTAGTCCTAGGTGCATTGCTTCATTTCTGAAAATTCCTTCTTTTAGTAGCTCCAAATAGTTTCTTTTTTTATTGAGATAATAGGTACCAGGTTCAAGATTTTCAACAGAGTTTACTATAAGGTACAAATCAATAATTGAATCTCCATAATTTTGTAAAAAATCTATACAAACTCCTCGTGTCGAATAATGAATAATCGTTGATAATTGTTGAAATGAAATTGATTCCCTAGAAAATTTCCGAGCAGAGCCCCTTTTTATTATTACAGTTTCAATTGGGGCTTCGCTTGAAATCTCATTGAGCTTTGGTTCTAAAACCACACCTTTAGTTGAAGATTGGTAAGATTGAATTGATGTATTTTTTGACCGCCATAACAAAACTTGTTCTGGTGAAGTAAGAGAAGATGCGAGATGTAATTTTGTGATTTCTGGATCATCATAGTTATAGTTTGAAAGAGGTTCTGTTGGTAGATTCAATGTTTTAATTTTAGTTGGTTCTTCTGAGGATGCAGGATTAGCCTTTCCTATCGGAATTAATGCAAGTGAAACCTCTTTTTCTTGATTTAAATCAAGAAGAGAATTTACCATCTTATCTACAAATCCCATTATAACTTTCGTTCTAAAGTGGTGTGAGTTGCACATAGCTAACGTGTTTGCAATAATAGTTCCGCAATCCCAAAACGTGTGACGGTATTCTCGTGTGCCGTACTTTATTGAATTTCTTGTAAAAATGTCAGTGTAAACTAAAATTACTGGAGCGTGTTTTACATTAAATTCATTTGCAGTTGCCTTTACCAGTACACCTCTAAAATCTCCTTTGCGTAATTGATCCAATTTCATCTCCTTGGGGTCAAAGTGATATACACCTGCTTCAAGCCCGGGAATGTCTCCACATACCAAGTAAATCTCGATATGATATAGAGCCCCAGTACAAGAAGCAGCTCTGAATTCAAATTCTCCTAATTCTGCAAAGTTTATTGTTTTTGTGATTCCACTTGAAAAGTACAGTATACGACCTAGACTTTGAAGATCAGGTAGATTATCTGATTCATTTTGTCCAATAGTTCCGGAGATAGATTTGATGGTAGATGAAGTTGGATTTCGGTCAAGAGGTAAAGGAATTCCCTCCAAGGTCTTGTAAATTTTGTATGGATTTGGTCTTAATGCAGGATCATAAAAATGCGGTTTCATTAGAAAAATTCCGTTAGGATGTTTAGTGCCGTTATGATAATTCCAAGTTATTTTAGTTTCGTCGTTATTCATATCCCTCTTTTGCTAACACATAGGTCCTAATCTTACCTTTGCTGTGCAGCAGTTTGAAAAACTTTCTGAATTTAAGATTGCAATCTGAACAATGACTGTAACACAGATACTTTGTACATCTACTCTTTTCATCAATCTCGTGTGAAATAAAATCATCTAGCAATATTTTTTCATGCTTACACGTATTCATTATATCAAAATAGGTCAAAGTATCATATAAGATGAGTTCAAAATGGTACTTGATTTAGAATTTCGAAATTTATTAGAAAGAGAACTTCGAAAATCCATAGATTTTTGCTTTAAACAAAATATGGCATTTAAGGAAATTTGGAATTGTACTAACGAAGATGACTTTTTGTATGGATGGTATATGGGTAGATCAGATGATTTTTGTAGAAATCAATTCTTTTTGCACTATCACAAGGCACCTGATGAAAAAGAAGCAAAAGAAATACAAGATATTTTACTTAATCATGCAAAAGATTTTCGCGATCAATTAGCTAAAAAATGAATGTCAGGAAAACCAAAGTTACAATTTTCTGTCCTTTTTGTCACGGTCAACACCTCGATTCAGGAAAATATGCAATCAGACCTCACAAGGTTCACTTGTGTTTTCATTGTGGAAAAAAATTCAAAGTTGCTAAACCTACTATCGGTGTAAAAAATGGATCAAATATGACATTAGAATAATAAACTTATTTTTAATATCCTTTGACCGAATTGAAAATAAACCAGAAATTGGGTAGGATTTGCAAGCTATGTCTCTACAAAGACGCTATCTGATTCTACTGTTACTTTGTATGGAGTCAAATCCTTAAGCTGTGATGCAAATGCGATTAGCTTACCAGTCTTACAGTCCCAAGTTGAACCATGCCAAGGACACGTTACAGTGGAACCTTCCAGTGTTCCCTCAGAAAGATTTGCACCTTGGTGAGTGCAAGTATCATCCATTGCAAAGTAGTTTCCATTCTCATTGGCTACAAGAATTGTTTTTCCCTCTGATTTCACTAACAACATTTTACCTGGAGGTATATCAGAGGTTTTGCCAGCCAATATTTTGCCCATTATTTCCTTTCCTCCTCATTCCTTATAGTGTTTCTTGTATAAGATGTCCAAAATAATTTAAAATAGAATCAAAATAAATATGAAAATAAAGTAAGATAATTCATGGCAGATAAAATTTCTGCAAACGAATTAAGAACAAAAAAAGAGGATTTTGTTATCATTGATGTAAGGGAATCCGACGAAATTGACTCAGGTAAAATTGAAGGATCAGTTCACATGTCTCTTGGATTAACAATAAGAAATGCAAAAAAGAAGCAGATTGAGGATTTAAGGAGTAAGAAAATTTGTACATATTGTGGCACAGGTTATCGTGGAAACATTGCAGCAGATGAATTAAACAAAGAAGGATTTAATGCAGTAACATTGGATGGGGGCTATTCCTCTTGGACATCATAATTTTTCTAATCCTCATCCTTACCAAAAAATAATCCAAACTCATTATACAAACTTCCTAGCCTTCATCCTCTTGATTTTTTCTTGCAGTAAAAGACAGCCTTGAATAAGAGTTTCAGGTCTAGGCGGACAGCCTGGAACATACACATCTACTGGTAAA
>Ga0209987_10002407_pt1 | contig 10378 bp, 9 predicted proteins | sample N074metaG_FD_182134 | JGI IMG/M metagenome (GOLD analysis project Ga0209987, IMG submission 182134) | Deep subsurface microbial communities from Kermadec Trench to uncover new lineages of life (NeLLi) - N074 metaG (SPAdes) (version 2) | ecosystem: Environmental > Aquatic > Marine > Ocean trench... | reverse complement strand
TCCGGCTCCGGTTCTGGCTCCGGCTCCGGCTCCGCGATGGGCGCGGGCTCGGGTTCCGGCTCGATCTCATCAGCCTGCGCGGGAATTGCGAAGAACAGGAACGCGACGAACGCCGCGGTGTTCGATAATACGATGACGCGTGACATGGCCATTCTCCTTCGCGGGCGTCGGGTGTTCAATTCGACCCCTCGTCGGCTCCTAGATCCATTCCATTTCAATTCGGCACAACCCGACCAATTCAGTTCGGCACGACCCGACCAACCGAGCCCTCACCAGCAGCGCTACGTCATGGGACAACGCCCCGACCAACCAACGTGACCCGGCGAACCGGGCCCCATCCCCGCAATCAACCCCTTCCACTATGCAGAGTGGCCCAACCGACTCTCCCCGTTCGCGCGAGGTACCTCACAAGACAACGGCCCTGCGCGGTCTTGATGGGGTTCCGTCAATGGGTCTTGATGCGGCCCGCCAGACCGGATTGCTGGGCGGGCGATGAACACGCATTCTAGGCTCCGATCTGTCTCTGTGCGACCCAATCTGCGTCTCGCAGCGGGTCCTGCCCATGGCTTCAGCAGGCTGCCACCGGCTACCAGATGCCCGTCACCAATCGACGGCCCCCGAAAAGCCAGCCATCGGGTTATCAGAGACCCCCCCGCTCATTCCAGTGCTCTGGGCCTCGCCAGCGGCGGGTCCCGCCAGGTAGGGGTAGATCCCGCTAGCTGGGGGCGGGTCCCCTTCGCGGGTCCATGAGGGAGCGGTGCTGCTTTGCTGGCGCTCTGGCCAGGAAGATGGTTCTGGTCCCGCAAAATGGTCTCTGGCCGGCGGCGGGCCTGTCGGGAGACAACGGCTCTGTGGGGGTTGCTAGGGTGGGCGTGATGTCCAATCGCGGCCCCATTCTCGGTGTCGATCTGGGTGAGAAACGGATCGGGTTGGCGGTCTCCGACCTGGCTGGGAGCATTGCGTTTCCGGTCGGGTTCGTGCCCAGTCTGGGCCGCGTGCGGGATCTGGCGGCGCTGCGCGAAGTGATCGAGGAGCGGGGAATCGTTCGCATCGTGGTCGGGCTTCCGATTCATCTCAGCGGGCGGGCGAGCCCAGGTTCGCAAGCTGCTCAGCGCTTCGCCCACGCGCTCGGTGAGGCAACCGGGCTTCCGGTGGATCTGCTCGATGAGCGCTGGACGAGCCAAGCTGCTGAGCTTTCGCTCCGTGAATCGAAGGGTGGTCGAAAGAAGCGGCGCGAAGCGGTCGACGCGGTCGCGGCGACGTTGCTGTTGAGGACCTATCTGGAGCGTGAGTTTCCATCCCAGGCGCCGTGCGAGTGAGCCGCCGCGCGATCGTGGTCACGGTGGCGCTGGTCGTTCTCGCGCTACTCGTCGCGGCTGCCGTTGCCCAGAGTCTGCGCTGGGCGCTGTCGCCCGCACTGGCATCGGCGCCGCCCGTGATCTTCGACGTGCGGTCCGGAGCCAGCCTGGGTCAGGTGGCGCGAGATCTCGAGTCGCGCGGGCTGATCCGAAATGCGGCCGTGTTCAAGTTGCTCGCCCGCTACCGCGAACTCGATGGCGCGCTTCAAGTTGGTGAATACGAAATTTCCGCTGCGCTTGCGCCGGGCGAGATTTTGACGCGAATCGTCGAGGGACGAGTGGTGGTCTACGAGGTGGTGATCCCAGAGGGACTGACCGCTTCCCAGATTGCGCTGCGCGTCGAGGCCGCGGGGCTCTCGAACGCCGTCGCGTTTTTGGCCTTCGTATCCGAGCCGGGAAGCGCTGGATCATTGGGTGTCGAGGGTGCGAACCTCGAGGGTTATCTCTTCCCGGAGACCTACCGTCTGCCACGTGGTCTCGGCGTTGACGAAGTTGCCAAGGTGCTCGTTGATCAATTTCTCAAAGTCTGGCGCGAGATCGAACCACAGGCGTGGAGCCAGGAACTCTCGATGCTCGAGGTCGTGACGCTCGCGTCGATCGTCGAGAAGGAAACCGCTGCGCCAGAGGAGCGGCCGCTGATTGCGTCGGTCTTTCTCAATCGGCTGCGGCGTGGGATGCGGCTCGAGACCGACCCGACGGTGATCTATGGGATTCCCGATTTCGACGGCAATCTTCGGCGTCGGGATCTCGAGAACGCCGAGAACCCCTACAACACCTATCAGATCCCCGGCCTTCCGCCCGGACCGATCGCGAATCCCGGTGCCGACGCGTTGCGCGCCGTGGTCAATCCCGCCGATAGCGACTACCTGTTCTTCGTCTCGCGCAACGACGGAACCCATATCTTCTCGAAAACCTACGCGGAACACGCGCGCGCGGTGGATCAGTACCAGCGGAAGCGATCGCGGTAGCGGGGCTCGGAAGCTTCGGCAAACGGATCCTGGTGATGGATTGGAGTGTTTGCGCAATGGCGTCCGCGATGGATTGGGGCGTTTGCGCAATCGGGTCCGCCATGGATTTCAGCGATCTCCGCGAACGGATCCCAGACTTCGTCAGTCCAGCGCGACTTGCTTGAGCAGCTGCAGATCGTCCAGCGCTGCGCCCGCGCCGTGGACGACTGCGGTGAACGGATCGTCGCTGCGGAGGATCGGGAGTTTCGTCTCCTGACGCAGCACGACGTCGAGATCGCGCAGCAGAGAGCCGCCTCCGACCAACATGATGCCTCGATCGACGATGTCTGCTGCGAGTTCCGGCGGCGTCTTCTCGAGCGTCAAGTGAACGGTTTCTATGATGGCGTGAATCGGTTCGACGAGCGCTTCGCGGATCTCTTCACTGGAAGCCGCGACCACCTTGGGGATCCCGGCGACGAGGTCGCGCCCTTTGACGTCCATCACCTCGGTCTTTGCATTGATGCATGCCGTTCCGATGGTCAATTTGACCTGCTCGGCAGTTCTCTCGCCTATGAGCATGTTGTACTTCCGCTTGACGTAGTTGATGATCGCGTCGTCCATCTTGTCGCCGCCGGTTCGAATCGAGCGCGACGTGACGATGCCAGAGAGTGAAATCACTGCGACATCCGTTGTTCCTCCACCGATGTCGACGACCATGTTTCCGGTCGCCGCGGTGACGTCGAGCCCCGCACCGATCGCCGCGGCCATCGGCTCTTCGATCAGATAGACCTCGCGTGCGCCCGCAGAGAGCGCGGATTCTCGGACCGCGCGCTTCTCGACGCTCGTGATGCAGGGCGGCACGCAGATGACGATCCGCGGGCGCACCATCTTGCCGCGCTTGTGGGCGCGTTGAATGAAATAGCGGAGCATCGCTTCGGTAATTTCAAAGTCAGCGATGACACCATCCTTGATCGGCCGGATCGCGCGAATGCCACTCGGAGTTCGGCCGAGCATCGCCTTTGCGTCGTGCCCAACGGCCAGGACGCGATCTCCTCGACCGTTCCCATCGTTTGTGACCGCAACGACGCTGGGTTCCGAGCAGATGAGTCCCTTGCCCTTCACGTAGACCAGGGTATTTGCGGTGCCCAGGTCGATCGCGAGATCGTGGGAAAAAAGGCCGGCGATGAGATCGGTAAACATGTGGTGCTTCCTCGATGGCGAGATGCGACGGCAAGGGGCCGTTAGATGTATCGGCAGGAGGTGGCAGAAACTGAGGTGAAGGGAGCGTTCTGGCCCAGAGAATGAGCCCTGCGCGCAGTCGTCAGCGAGCCGTTGCTGGAGCCGGAGGTTGTTCGACGAGTCCCTCGAGCTCACCGAGCTGTGCGCGGAGATTGCCCACGGATTCGCGAATCTCGCCAAAGCGGCTCTCGTAGCCCCGCAAGGCTCCATGTGCGGTGCTCAATTCGGTCTCGAGTGTTACGACCTGGGCCGAAAGTCGGTCGAGCTGGCTCGTCTGGGTCGCGATGATCAGCACGGCGACGACCACGGCCACCGCGAGTATCCAGATCCCCATCCTGAGGTCCGTCCAGCGGCGTCGCGGCTGCGGCGCCCGGTCCGAAGCGCTCTTGCCCGGCGCTGATCCAACCGCGACGAGCTTGGGCTTTGGCTCCGCCACGTCAGCTCTGAATCACGAGTTTGGAGAGGCTCGTCTTGCGCAGGTTGGTCTTCTGGATGGTTCGCACCAGCTCGGCGACCTTTTCGATGTCTGTCTCGAACGGATTGTTACAGATCACACGGACGTTCAGCAGGTTTCCGAGGCGGATGTTCGACCAGTCGAGGTCGTACTGGATCGAATGCTGCCTCGCGAGTTTGATGAATTCGCCGCGCATTCGGGCGCGGGTGTCGTGGGGCGGCTCGGTCTGGGCCGTGACAACCTCGGCGTCGTTGAGAAGTCGCTCCACCATTCCCTTGCGCTCTAGCAGATAGTAGATGCCTCGATCCCTCTGGATATCGTGGTACTGCAGATCGAGCATGAAGATACGCGGGTCGCTCCAGGACTTGCCCTTGGAGTCGATGTAGCCTTGGAGCATTCGTTGCTTGATCATCCAATCGATTTTCCGATCCAGTTTTTCCGGATCGCTGTCGAGGCAATCGAGCACGTACTGCCACTTATCGACAGAGTCCTTGAGTTCATCGCTCACCGGATACTGCTCGATGTATTTCTGGGCCATCTCGCAGTATTCGCGCTGGATCTGGATCGGCGTGTACTCGCGCCCGTTGTCGAGGCGGAGTTTGCGCTTGCAGGTGGTGTCGTAGGAGATGTCCTTGATCGCCTTCACCGGATTGCGAAGCGTGAAATCCTGATTGATGTAGTTGTCCTCGATCATCTGGAGGACGATCGCGCAGGCCCCGACCTTCAGGAAGTTCGTGTATTCCGACATATTGGAATCGCCGACGATGACGTGTAGGCGTCGATACTTCTCGCGATCGGCGTGGGGCTCGTCACGGGTGTTGATGATCGAGCGATCGTTGGTCGTGGTGCCGGAAATCTTCTGATAGATGTGCTGCGCTCTCTGGCTGATGCAGTAGTGGACGCCGTCCTGGGTCTGGAAGACCTTTCCCGCGCCGGAGTAGATCTGTCGGGTGACCAGGAACGGGATCAACTGCTCTGCGAGGTAGTAGAAGTCGACATCGCGATCGACGAGATAGTTTTCGTGACAGCCGTAGCTGTTTCCGACGAAGTCCGTGTTGTTCTTGAAGATCGAGAGCTTGCCGGCGATGCGCTCCTCTCGGATCTTCTCTTCCGCGTAGTTCTGGAGGTCTTCGAGAACCCGCTCGCCGGCCTTGTCGTAGACGATCAATTGGCGCGGAGACGCGCACTCGGGTGTGGCGTATTCGGGGTGGCAGCCAGTGTCCTGGTAGAAGCGTGCGCCGTTTTCGAGGAACACGTTCAGAAAGTGCTCGGTCGTGATCAACTTTTCGAAGAGGAAGCGGATGGCCTTTTCGACCGGCAGCGTCTTGCGCCCCTCCGGGGTGAAGATGATGCCGTACTCGGTTTCGATTCCGAAAATTCGTTTCTGCACGAGACTCCGCCAGCTGGTGCGGCACGTCGGGGTCGGTGGTCAGGTGATCGACCGATCCCCGAACCAGCTCCCGCCCGAACCGCTCATGCGCTCAGAAGCTCTCCTACTCTATCGGAGTTCAGCCGGACGAACTTTCGCCCTTGTCGCTCTCTTTCGAGCACGCAGACTTCGAGGTTCTTCACATCGACGCTTGGTTCGCCCTCTGCGGCCCGCTCGAGGGCTGATTTCCCCAATCCAATCGCTTCCCCAAGGGGGATCCCGTCTCGAACTCTCGAGCTGAGAAAGTCGGAGAGTTCTTCAGCGGCGCCGCCGATCACGCAATAACCGTGATGGTCGCTGATGCTGCCGTCGTATTGGATGCGGTAGATCGCGTTGTTCTCGTGGCCAGCGAGTGTGGAATCGCCGACCTCGACCACGACGACTTCGACCTCCAACGGTTTGAGCTGCTGGGTGAAGGCGTCGCCGACCGCCTGCGAATAGGCGTTGGCGAGAGCGCGGCCGCGCACGTCATCGCGACTGTACGCGTAGCCTTTGATGTCCGCGTAGCGGACGCCGATCTTTCGCAGCTGATCGAACTCGCTGAACTTCCCGACTCCCGCAAAGGCGACCCGGTCGTAGATCTCCCCGATCTTGGACAGTGTGGAGGGGTTCTCAGCCATCATCATGATTCCGACATCGCATTCAATCACGAGGCTGGGCTTGCCGCGGGCTACGCCCTTGCGGGCGAATTCCGCTTTGTCGGTCATCACCTGCTCGGGTGAAACGTAGAAGGGCATGCTCATGACGCGGTCCCCCTGCGGCTCGTTTGTTCGGCAATGATCGCGCGGAATACCGTTTCGATCTCTTTCTCGGACGCGCGTTCGATCCCGTTTTGGGTGCAGAAGTCGATGATGGGATAGATACCCCGCACGACGTCGGGGCCGCCGGTCGCGCGGTCCTCGTCCGAGGCATCCACGAGCGCTTGGACAGCCATCCTGAGCGATTCCTCCCGAGTGGCGTCCAGCCGGTGGGTCTTCTTGAGCGATTCTGCGGCGTAGATTCCACCCGAGCCGTTGGCCGCGTAATCGGTCTCCTCGTATCGGCCGCCCGTCAGGTCGTAACCCCAGAGACGCCCGGCACTGCGACGTCTGTCATAGCCGGCAAAGAGTGGAACGACGCCCAATCCTTGCATGGCGGCAGGCATGTTCTGTCGAACCATCTGGGAGAGTTTATTGGCCTTGCCTTCGAGTTCGAGCGGTTCGCCCTCGATCTTCTCGTAGTGCTCGAGTTCAATGCGCATCAACCGGGCCATTTCGACCGCCGGGCCCGCGGCTCCGGCAATCGCGATCAGCGAGTAGGCGTCAGTCGGATAGACCTTCTCCATGTCACGTGAGGCGACCCGGTGGCCCATCGTCGCCAGCCGGTCACCCGCGATGATGACGCCGTCGGCGTACTTGAAACCCATGACCGTCGTCCCGTGTGGAACCGCGGATGCGTCGAAGCCCCCGGCCAGGTCACTCCAGTCCAGACGGAGGTGGCTGAAATCGACCGCCAAGAGTTCCGAAAAACTCGATCCCTGATAGCTTCCTCTGAACTGCAACGCGCCCCCTCCCCATGTGGCAATTGCGACGCCTGCGGGCAATTTCGATGCCTGTGTAGCGCGCTACTCGCCGCCTCGCTGGACGTAATTCTTCACGAACTCCTCGGCGTTCTCTTCGAGGACCTCGTCGATCTCGTCAACCAGGGCATCCATTTCTTCCTTGAGCTTCTCGCCCTTCTTCGCGAGTTTCTGCGGAGCGTCTCCCTTCGCGTCGCCGCCATCGCCACCGCTCTTCGGCTTCTGCTTGTGCTCGGATTCGGCGGCGTAGACGATCGAGAAGGTCGCTTCGTTCACTCTGGCGCCTTTTGATCTTCCGGTTTGTTTCATTTGCTTTTTCCCATAGGGCTCAGGCCCGCAAGTTATCCACTAGCTCGGTCACCGTTGGTGAATTGTCCAAGAGGGCGCCAACGTGGGCGCGGGTGCCCTTGAGGGGTTCCACCATCAAGATCCGATTGATCGGGTCGTCTCCCACGCCGAACGAGATGGAATCCCAATTCACACCAAAGACAGCTGCCCCATAACGCTTCAGGCACTCGCCTCGAAAATAAGCCCGCGTGTCATTGGGCGGCTCGAGAATGGCGGCCGAGATTTCCTCGTCTGTAACAATTCGCTCGGCCCGGCCCTGTCTTTCGAGAATATAGTACAGACCTTTTTCCGGACGCAGGTCGTGGTACTGGAGGTCGAGCATGTGCACCTGAGGTGCATCCCAGCCGATCGATTTCCGATCCATGAATTGCTCGATGAGGGATTTCTTCATCACCCAGTCGATCTGCTGGTTGAGTTCCATGGGGTCCCGGCCCAGGCAGTCGATCACATGCTCCCATTTCGAGAGGATGTCCTTGGTAATCGGATCGGCTCCGTGAGCGGCGACGTAATCCAGGGCCATTTCCAGATACTCGGCCTGGATCTGAACCGCTGTGAGGCGTTTGCCGTCATCCAGTTGGAGCTCTTTGGTGCAGGTCGGATCGTAAGAGGTCTCCTTGATCGCTCGGACCGGGTCTCGAAGGCTCAGGTCCCTCTTGATCGCGCCGTCCTCGATCATCGAAAGCACGAGGCTGGTCGCGCCGGTTCGGAGATAGATGGTGTATTCGCTGAGATTGGAGTCGCCACAAATCACGTGTAGACGCCGATACTTCTCGCGGTCCGCGTGGGGCTCGTCTCGTGTATTGATGATCGGACGCTTGACCATCGTGTCGAGAGCGACCTCGGTCTCGAAGAAGTCCGATCGTTGAGAAATCTGAAAGTCGCAGTGCGGCCCGCGGTTTTCGCTCCCGACCTTGCCGGCCCCGGTATAGACCTGTCGGGTTACGAAAAAAGGCATCAGATCCTCGACGATCTGCTTGAAAGATGTCATTCGGTCCATCAGGTAATTTTCATGCGCGCCGTAGCTGTTGCCCTTGCGATCGCTGTTGTTCTTGTAGATCAGCATCACCGATCCGTCTGGCAACAAGGCATTGGCCTCCTGCCTGGCCATTTCGACGATGCGCTCACCCGCCTTCTCGTGGATCACGAGATCGCGCGCATTGGTGACCTCGGGGCAGGAGTACTCGGGGTGGGCGTGATCGACGTAAAACCGCGCGCCGTTCACCAGCGTCTTGTTACGCGCAATATTTTCCTGCTGGTTCGGCGTGTATTTTTCGCCGTCCACCTGAAAACCGCGCGCGTCTGCGAGTGGATTCTCTTGGTCGTAATCCCAGAGAATCTCGCCCGCGTGGTCTTCCCGGTAGGCGTTGACGAGCAGCACACAGCTCGAGATGGGATCGAAGTCAGGATCTCCGCGAACGGTGATCCCGTACTCGATCTCCGTACCCATCACCTTTCGAATCGCCATCGGGTCTCCACATTGAGGGTGGCTCCCCCGGGATCTTAGAGGTATTGGCCCGAGGAGACGTTCTCGATAGAGCGTTCATTGCGGTTGATCCCGGTCATCAATGTCCGCACGTTGATGATTCGCTCGCCCTTACGTCCAGAGATCCTCGCCCAGTCGTCGGGGTTGGTGGTATTCGGGAGATCTTCGTTTTCCTTGAACTCGTCGTTCACGGATTCGATGATGTCTTCGAATTTGATGCCGCGCTCCTGATGCTCGATGAGGCGCTTGACGGCTCTCTTCTTGGACCTTGCGATGATGTTCTCGATCATCGCTCCGCTCGCGAAGTCCTTGAAGTAGAAGATCTCACGCTCTCCCTTCGCGTACGTGACCTCGAGGAACTTGTTCTCCTCGGTGCGCTCGTACATCCGCTGGATCGTATCCTTGATCATGCCGTCGACGACGTCCTGCAGGTCGTCCCCGTACTTGGCCAGTGCACTTGGGTGGAAAGGCAGGTCCGGTGTCAGATACTTGGAGAAGATCTCGCGGGCAGCATCCGCGTCCGGGCGATTGACCTTGATCTTGAGGTCGAGCCGGCCCGGGCGGAGCACAGCGGGGTCGATCAGATCCTGTCGGTTGCTCGCACCGATCACGATGACGTTGGTGAGTGACTCGACGCCGTCGATCTCGGAGAGGAACTGTGCGACAACGGTCGCCTCCATGTCCGACGAAATTCCGGATCCGCGCATGCGAAACAGTGAATCCATCTCGTCGAAGAAGATCACGACCGGCACGTCCTCGCTGGCTTTTTCCCGGGCTTTCTTGAAGACCTCTCGCAGCTTGTGCTCGGTCTCGCCGACGTACTTGTTGAGCAGCTCCGGTCCCTTCACGTTGAGGAAGTAGGGAGTCGTCTCTTTACCAGTGCGTTGCTTGATGCTCTTCGCAAGGCTGTTTGCCACGGCCTTTGCGATGAGTGTCTTGCCGCAGCCGGGAGGTCCGTATAGCAGGATGCCCTTGGGCGGCGTGAGCTTGTGCTCCGCGAAGATATCGGGGTAGATATACGGGAGTTCGATGGAATCCCTGAGGATCTCGATCTGGTCGTCGAGCCCGCCGATGTCTTCGTAGGTGATGTCCGGAATTTCCTCGAGCATAACTTCCTCGACGGAAGATTTCGGGAGCTTCTCGAAACCGTAGTTGGTGCGTGGGTCGAAGAGGATGTGATCTCCGACCTTGAGCTTTTCATGGCGCAGGGGCTCGGCCAGGGTGATCACTCGCTCGTCATCGGTGTGTCCGAGTACGATCGCGCGGTTGTCGGCGATGAAGTCCACAATCGAGGCAATCTCGCCGCGCGCGACGTAACCCGATGCTTCGATGATGTTGAACGCCTCGTTGAGAACGACGAACTGTCCCTCCTCGAATTGGAAGGGATCGACGTCCGGGTGCACGTTGACCCGCATGGGGCGGCCATCGACGACGATCTCGGCCGTGCCGTCCTTGTTCGTGCGATTGAAGATGCCGTAGTTGTTGGGCGGCGCGCAGAGTTTGTCGACTTCCTCTTTGAGGAGTTCGATCTGCTGCTTGGCGTCGTGAAGGGTGTTTACGAG
>Ga0209987_10002406_pt1 | contig 10380 bp, 9 predicted proteins | sample N074metaG_FD_182134 | JGI IMG/M metagenome (GOLD analysis project Ga0209987, IMG submission 182134) | Deep subsurface microbial communities from Kermadec Trench to uncover new lineages of life (NeLLi) - N074 metaG (SPAdes) (version 2) | ecosystem: Environmental > Aquatic > Marine > Ocean trench... | reverse complement strand
CGCCCTGGTCATGCTGTTCGGCGTCGCGGTCGGCACTTATTCCTCTATCTTCATCGCCTCGCCCGTGTTGCTCGCTATCGAGCGACGCTGGCCCGGCGCCCAGGTGAGGGGCGTCAAGTCCCCGGTGCCGGGAACCTCCAGCAAGCGGAAACGGCCGCAGACAGTCAGCTAACCCATCGTGCTGGTCGACTCGCACTGCCACCTCGGCGACCGCGCCTTTGCGGACGACCGGGCCGAGGTTGTCAGCCGCGCCTGGGACGCCGGCGTGTCCCGCCTCGTCATCATAGGGGAAACGCGAGCGGCTACCGAACTTGGCCGGACCATGGCCCGGGAGGATGCCCGCATCGGGTTCACCGCCGGCGTTCACCCCCATGACGCCCGAGAGTGGTCGGACGATACCGCCGACTGGCTGCGGTCGCTGGCGCCCGATCCCGGGATGGTGGCGCTCGGCGAAATTGGCCTCGACTACCACTACGACCACTCGCCCCGCGCGGCCCAGCAACAGGCATTCGAAAGACAACTGTCCCTGGCCCTCGAGTTGGGGCTCCCGGTCGTGATCCACGCTCGCGAGGCCGACGACGACATCGCCGCCATCCTCCGCAATCATCCGGCGGTGCCGGCCGTCATGCACTCCTTCAGTAGCGGCTTGGGGTTGTGGCGCACCGCGCTGGATCTGGGACACTGCATCTCGTTCAGCGGGATGGTGACGTTCAAGAACTGGACCCTCGACGAAGCCGTCCGCGCCACACCGGACGATCGCCTGTTGCTGGAGACCGACGCCCCCTACCTGGCGCCCGTCCCCCGGCGGGGCAAGCGCAACGAACCCGCCTTCGTTCGCCACGTGGTGGAGCGAGTGGCCGACATTCGCCGGCAGCCGGTCGACCAAGTCATCGAGCACACCGGCGCCAACGCGGCCCGCCTGTTCGGCTGGGAAGCAACACCCGGCAACGCATAGGCCCCTCGACCATTCTCCAACTACTCCCGGCATTCATTATTCAATATTCATTATTCAATATTCAATATTCAATCTGTTCTTATTACCCTTAGCGGACTCTCGAACCAGCCATTTCAGGAGCACACCTTGTCATCCGTACCCTCCGACATCGCCATTGCCCAGGCCGCCACCCTCAGACCCATCGCCGATGTGGCAGCCGACCTGGGGTTGGGCCCAGAGGATATCATCCAGTACGGCCACACCAAGGCCAAGATCCTCCCGCGGGCCATCGAAGGCCGTCAGAAAAAGGGCCGCCTGGTCCTGGTGACCGGTATTAGTCCCACCGCGGCCGGGGAAGGGAAGTCGACCTGCGTGGTCGGCGTGGGCCAAGCCCTCCGCAAGATGGGTAAGGATGTTCTGGTGGCGTTGCGAGAGCCGTCTTTGGGACCGGTGTTCGGCATCAAGGGCGGAGCGGCCGGCGGTGGCTACTCCCAGGTGGTTCCCATGGAGGAGATCAACCTCCACTTCACCGGTGACTTCCACGCCATCACCTCGGCCCACAACCTCCTCTCGGCCATGCTCGACAGCCACATCCATCATGGCAACGCGCTCGGCCTGGACCAACGGCGCATCAGCTGGCCGCGAACCATGGACATGAACGACCGAGCCCTGCGCCACGTAGTTCTCGGCTTGGGCGGGATCAGTGGCGGGCCCCCCCGGGAAGACCATTTCGTGATCGTGCCGGGGAGCGAGGTCATGGCCATCCTCTGTCTGGCCACGGGACCGGCCGACCTCGAACGGCGCCTGGGACGGATCGTCGTGGGCCTGACCCGCGACAAGCAGCCGATTACCGCCGCCGACCTGCAGGCCGACGGGGCCATGGCGCTCCTCCTCAAGGATGCCTTGCTGCCCAATCTGGTCCAGACGCTGGAGGGGGGGCCGGCACTGATCCATGGTGGGCCGTTTGCCAACATCGCCCACGGGTGCAACTCGATCATGGCCACCGAACTGGGTCTGTCACTAGCCGATATCGTGCTGACCGAGGCCGGCTTTGGTGCGGACCTCGGAGCCGAAAAATTCTTCGACATCAAGTGCCGCGCGGGAGGACTCAAGCCCGAGGCCGCCATCCTCACCGCCACCGTGCGGGCCCTCAAGATGAACGGAGGAGTCGCCAAGACGGATTTGCTCACCGAAAACATGGAGGCGCTGCGCAAGGGGTTGGCTAACCTCGAAGTCCACGTCCGCAACGTGCAGAAATTCGGCGTGCCGGTGATCGTGTCGCTCAACCGGTTCCTGTCAGACACCGAGGAAGAGCTCGCCACGGTTCTCGAGTTTGCCAAGGGGCTCGGCGTGCGCGCGGCCCTCGGGGACTTTTGGGCCAAGGGCGGAGAGGGAGGCATGGCTGTGGCGCAGGAACTTCTCGATCAGCTGGACGAAGGCAAGGCGGACTTCAAGCCGCTGTATGACGAAACGCTGCCCATCACGGAGAAGATCGAGATCATCGCCCGGGACATCTACGGTGCGGACGGCGTCGACTTTCAAAAGAAGGCCCTGACACGGATCGCCGTGTGCGAGTCGATCGGCATGGGTCAGACACCGGTGTGCATCGCCAAGACCCAATACTCGCTGACCGACGATCCGGCCAAACTCGGGCGGCCGTCCGGCTTCCGCATCACCATTCGGGACGTCTATCCTTCGGCCGGTGCCGGCTTCGTGGTCGCCCTCGCCGGCGACATCATGACCATGCCGGGGTTGGGCAAGACGCCGGCGGCCCAGAGGATGCGCCTCCACGAGGACGGAACCATCGAAGGACTCTTCTGACCGGGATGACCGACATGGACTTCGTTACTACCGACCAGGCACCCGCCGCCATCGGCCCGTACAGTCAGGCGACCATCGTAGGAGACCTGGTGTTCACCGCGGGGCAGGTGGCACTCGACCCCGCCACCGGGACGGTGATCGAAGGCGGCATCGAGGCCCAGACGGCACGCGTGCTGGAGAACCTGGCCGCGGTACTCGCCGCCGCCGGATCCTCGCTGTCCCAGGTGGTCAAGACCACCGTGTTCCTGACCGACATGGCGGATTTTCCGGCGATGAACCAGGTTTATGCCCAGGCGTTTGGCGATCACAAACCGGCCCGCGCCACGGTGGCCGTCGCCGGGCTGCCTTTGGGGGTGCGCGTCGAAATCGAAGCCGTGGCGACACGCTAGCAATCCGGAGGGGGCGGATCGGGCCTGGTGGCTCGGCCGGTCTTCAAAACCGTGACAGAGAAGCCATCGGCATGCTCTGGTGGGTTCGATTCCCACACGCTCCCGCCATCCGGCTCGGTCGGGCGTCCATGAACACCCTCCTCGTCATCAACCCCGCTGCCGGGCACGGGCGTGGTGGCCGTCTTGCCTCTCAGGCGATCTCGGACCTCGGCCGTTTGTGGCCCCAAGCCGAGGTGATCCGGACCACCGAGCCGGGGAGCGCCACGACGATCGCCCGTGACGGGGCCGAGGCCGGCCTGGACACCATCCTGGTCCTCGGGGGCGACGGCACCATGCACGAGGTGGCCAACGGTATTCTTCAAGCCGGGGTGCCTGCTCCACCCGCGATCGCGGCTCTCCCCGTGGGTACCGGCAACGACTTCGCCCGAATGACGGGAACCCAGGGCATGAGGGTAGGGCGGGCTCTCGAAGCGCTGGCGCCGCGGCGCAAGAGGTACATCGACGTGGGGCGTGCCTGGGACGAGTACTTCATCAACAGCCTGGGGGTGGCCCTGGCCGGCGAGGTCGCCTACCGGGTCAACCGGATGAAGCGTTTGGGGGGGCTGCCCGCCTATCTTGTCGCTGTGTTGCAAACCATGGGGAGCTACACGCCGATGCACTTGACGGTCGTCAGCGACGACGGGGAAGTTCTTTCGGAGGATTGCCTCGCGTTGGAGGTCGGCAACGGATCGACCTCGGGTGGAGGGTTCCGCCTCACACCCGACGCCCGCCCCGACGACGGCATGCTCGATTTCTGTTTCATCCGGCCCCTGGGGAAAGTCGGCCTCCTGACCAAGCTTCCCCGTGCCATCAGCGGCCGCCACGTGGGGCTCCCCCAGGTCACCATGGGGCGCTCGTCCCGGATTACCATCCGGTCCAAGGACCGGCCGCTCAAGGCCCACTTCGACGGCGAGTACCGTTGTCCCGGCTCCAGGGAAATCACCATCGCCACGCTGCCGGGAGCTCTCCCCGTTCTGGTGACGGAACGATCCATCCTGGCGGGGCCGGCATGAGGGCCGCCGGAATCGTGTTCATCGGGGCGGCGGCCCTCTGGCCGGCGCCGGCCATCGGCGCGCAAGAGTTGAACCCGCCCCCGCCCCTGTCCCTGGCCCCGCCGACTGGGCAACGGGACCCGGTTGGCACGATCGGGGAGCTGGCCGCTCAGGGAGTGCCGGACCTGCAGCGTCCGGTGTCACCCATGGGCGCCTTCTGGCGTTCGTTTCTCATTCCCGGATGGGGGCAGGCCAAACTCGACCGCAAACTCACCGGCGGCCTGTTCATCGCCGTCGAGGGGATCAGCCTCGGCATGATCGTGAAGATGAATCATCAACTGGGTTATCTCCAGCGCACCAACGACCCTGCCGCGGAAGCCAAGGAACAGCAGCGGGAGGACTGGATCGCCATCTTGGTGTTCAACCATCTCATGGCCGGTCTCGATGCCTTCGTGGGCGCCCACCTGTGGGATTTTCCGGACGACCTGCAATTGCGGGGCGTTCCCGGCGGCTACGGTGCCCAAATCACTGTGCCCATCAGGTTGCCATGAACAGAGCCCCCATCGGCATCTTCGATTCCGGGATCGGCGGTCTGACAGTCACCAGAGCGATCTTCGAGCGACTACCGGCCGAGGCGACCATCTATTTCGGTGACACCGCCCGGGTCCCCTATGGGCCGAAGTCGCCTGACACCGTTCGTCGCTACAGCATGGAGATCCAGACCTGGTTGCTGGGCCAGGGAGTGAAGGCGATCGTGGTGGCGTGCAACACCAGTTCGGCTCACGCTCTCGACGACCTGCGTGCGGCGTCGCCCGTTCCGGTGATCGGGGTGATCGAACCGGGCGCCCGCGCCGCCACCAAGGCCACCCGCGGTGGGGTGATCGGGGTCATCGGCACCGCCGGCACCATTCGAAGCAACGCCTACGCCAAGGCCATCCATGCGCTACTGCCGGCGGCGACGGTCGAACAGGTGCCGTGTCCCTTACTGGTTCCGTTGGTGGAGGAAGGCTGGTTTGACCACGAAGCCACCCGTATCATCGCGGCGGAGTATCTCGATCCACTGGTGCGGGACGGCCTGGATACCCTGGTGCTCGGCTGCACCCATTACCCCCTGCTGAAACCCTTGCTCCGCCGCCACCTCGGACCCCAGGTCTCCCTCATCGACAGTGCCGAAGAAACCGCCAAGGCCGTGGCTGCCCGACTCGCGGAATTGGATCTGGCGGCGCCGGACGGCCACGTGGGATACCATCGCTTCGTGGTGAGCGACGACGAGGCGCGGTTCCTCGAGGTGGGAGGAAGGTTCGTGGGGGAGAAGCTGAGGAATGTGGAGACGGTCCCGCTGGGCTAGGCTGCCGATCTCATCCGGCCACCGGCCTCGGTCTACCGTCTACCCAGGTGGTTACACGATTGGGGATGACCGGGGGGAGCAGACTTGAACGCCGCGAATAATGAATGCCACGGGAATAATGAATAGTGAAAGTTGGTGACTTCACTTCACTATTCATTATTCCCGTGGCATTCATTATTCATTATTCGCTAGCGGTCATTATTCGAAGGAATGCAAGCTCGCGCCAGTCCCCGTGAGTATGGCATATTTGTAACCATCCATCCACGCCCCCGGGTTCACATACGTCCGCCCCGGAAAAATCTCCTCGATGACCGGACGGTGGGTGTGGCCCATGACGATGCCGCCGAGGGCGGGATCGTCCTGCAGCCGGCGAGCGGCCCATGCCCGTTGCCGGGTTGACGCACGCTGGAGCACCGCCGGGTCCCGGGATGTGCTCCCCAGGAACCGGCTCATCTTGTCGACGATCCAAAAGCCGAGGTCCGGGTGGAGCGCGCGCCAAGTGGCGACGGTGGCGGGGTGGCGGGTAATGCGGTGCATGAGCCGCGCCGACCAGTGCTCTTCGGTGAGACCGTCCCCGTGAACGGCCAGGATCCGGCGGCCACCGACGGTCACGGTCGTTTCCAGCGGCGCGAACTCGATTGCCAGGTCCTTTTGCCAGAAATCATCGCCCCAGCGGTCGTGATTGCCGCCGATCATGACGACCGGCATGCGTTTGCGCAACCGGGCCAGGGCGGCCGCCACGGTGAACCCTTCCCGGGGGATTACCCGCCGGTAAGAAAACCAGAAATCGAAGAGATCGCCGTTCACCAGGAGGGAGTCGCCCAGGGTCGGCGCCTGGTGGAGGAACTCCAGCAGCGCCTCCTCCACGGCTGGTGGGGTGATGCCCAGGTGGGCGTCGGCTACGATGAGGAGCTGATTGCCTGACACGGGGCCGAAGATACCGGTGCTGGACCCGTCGGTGCAAGCGGTTGTGTCGTTTGACTTTCCGGGGTTGACGGGTGAAACTTTCTCATCCGGGTCGGGCCGGTAAGGCCGGCCTGTTTGGGCCTTGCGGCCCGGCGTGTCGGGGACCGGCGCGTCCCGCTGAACTCGACCCAGGAGCCATACCGTGCCCCTTCCGGCATCGGCCTCACCCCGGTCGCCCGACAGCCCCGTACAAGGGCTGATCTGCCGCATCCGCCACCGGGTCAACTACTCCGAAGTGGATCAGATGGGGGTGGTGTATCATGCCAGGTACCTGGTGTGGCTCGACATGGCCCGCACCGAGTACCTCCGTGAACAGGGGATGAGCTACCGGGAATTCGAGGAGCGGGGCTATCGTCTGGCGGTGAGCGAAGTCTCCATTCGGTACCGCCAGCCGGCCAGATACGACGACCTCCTCACGATCCGGTGCTGGGTCCACGAGGCGGCTTCCCGCCGGGTGACCTTCGGCTACGCCATCGAGCACTATGAAACCGACCGGCTGCTCGCCACGGCCACCACGGTCATGCTGAGCCTCGATTCCGGATTTGCCCTAACCGCCATGCCGGCTGACGTGCGGCGGCTCCTGGTACCTACCGCGGCTCCAGTCCGTCTCTAGCGGGAAGACTTCGTCATGTCCCACCGCCGAACGGGCGCCTCGATCATCCTCGTTGTTGCCATTGCCCAGATGAGCCCGCGGCTGGTCGTCAGTCAGGGGGTGGAGGAGCTGGCGCAGATCCTCGCCGCCGAGGACAGCCGTCGGTGGGACGCGGAGTTGTTGGCAACCAGTCTCAAGAACCCCGAACCGCTCGTCCGCCGAACGGCGGCCATGGCGATCGGCCGGGTGGGGGACTGGCGGGGGACCGAACTGCTGTTCCCGGTGTTGCTCGACCCGGATACTTCGGTCCAAACCACCGCCATGTTCGCCTTGGGCCTGCTGGAGGACACGCTCGCCGTCAGGCCCATCCTCGAGCGGCTGCGCGCCGTCCCGGCGATCAGCCAGGATCCCGCCGTCGAGGGCGTGGCGGCCCTTGCCAAGATAGGCGGCCCCGAGGCGGCCGCGTTCATCGCCTCGCTCCTGGACGGAACCTCCCTGGCCGCGCTGGAGAACCCGGACCCCCTCGTGGCACAGGCCTTGATCGACGCTTGGCGGCTGCGCGACGAGGCGCCGGTGAGCGCTCTGCTGAACTACGTGGATCACGACAAGGAAGACTGGCGTTGGCGCTCGGTGGTCAGCCTCTCCCGGCTGCAAGCCCCGGAAGCGGGCCAACTGTTTCTCAGGGCGCTGGCCGACAAGTCGCCCACGGTCCGGGCGGCGGCGGCCGGGAGGCTGACCAAACGGTACGCCGCGCGTTCAGGCCTCGACGCCGAAACGTGCATGGATCTCCTGGCCAACGCCGTCAATGATCCCGACGGCCGGGTGCGGATCAACGCGCTGCGGGCTCTGGCAACCTTCCGCCACCCTGAAACGGGACCGGCCATCGCGGTTGGCCTCGACGATCCGGTCCTCAACGTCAGGGTGCAGGCCGCACAGGCACTCGGCCGGGCCGGAGGTCCGCTGGCGGTCACCGAACTCACCCGTGTCTTCACCAGTGGTGGAGACTTCTTCGCCCTGAAACGGGAGGCCTTACTGGGGCTCTCACGTAGCGACAGTGCGGCGTTCACCGCGGTGGCGGCCACCTGGGGAGAGAGCGGCGATTGGCGTCTGCGCGCAGTGGCGGCAGACGGGTGGGGACGGGTGCTCCCCGGGCCACACCCCGACAAACCCGCTTTCTTGACCGATCCGGATTCACGGGTAGTGGCCGCAGCGCTTGGTGCCTGGAGCCGTCAGGTTCCGGATCCCACCAATGACCTGATCCGCGAGGCCCGGCGCCTCATTTCCAATCCGGATCCGGTCGTAAGAGTGGCCGCTGCCGGCGTGCTCGGCTCCGTGGCCGACCCCAACGATGTCTCGGCACTGGGAGCCATGTTCCAGCAGGCTCAGAGCGACGCCATGCCCGACGCCGCCTGGGCCGCCCTGGACGCGCTTCTGATGATCGCCGACGCCAGCGCGGAGGGAGAATCAAAGGTTCTGTTGAGGTTTCTCGCCACCACCCCACGGCCGAGCAATTACCTCGTCCGCAGCTGGGCGGAAAGGAACTGGCCCTTGGCCCTGGAGCGCTGGGGACCGGCGTATCCCATTGAAACGCAACTCTCCCTTCAGGACTACCGTGCAGTTGCGGAGCGTTTCCTCGTCAACCTAGGTGAGGCCTATCCGCACGTCTTCGTCGAAACGGAGCGCGCCGGTACCCTCGAGATCGAATTGTTCGGGCCCGACGCCCCGCTGACGGTGCAACGGTTCCTGAGCCTGGTGGACCGTCGGTTCTTCGACGGTATGCGCTGGCATCGTGTGGTGCCTGATTTTGTTTTGCAAACGGGGGATCCCCGGGGTGATGGGTGGGGCGTAGCCCCAGGGGCAGTTCGAGACGAACTCAATCGACGGCGATACCGGAGCCGCTATGTGGGAATGGCGCTCTCGGGACCGGATTCCGGGTCCAGCCAATGGTTCCTTACCCTAAGTCCGCAACCCAGACTCGACGGCGCCTACACGGTGTTCGGCCGGGTCGTCGGCGCCAGCCCGGGGCTGACACGCCTGACGCAGGGAGACCGGATCCGCACCATCCGTCGATGATGCGCCGCTGGCTCGTCGTGGCCGGATTCCTGGTGGTGGGCTCCCTGGCAGCGCCACCCGCCGCGGCCCAGTTCTTCAGCTTCGGCCAGAACAAGATCCAGTATCGCGGATTCGACTGGCAGGTCATCCACGGTCCCCACGTCGACCTGTATTACTACCCTGAGGAAGAGCACATCGCCGGGGTGGCGCTGGAATATGCGGAAGCAAGTTACGACACCTTGAAGCTGCGATTCGGGCATGAGGTATCCACCAGAATCCCCCTCATCGTCTATGCTTCACACGTCGACTTCAGCCAGACCAACATCCTCCCGTTCGTACCGCCCGAAGGCATCCTCGGCGCCACGGACTTCCTGAAACACCGGATCTCCATGCCCTTCCGGGGCAACCTGTACGAGTTCTTCGCCACGCTGCGTCACGAGATGGTGCACGTGTTCCAGATGGGAATCTCGGCGCAGGCGTACAATCGGGCACCCCGTCTCAGTCGCCCGTTCATCCCCTTGTGGTGGAGTGAAGGTTTGGCCGAGTGGTGGTCCTTCGGGGAGAACGCCCGCGACGAGATGGTCATTCGCGACCTGGTGTTGACTGGGAAGATGCCGTCGCTCGAACAACTGTCCTTCGTGCGCGGCGGGCTGGAATATCCCCTCGGTGGCCGGATACACCGGTGGCTGGCCAAGGAGTACGGGGACTGGCGTGTGGCCGTGTTTTATCGGGAGATGTGGCGCTACGCCACCTTCGAGGAAGCCATCTTCGGCATCTACGGCAAGACGCTCGATCAACTGAGCGAAGAGTTCCGCTTCGCCATGATGCGCTATTACAGCAACGCCATCGAGGAACGCATGCCGTTGTCCGTGGCCGGCACCAAGGTGGCCGACCGGGCCATCAACGCCACCTACGTGGCGGGGAGCGCCAAGGATGGCGGCGAGGTGGTCTACTTGGCTCCCGGCAACGGATACATCTCCATCTACCTGGAAAATCTGCGCACGGGAAGGCGCGGGAAGGTCATTACCGGAGGGCGCTCGGAAGACTATGAATCGTTCCACCCGTTCTCCTCACGCCTGGACGCCAGCCGTGAGGGATACCTCCTGTTCTCGTCGCAGCGACACGAACGGGATGCCCTGGTAATTTGGAACCTGGTCGAGGGCAACCTGGCCGGGCGCTACCAGTTTCCCGACATCACCTCGATCCTCTCACCCAAATGGGCCCCCGATGGCCTGAGCATTTTCTTC
>Ga0209987_10002403_pt1 | contig 10388 bp, 5 predicted proteins | sample N074metaG_FD_182134 | JGI IMG/M metagenome (GOLD analysis project Ga0209987, IMG submission 182134) | Deep subsurface microbial communities from Kermadec Trench to uncover new lineages of life (NeLLi) - N074 metaG (SPAdes) (version 2) | ecosystem: Environmental > Aquatic > Marine > Ocean trench... | reverse complement strand
CGTAGAGCGTCGGCACCACCAGCAGCGTGAGTACCGTGGCGACCAGTAGTCCGGCCATGATCGTGACGGCCAACGAGATGAAGAACGCATCAGTCAGCAGCGGAATCATTCCCAGAATCGTGGTGGCGGCTGCCATGGATACCGGGCGCATCCGGGCCACGCCCGAGTCGACCACTGCCACAAATCGATCTTTGCCGCTTTCGATTTGACCGTCGATCTCCTCGATCAGCACGATCGAGTTCTTGATCAGCATGCCGGTGAGGCTGAGGAACCCGAGAAGGGCCATGAAGCCGAACGGCTGGTCCGTCAGCAGCAGGCCCCAGGCCACGCCGATGACGGCCAGGGGTACCGTCAGGAAGATGATGAGCGGCTGGCGCACTGCGTTGAACAGCAGGATTACCATCAAGATCATCAGGCCACCGAAGATGGGAATGGCCGTCGCCAGGGCGCCTTGTGCCCGGGCTGAGTCTTCGGCCTCGCCGCCCCAGGCGATGGAGTATCCCGGCATGTCTTTCAGGGGGATCTGGTCCGCATCCTTGACCGGGATCGTCTTCGCTTCGTGTCCCGCCAGCGGGTCGACTCCCTCGGGCGAGCTGCGGCCGAAATAGGTGTCGACGTCGACGCCCAAGTCGACCTCGATTCGGGCCTTGGAGCGAGCGAACAGCTCGCTGGCCAGGTTACCGGCCTTGGGGTCTGCGTGAATCTTGATGGTGGTGACCCGGTTGCGCCGGAAGATGGTGGCATCCTCGAAAACGGTTTCCGTTCCGGTCATCACCTGGCCCAGGGGCACCATCCGCTGGGCGGCCGGCGACCAGATCTGCAGTTCGGACAGATTGAAATCGGTCCGCTCGTAGTCCGGGGCCCGCGCCACGATGGCCAGGAGTTCGTCGCGCTCCCGATACACTCCCGTCTGGATGCCGGCGTAGGCGGCCTTGATGACATTGGCCACGTCGGGCCGGTCGATGCCCAGGCGCCGGGCCTGGGCTTCAGCCAGTTGGGGGCGGATCACCTTTTCCTTTTCCCGCCATTCGTCCCGGATGCCCTGGCCACCGGCCTCCCGGAGGATTTGCTTTGAGCGAGCCGCCATCTCGCGTAACACGGTGCGGTCGGGGCCGCTGATGCGCAGTTGGACACGCCCTCCCTCTCCGGGCCCCAACATGAACTTCTTGACGTTGACGGTGGCCATCGGGAGCAAGGTGTCGAGCGTAGCGGTCACCTCGGGGATAATGCCGTCGATCTTGGTCCAGTCGTCCACCGACACGAAGATGGCCCCATAGGCGCTGCCGCCATCCACCGGGGAGTAGGTCAACAGAAAGCGCAGGTCGCCTCCGCCCAGGGCCGTGGCCACGTCCGTGACCCCATCGACACTCAGCAGATACTCCTCCGCGCGAGCGAGGGTGCTTTCGGTGTCCCGGATGTGGGTGCCCGATGGCAGGTACACTTCCATGTAGAACTGGGGACGCGTGGAATTGGGGAAGAACATCTGCTTGAGTGACCCGAAGGCGATCATCGAGATCACAAAAAGGCCCACCACGACTGCCACCGTCACGAACCGGAACCGGAGGCACGCCTCCAATCCCCGCTTGTACAGTTGGTATGCCTTGCCGGCGTATGGGTCGTTGGCTCCGCCGTCATCCTTCTTGGGTTTGGGCTTGAGCAGCATGGTGCCTAGCAACGGGGTGATCGTCATGGCGGTCACCCAACTGAGGCTGAGCGAAATCAGGATGACGGTAAAGAGCGAGCGCGTGTACTCGCCGGTGGCGTCGTCGGAACTGCTGATCGAGGCGAACGCCATAATGGCCACCGCCGTGGCGCCGAGGAGCGGGGTGGAGTTTTTGCCCACCACTTCGATGGCGGCCTTCACCTTGTCCATGCCACTCTCGATCCGTACCTGCATGCCATCGATCACAACGATGGCGTTGTCGACCAACATTCCCAGCGCAATGATCAGGGCTCCCAGCGAGATGCGCTCCAGGACGACACCCTCATAGCCCATGACCAGAAAGGTGCCGGCAATGGTCAGGAACAGAACGGCTCCGATGATGAAGCCACTCTTCAATCCCATGAAGAGGAACAGGACCACCACCACGATGATCACGGCCTCGATCAGGTTGATGATGAACGAGTTGATCGACTCGACCACGGCTTGTGATTGCATCGAGATGACGCCGAACTGCATCCCCAGAGGAATCTGCGACCGCAGTGTCCGCATCTTCTCCTGAATCTCTTCGCCCATGGTGACGACGTTGCCGCCCGTCCGGGTGGACACGCCGATGGCCACCGCCGGGTGGCCGTTGAAGCGGAGGATGTTTCTGGGCGGGTCTTGGTAGCCCCGGCGCACCGTGGCGACGTCCCGCAGGTAGACCAGGTCCTGACCCCCAAGGCTACGGATGAGCAGGTCGCCGAATTCCTGTTCCGACACGAACTCGCCGGTCGGATTGATGGCGATGTAGTCGGGCCCTACGTGAATCCGGCCCGATTCGGCCGGTAAGTTCTTGGCCGAGAGCGCGCGGTAGATGTCGGCCTGGGAAATCTCCAGGGCCGCCATCTTGGCGCGCGCCATCTCCACGTAGACCACCTCGGGCTCGGCACCCCAGATGACCACCTTCTTGACCTCGGCTATGGGGACGATTTCCCGTCGTAACAACTTGGCCACTTCACGCAGCTGGGCGTTGCTATATCCCTCCCCGTAAATGGCGACATAGATCCCGAAAACGTCGCCGAAGTCGTCGTTGACCAAGGAGGGACCGGCACCGGGCGGCAGCTTGCCCTGATAGTCGCCGACCTTCCGCCGGAGTTCGTCCCACACCTGTGGCAGGGTGCTCGCGTCGTACTGGTCCTTGATCGTCACCCGCACGATCGACACACCCCTGCGCGACCACGAATCCACGAACTTGAGCTGGCCGAGTTCCTGGGTTGCCTGCTCGATGAGGTCGGTGACCTCCTGTTCGACCTCCGCCGCCGAGGCACCCGGGTAGAGGGTGATGATCTGGGCGTTCTTGATGGTGAACTCGGGGTCTTCCAGACGGTTGAGGGTGCCGAACGTCATGAGCCCGGCAAACAGCAACACCAGGGTCAAAGTCCAGGTGATGACTTTCTTGTTGATCGAAAATTCGGCGAGATTCATCGAGTGACTCGTGCGGTTACTGCGAGAAATCCAAAGGGCGTACCTGCATGTCTTCCCGCAAGTTGTTGACCGCCGCTATGGCGATGGTTTCTCCGGCGACTAGGCCACTCAGAATCTGAATGTGATTAGGCGGGGTGATCTCTCCCACCGTCACAAGCCGGGACTGCACCATGTGGCTGTCGGAATCGTAGACCCACACGTGGCTGGTACCGGCCTCGTCGGCGTACACCGCCGTGACCGGAACCAGAAAGGTCTCGGCGTCCTGCCGTTGTGACTCTCCCGCCTTGGGACGGACCCACACCTGGGCAGTCATACCCGACAGGATCTGAATGTCGTCCGGCTGCTGCATGGTGAACGTCGCGGCAAATGTCTGCGTGCGGCGGTCGGCTTCCGCCGCGACTTCCTTGAGACTGAGGGGATACTCTCTATCGGGAGCCACTGAGAAGGTGGCGACCGCCTCCATGCTCTGCCGCGGTTGCGGTTGTTGGGCCAGTGCCAGGATCTGCTCGGGGACGTTGATCACGATCTCAACCGTGCTCAGGTTCTGCAGACTGAGGATGATCTCTTTGGCCTGCACGTCCTCGAAATTTTCCACGAACTTGCGGCCGACCCGGCCGCTGAAGGGCGCCCGCAACTCGGTGTAGCCGAGGTTCTGCTGGGCCCGCTGGTAGCGGGCCTTGGCCACGTCGCGCTGGGCCCGGTTGGCCTCCACCTCCGCCAGGGACACGGCCTCACGCTCGTACAGCCGTTTGTAGCGGTTGTAGTCGGCTTCGGTCTTCTCGAACGTTGCCCTGGCCTGGTCCCAATCGAGCTGGTAGTCGATCGGGTCGAGCCGGGCCAGCAACTGGCCGCGCACCACGGCGTCTCCCTCATTGACCGGTAGTCCGATAAGTGCCCCGGGTACCCGAAAGGCCAAGTCGGCGCGGTCGCTGGCCTGCACCGTGCCGGGAAACATCAGTCCCCGATTCTGGGCGGTGCCCACGGTGAGCATGGCCACGGGTCGAACGACGTCCGGCGCCGGCGCCTCCTCGCCACCGCCGCACGCGGCGAGTGCCAGGAGCGCGGTGGCCGTCCGCCACGCTGTCGATGTCGTTGGTGTGCTCCACATCCTCGATAGTCCTCTTGTGCCGCTACTGCGACGGCGTGAGAGTGAGACCAATCCGAAGCCGGTCGACGAATGCCGCCTTGGCTTCGGGTGTTTGTTCGTTTTCGAACCAGGCGATCGACCGCTCGAAGGCGTTGAGGTCGATCAGGAACAAGTAGTTTGCCGCCGCGGAACCCTGATCGGCAGTGAAGCTCTCGTTCTGTGCTTCCAAAAGGTCGGTCACGTTGACTAGACCATGGGCGTACTTGTCCTGCACCACCATCAGATTGCGCCGTGCCCGGTCGGCCTGAATTTGGGTCAGTCGAATATTGGGGTACGAACTTTCCAGCCGCCGGATCGTGCGCCGCGTTCTCCGTTCGACGAGTTGCCGCGTCAACAGTTCCTGCTGGGTCAGCTCGGTCAACTGCGACTCGGTCTGACCCACGGCAAAGGCCCGCTCCGCTCCGATGAACAGCGGATATACCGCCTCGATGGATAGGATGGGCCGGCTGCGCGAGACCCCGGGCAGTTCCGGTTCTCGGTAGGCCTGGTATTGATAGTCGAAATTCAGGAAGAACGAGGGCAGGAACCAGCGCCGCTTCCGCTGGCTCACTTGAATGCTCTGGGCCTCGATCGTCCGGTCCAGCGACCGAACCTCGGGAGCGTTCTCGAGCGCCATGGCCACCATGGATTCCCGGAAAGCGGCCAGCTGCTGCTGGGTGGTCAGCAGGGCGTTCAGGTCGATGCCGGCAAAGAAGAAGTGGGCCGTATCGACGTGGATCTCCCGGGGCCGCCACCGGCGAGTCTGGTCTACCCCCAGGATCTGATTGAGACCGATGCGCTGCTCCTCCACCACCGTCTGGCTGCGGAGAACGTCGCCCCGCCGCTTGGCCACTTCCGCTTCCCAGCGGTACACCTCGTTGGGTCCCGAGTAGCCGACCTCCAGTCGGTGCCGCGCCAGCTCCAGATTGTCCATCGTGAGCCGCAGGTTTTGGGCGTTGACCCGGTACAGCAGCCGTGACAGCACCAGATCGAGATAGGCCTCGCCGGCGGCCCCAATGACGTCGAGCCGTTGGGTTTCCAGATTCTCCCGACTGCTCTCTTCCAGCCGCTTTGACGACCGGTAATTGCTTACCAGATGATCGTCATAGATCATCTGGCTGGCACTGAAACGAAGATTGAGCGCCTGGTCGGCGATCAGGCCCTCCAGCCCCTGCGGGTCCAGGGCCCGGTATTCCGGGGCCGCCACGATCTGCGGCAACAGGGGACTCAGCGCCAATTGGCGAAACTTGCGCGAGGTCTCGACCTGCTGGGTGACGATGGCCAGCGAGACGTTCCCTTCCTGCACCAGCCGTTGCACGTCCGTCAAATCCAGGGGCGTCTCGGCTAGCTGAAGATCTCCCTCGTTGAGAACCGTGGCTCGCACCAGGGTACTCAACCGGGGGGAATACCCGATCCGCGCCGCGGTACTTCCGTTGAGGTACAGCAAAGGGTCGACCGACAGGAACACTGCCAGGTTCGCCGTCCCGACGCCTCGGATCAGTTCGCTGATGTTGAGCGCCACCCGCCGGGCCAACTGCGTTCGCTGGTCCGGCGTTCGAGTCATCAGCACCCCGGCTTCCACGTCGTACAATCCCTCCAGGCTGTAGCTACGGAGGGTGAGGTTGGTGAGGAGTTCGATCAGGCCCTGCCGCTGGACCGGGGCCAATCGTGGAGTCGGTCCCAGCACCACGGCTTGAGTTCCTTGGGGTGCGGTGTGGGCCGGGGTCCCCGGCTCCACCGGCCAGAGGACGATGGTGACGCCGAGGATCGCTTCCAGCGCAAGGAGTTCCGCGTCCAGTCGCTCCAGGCCGGTGGCGTATTCTGCCCCTACCACCAGCGCCACCGTGTCGGCCGGTGAAAGATCCAACAGCTGGCGGAACTCGCTGTCCGCCCGGAGCGGGTTGGACTGAATCACCAGGTTCGACTCAACCGAACGGTCATCGCTGGCCTGGTGGATGTCGAACAGATCGGGTCGTTGGATGAAAGTGGTGACCACCGGCTTGATGCGGTCCACCTGCCCCGCAGCCTGGCTCGCCAACGCACCGACTGCCAGGACCAAATCCACCTCGGGATCGGCGAGCGCCGCTTGCATCGCTTCCGTCATCCGCCCCGGATTCCAATCTGCGTTGAACGCCGGAGCGCGCTTGAACACGACCGTGTGCCGCCGAAGTAGCCGATCGAGTTCCGCCTCAATTCGGGTTACCACATCGTTGCCCGGTGCTACCCCCTCCTCAACGACTCCGATGACAATAACAGGCCCCGGATCGAGATCCTGAGCCACCGCAGCCGAGACCCACACACTGAGAAGAATGCACGCAAACATCAACCTGGCCATCAGGACCGCTCCTTGGGCTAACTCGGCATGACGCGACAACCACCTGGGACATGCGGTCATCTAGACGCCGCCGGTAACGACTTGTTGAGTATGACGAATCCGATGACGCCCGCAAGCACCGAGGCCAGCAATACCCCCAGTTTCGCCTGGGCAATGAGGGCCTCGTCGAGCGGGAACGCCAGGTTGCTGATGAAGATAGACATGGTGAAGCCAACGCCGGCCAACATGCTGGCGCCGAGCAAATGCCCCCATGTCATGTCACCGGGCAGCGCAGCGCGCCCGGACTTGATGGCCAGCCAGACGCAGAGCATGATGCCGACGGGCTTGCCGATCACCAGACCGGCGATGACCCCAAGACTAACGGGACTGGCAAACACTCCGACCGAGCCCCCCCCGAGCGGAACCCCGGCCATGAACAGGGCAAACACGGGAAGGATCAGGAACGCCTGGATCGGGTGGAGCAGGTGCTCCAGGCTAATGCCGACCGGTCGCATGTCTTCGACCGCCAAGTACATGTCATCCAGAGCATCCATCTGCTCCTTGTCGGACACCATGCTGTCCCGGGTCAAATCGGCCTCCTCGAGTTCCGCCAGTCGTTTGCGGGAACGACTCAGGAACTCGTGCGGCTCCAGCGCGGCCTTGACCGGCACCACCATGGCCAGCAAGACCCCGGCGATGGTCGCGTGAATCCCGGAGACGAGAACGGCGGCCCACACCCCCACCGCCAACAGTAGGTACACCGCGGTGCTGCGGATGCCGCGTCGGCTGGCCAGAGCGATACAGACCAACAACGCCGCCGCCACACCGAGCGCCACGAAAGATACGGACTCCGTGTAGAACAGGGCGATCACGGTGATAGCGCCCAGATCGTCGGCGATGGCCAAGGCCGTGAGGAATACCTTCAGGCTGGTAGGGACCCGGCTGCCGAACAGCGCCAGGATGCCCAGGGCAAAGGCGATGTCGGTCGCCATGGGGATGCCCCAGCCGTGGGCCCCTTCCCCACCGAAGGTGAACACCGCGTAGAGCATGGCGGGCACGATCATCCCGCCGACGGCCGCGCTGACGGGGAGGATGGCCTGCTTGAAGGACGAGAGTTCGCCTACGACCACCTCGCGCTTGATCTCCAGCCCGACCACGAAGAAGAAGATCACCATCAACCCGTCGGCGATCCAGTGGCTCAGCGATAGCTCGAAGGTGTGGTCGCCCCAGGAGATGCCGATGTAGGTCTTGCTGAGGGCGAAATAGCTGTCGGCCCAAGGGGAATTGGCCCAGGCCAGCCCGGCCACCGCAAAGAAGAGCAGCACCACGCCACTGGCGGCTTCCCAGCGGAAGAATTGCTGGAACATGCCGGTACTGCGCCCGTTCATCGTAACTGGAGCCGCCATACATCTCCACCCACGGCTTCAGCGTGAGATCCAAGCGTCGGGGTCGGTTGAGTCGAATGCTAGAGATAGCCGTTGCCGTGGCCAAACGGAAGAGTTGCTTTGAGTTGGCAGCGGCAGGAGCCGTCGCCATGCCCTATTGCCTCTTATCTGTAGGCCAGTAGATTCCGGCCACTGTGGGGCCAGCGCCCTACCTACTCAAGCGTCTCAGCCGCCACCTCATACCTTGCGAGCCTCGTGACCAGTAACCTGGCCACCCCTGCCGATTCGACCGCCACCCGCCACGACGACGGGACCATGGTCGTGACCATGGCAGGCGACTGGCTGCTGAGCGGTGCCCTCCCCTCCCCCGACGCCCTGATCGAACAGCTACGCTCAGGCGTCAGCCGTCTGGCGTTCGACACCACGGCCCTGGCCGAGTGGGACACGGCGGCGCTCGCGTTCGTCCTCCAGCTCTCGGGCACCGCCCGGAACGCGTCCGTCCCGGTGGATGCCTCGGGGCTCCCGGCCGGTCTCCAGCGGTTGCTGGTGCTGGCCGAAGCCGTGCCCGAAAAAGCCGATGCCAAGACCGATGCGGAAGAGTATGGAGTCGTCGACTGGATCGGCCTGACCACGCTTTCGGCCCAGGCGTCCGCCGGTGATACGCTCGAATTCCTGGGACAGACGGTCATCGCCGTCGGGCGGTTCATTCGTGGCAAGGCACGCTACCGGCGCTCCGACCTGACGCTCCTCCTCCAGCAAGCCGGTATCGAAGCGCTCGGCATCGTAGTGCTGGTGGCGTTTCTCCTGGGGCTCATCCTGGCGTTCGTCAGTGCCATTCAGTTGCAGCAGTTCGGCGCGGCCATCTACGTGGCGGACCTGGTGGGCATCGCCATGGTGCGCGACATGGGTGCGTTGATCACCGCTATTGTAATGGCCGGCCGCAGCGGCGCCGCCTACGCCGCTCAGCTGGGCACCATGAAAGTGAACGAGGAGATCGACGCTCTCGCAACCATGGGCATCGATCCGATCGAATTCCTGGTGTTACCCCGGTTCGTAGCCCTGGTGCTCATGATGCCGTTGCTCACCTTGTTTGCCGACGCCGTGGGCATACTTGGAGGGATGCTGGTAGGCGTCAGCATGCTGGACCTGTCGTTCACAGCCTATTATCAGCAGTCGATCGGCGCCATCAGCGTGACCCACCTTCTCGGCGGGATGTTCAAGGGCGCTGTCTACGGCATCCTGATCGCCGTCGCCGGCTCCATGCGGGGCATGCAATCGGGCCGCAGCGCCGGTGCGGTCGGCAGCGCCGCTACCTCGGCGGTGGTAACCGGCGTGGTGTGGATCATCGCGGCGGCCGGGGTGTTCTCCTTCGTTTTCTATCTGCTGGGATGGTAGCCGCATGCCGATAACTGCACCGCAGTGTGGAGGACACAACTCATGACGGCTGGGTCCAACGGAGCTCCCATCATCTCGGTCGAGAACCTGACCATGGCCTTCGGCGATTTCGTGCTCCAGCGAGATCTCACGTTCGAGGTACACGCCGGCGACATCTTCGTGGTCATGGGCGGCAGTGGTTGCGGCAAGAGCACCCTGATGCGCCACTTGATCGGCCTGCTGAACCCGGCGGCGGGACGGATCCTCTACGGCGACCGGGATTTTACCGCCGCCTCCCCGGAAGAGCGCGACGCCATGCTGCGGCGTTTCGGGGTCCTGTACCAAGGTGGCGCGCTGTGGAGTTCCATGACCCTGGCCGAGAACATCGGACTCCCGCTGGGAGAATTCACCGACCTCTCGCCAGCGACCATCCGCGAGGTGGCCGAGGTCAAGCTGGCGCTGGTGGGCCTGAGCGGATTCGAGGACTACTATCCGTCGGACATCAGCGGCGGTATGCGTAAGCGGGCCGGGTTGGCCCGGGCCATGGCTCTGGACCCCTACATCCTGTTCATCGACGAGCCGTCCGCGGGCCTCGATCCGATCAGCTCCCGGTTGCTCGACGAGCTCATCGTCGAATTGCGCGACAGCCTAGACACCACCATTGTGATGGTCACCCACGAGTTGCCGAGTATCTTTGCCATCGGCACCAACAGCATCTTCCTCGATGCCGAGAGCCGAACCATGATCGCCAGCGGCCCCCCAACCGAACTCCGGGACCACTCAGACAATCCGACAGTCAGGCGCTTCCTTAACCGGGAGGCGGCTCATGGCTAAAGCCAGCCCCAAACTCGTCGGCGCGTTCGTGTTGGCGGCCGTAGCCCTGCTGATAACGGGCATCGTGTTGTTCACTTCCGGGACTTTCTTCGCCACGACTCACGACTTCATCGTGTTCTTCGACGGCAATGTGAGCGGGCTCAAGGCCGGAGCTCCAGTCAAGTTCCGTGGAGTGGAGATCGGCGCCGTCCGCGACGTGCGCATCAGCATCGCCGGGGTCGCTCGCAC
>Ga0209987_10002402_pt1 | contig 10390 bp, 9 predicted proteins | sample N074metaG_FD_182134 | JGI IMG/M metagenome (GOLD analysis project Ga0209987, IMG submission 182134) | Deep subsurface microbial communities from Kermadec Trench to uncover new lineages of life (NeLLi) - N074 metaG (SPAdes) (version 2) | ecosystem: Environmental > Aquatic > Marine > Ocean trench... | reverse complement strand
TCCACCCCTCCCCGCGCGTTCTGCGCAAGCCACTAGGCGTAAGCCAATGAACCTCCAAGAACTCAAGGCCAAAACACCGGCGGACCTTCTGGCCTTCGCCGAAGACCTCGAAATCGAGAACGTGAGCACCCTGCGCAAGCAGGACATGATGTTCGCGATCCTTAAGCAGATGGCGGAAAACGACGTTCCGATCAGCGGTTCGGGGGTGCTCGAAATTCTCCAGGACGGCTTCGGCTTCCTGCGCTCGCCGGAATCCAACTATCTGGCGGGCCCGGCGGACATCTACGTCAGCCCGAGCCAGGTGCGCCGCTTCGGCCTGCGCACCGGGGATACGGTCGAGGGCCAGATCCGCGGGCCCAAGGAAGGCGAGCGCTACTTCGCGCTGCTCAAGGTCACCAGTATCAACTTCGATCCGCCGGAAAACTCGCGCCATCGGATCAACTTCGACAACCTGACCCCGCTCTATCCCGATGAGAAGATCAATCTGGAACAGGCGGACCCGAACAGCAAGGACATGACCACCCGGATCATCGACTTGGTGTCGCCGCTCGGCAAGGGTCAACGCGCCCTCATCGTCTCGCCGCCGCGCGCTGGTAAGACCATGATTTTGCAGAATATCGCCCATTCGATTTCCGCCAACCACCCCGAGATCTACCTGATCGTGTTGCTGATCGACGAGCGGCCGGAGGAGGTCACGGACATGGCCCGCTCGGTCAAGGGTGAGGTGGTGAGCTCGACCTTCGACGAACCGGCCACGCGTCACGTCCAGGTCGCCGAAATGGTGATCGAGAAGGCCAAGCGCCTGGCCGAGCACAAGAAAGACGTGGTGATCCTGCTCGATTCCATCACCCGCCTGGCGCGCGCCTACAACACCGTGGTGCCGAGCTCGGGCAAGGTGCTGACCGGCGGCGTTGACGCCAACGCCCTGCAGCGGCCCAAGCGCTTCTTCGGCGCGGCGCGCAATATCGAGGAAGGCGGCAGCCTGACCATTATCTCGACCGCGCTGATCGACACCGGCAGCCGCATGGACGAGGTGATCTTCGAGGAGTTCAAGGGCACCGGCAACTCCGAGATCGTGCTCGACCGCAAGGTCGCCGACAAGCGCACTTGGCCGGCGCTCGACATCGGCAAGTCCGGCACCCGCAAGGAAGAGCTCTTGGTCGACAAGGCCACGCTCAGCAAGATGTGGGTGCTCCGGCGCATCCTCATGCCCATGGGCGCAAGCGACGCCATAGAGTTCCTGATCGACAAGCTCAAGCCGACCAAGTCCAATGCCGACTTCTTCGACTCCATGAATCAGTAGCGCGGGCGTACCCTGGGCGCGACACATACGAAACGGGCGGGCCATCGCGGCCCGCCCGTTTTGTTTGAAATCAATCCGTTAGATTCGTACGCGTACGCGCTGATCAGGGCAGCAACACCGTGCTCCCCGTGGTCTTGCGGGCTTCCAGATCGCGGTGGGCCTGGGCGGTCTCGGCGAGTGGATAGGTCTGGTTGATCTCGATCTTGACCGCGCCCGAAAGCACGACCTCGAAGAGCTCCGCCGCCATCGCCTCGAGATCCGCGCGCTTGGCCGTATAGGTCATCAGCGTCGGCCGGGTGAGGAACAGCGAGCCGCCCGCGGCCAGGCGGCCGGTATCGAAGGCCGGCACCGGGCCCGAGGCGTTGCCGAAGTTGACCATCAGCCCGAGAGGTGAAAGGCACTTCAGCGAGCCGTCGAAGGTGTCCTTGCCGATCGAATCGTAGACCACCGGCACGCCCGCGCCGCCGGTGATTTCCTTGACCCGCTCGACAAAATCCTCGTCGCGGTAGTTGATCGTGTGGGTGCAACCGTGGGTCTTGGCCAGCTCGGCCTTCTCCGGCGAGCCGACGGTGCCGATGATGGTCGCGCCCAGGTGCTTGAGCCACTGACAGGCGATCAGGCCGACGCCGCCGGCGGCGGCGTGAAACAACACGGTCTCGCCGGCCTGGACCCGATGGGTTTGCCGGATTAGGTACTGCACCGTCATGCCCTGAAGCATCATCGCCGCGGCCTGTTGGTCGCCGATGCCGTCGGGCAGCTTGATAAGGCAGTCGGCCGGGCTGAGCCGGGCCTCGGCGTAGGAGCCCGGCGGCGGCGCGGCGTAGGCGACTCGGTCGCCGACCGCCAGTCCGCTGACGCCCTCGCCCAGTTCCTCGACCACCCCGGCGCCCTCCATGCCGAGCGTGATCGGCAATTGGAGCGGATAGAGGCCGCTGCGCTGATAGGTGTCGATGTAATTGAGGCCGACGGCGCTGTGTTTGACCCGGACTTGGCCGGGTCCGGGCGCGCCGACCTCGACGTCCTCCCAGCGCAGGACTTCCGGGCCGCCGTGTTCGTGGATACGGATGGCTTTGGTCATGTAGACAGGTTCCCTTTCAGGTGTTGGATGCTGCGGCCATTGGCGAGGTCCGCGGAGGTTTTGTCGTAGTGATCGCCGCCGAGGCGCGCGAAGGCGTGGTCCTGGCCCTCGTAGACGTGCAGCGTCACGTTGGGGTTGCCGGAAAGACCGGCCTTGATCTTCTCCTGCGCGTCGGCCGGCACGAACTGGTCCTTGGAGGCTAGGTGCAGGAGCAACGGCGTCGAGATATTGTCGGCCTCGCCCAGGAGCTCGTCCAGCCCGACGCCATAATAGCCGACATTGCAGTCGGCATCCGAGCGGGTCGCCATCAAATAAGCGAGCTTGCCACCCAGGCAGTAACCGACCGAGCCGACCTTGCCATTGCAGGCCTCGTGGCCGCGCAGATGCGCGAGCGTGGCCTTCAGATCTTCGATGCCCTTGTCGGCGTCGAACAGGCCGAACAGCTCGAAGGCGCGAGCCCACTCGGCCTCGCTCTTGTCGGTCAACTGGATGCCCGGTTCGATGCGCCAGAAAATATCGGGACAGCAAGCCACGAAACCCTCGCGGGCCAGCCAGTCACAGACCTCGCGCATGACTTGGTTGACGCCGAAAATCTCCTGAGCGACCACGATACCGGGCCCGGGCGTGGTCGCGGGGACGGCCAGATAGGCGCTAAACTCGCCGTCCGGACCCCGGATGGTGATCTCGGGCATGGTCCCCCCCGGCCAAATTTTTTGATTCATCACCGCGCGAGGCGGCATTCGGACCCATGTTATCGCGCACGTTCCCGCCTTGTCACGGGGCGTCGTCAAACATAGCCATGGTATTTGGCGAGTTTTGATGGATACTCCTGCCGGTGTCCTGAATCCGCAATCGGGAGCACGGCATAAGATAAAGCGCAGGCTGACTGCGATTCTTGCAGCCGACGTGGTCGGCTACAGCCGCCTCATGGAGGCGGACGAGACGGCGACGCTGGCATCGCTCAAGGCCCATCGCGCCGAGCTCCTCGATCCAGAGATCGCCGGACACAACGGCCGCATCGTCAAGCTGATGGGCGACGGAATCCTGGCCGAGTTCGCCAGTGTCGTGGACGCGGTGAATTGCGCGGTCGGGCTGCAGCGCGGCACAGCCGCGCGCAACGCCGGGGTCCCGCAAGGCCGGCGCATCGTGTTTCGCATCGGCATCAATCTGGGCGATGTGATCGTCGAGGGCGAGGACATCTACGGCGACGGCGTCAATGTGGCGGCGCGTCTGGAAAGCCTCGCCGAGCCGGGCGGGATCTGCCTGTCCGCGACCGTGTACGATCATATCGTTGGCAAGGTCGCGTTGAAATTTGAAAATGGGGGCGAGCACAAGGTCAAGAACCTGGCCCGACCGATCCACGTCTGGCGCTGGCGGGACCAGGATGGCGAATCCCCGCGCCCGGCGCTCGCGCTGCCGAACAAACCGTCGATCGCGGTTTTACCCTTCGACAACCTGTCCGGCGACCCGGAGCAGGCGTATTTCGCAGACGGCATCGCCGAGGACATCATCACCGCGCTGTCACGGATTCGTTGGTTCTTCGTCATCGCCCGCAACTCAAGCTTCGCCTACAAGGGCAGGTCGGTCGATGCCCGCCAAGTTGCCCAGGAACTCGGTGTCCGCTATCTGCTCGAAGGCAGCGTCCGCAAAGCCGGCGCCCGGGTTCGGTTGAGCGCGCAACTGATCGACGGTGCGACTGGCAACCACATCTGGGCCGAGCGTTTCGACCGTCAGTTGGTCGATATTTTCGATCTTCAGGACGAATTGACCCAGACCATCGCGGGTGCAATCGAACCGGCGTTGAGCCACGCGGAACGCCAGCGCGCGAAGGCGAAGCGGCCCGAGAACCTGGACGCCTGGGACGTCTATCAGCAGGGCATGTCGCACCTGCATCGCCGGACCGAGGCGGATTTGACCGAGGCCGCGGGCCTGTTCGGTCGCGCGATCGAGGCCGATCCCGGATTGGTGTCGGCCTACGCCGCTGCCTCGGAGTGCCGCTTCTTTCAGATCGTCGGTGGTTTTACCGAGGGGTCGGAAACGGCGCGGCAAACCGGCCTCGCAATGGCCCACAAGGCGGTCGAACTCGACCAGCAGGATGCCGGCGCCCGCTATGCGCTGGGCCGGATCTATATAGCGCGGCGCGAGCACGATCTGGCGATTCCGGAACTGACGCGGGCGATAGAATTCAATCCGAGCTACGCCTGGGCCCACTTTGCGCTCGGCTTGGCCTACGCCACCTCGGGGCGCCCGCAAGACGGTATCGTGCCGATCGAGGCGGCCATGCGGCTTAGCCCCCATGATCCCTTTCTGGGCCAGTTCATGGTGCATCTGGGCTCCGCGTACCTGTTCATGGGGCAGCCCGAGCGAGCCAGAGAATGGGCGGAGCGCTCCCTGAGCGAGCCCAACATACAATGGTCCCGCTATGCCCTCCTGATTTCCGCGCTCGGCTATCTCGATCGCCAGGACGCGGCGCGGCGCGCGATCTCCGATCTGTTGGCGTTTCGGCCGGAGATCACCGTCAGCGCTGTCGGGGCCTGGTGGCCGATCAGCGATGACCGCTCTCGCGACTGCCTGCTCGACGGCCTGCGTATGGCGGGGCTTCGGGACTAATATTTTCCGCGGATGTTTTCAGACGCTGTCGAACAGCTCGGGCTCGCGCCGCGCGACACCTTCGAGTTCGAGCAGCGCGCGTTTGGTCGCCGGTCCCGTTCCGCCGGAGAAACCGCCGAGCGCGCCGCCCTCGGCGACCACCCGGTGGCAGGGTATGACGATCGGGATCGGATTGGCGCCGCAGGCGCCACCGACGGCGCGCGCCACGCTACGGGTTTTGCGCGCGAGGGCGCCGTAGCTCTCCGTTGCGCCGAAGGGAATACGCGCCATTTCGGTCCAGACCCGGCGCTGAAACGGGGTGCCGGCGGGATCGAGCGGCAGATCGAAGTCTCGCCGCGCGCCGGCAAAATACTCGCTGAGCTGTTGGGCGGCGCGGACGAGCAGCGGCGTTTCTCCGGGTTGCGCTTGCGGCTCGCCGGCCTCGTGGTCGCTCCAGGCGATGCGCACCACGGCGCCGCCCGCCTCGGTAATCGACAGACGGCCGACCGGAGAGTCGATGATCATGGTGCAAACGCCCGGCGCGGTCATGAGCCAAGCCTAACACAACCTAACCCGCCAGTGCGCGCCCGAGTTCTGCCGGATCGGTGATCGGCAGCGAGCAAGTCGGACCGCGGCACACGTAGGCAGTGGCCTTTCCATCGACCGGGCCCTTGGCCGCCGCCGGGTGGGAGGCGTCGGTCTCGGCGCCGGGATCGCAGAGCTGAAGCACCCGGTTCGGCAGGCAGGCCCGGTGAATCACCCCGAGCAGGCTCTCGGTACCGGCGTCCGCGCGCGATCCGAAGACCACGATCTGAACCGCGCGGTGCAGCAGTTCGTTGCTGTTTAGCAGCGTCGAAAGCGCCGAGAAGCTGCGCTCTAACTCGCCGGAGAAGGCGGCGATCGTGGCGTCGGCACGCGCCTGCTGGGCGACCTTGCCGGTCAGGTAGAAGAGCCGTGCGTGCACGCCGGCCATGACGCCGTTGCCCGCCGGCACCGCATTATCGTGGGCGGTCTTGGGGCGCAGGATCAGGCCCTGAGTGTCGTCGGCGCTCATGAAATAACCGCCCGACTCCGAATCCCAGTAGTGGCGGTCCAGCACGCCGGTCCAGGCCTCGGCTTGGTCCAGATAGCCGCGCGTTCCGGTCGCCTCGGCCAGCGCCAGCGCCGCCTCGCACATCTGGGCGTAGTCGTCCAGCGTCGCCGGATGGGCGCGGCGGCCGTGCCGCCAGGAATGCACGAGCCGCCCGTCCTCGGTCATGTTTTCGACCACGAAGGCGAAGGCGGTCTCGGCGGCGGCCAGCCAGGCGGGCTCATCGAACGCCGGCGCGGCGCGGGCCAGGGCCGCGATCATCAACCCGTTCCAATCGGCCAGTACCTTGTCGTCCCAACCGGGACGGACCCGCCCGTCCCGGGCCGCGAGCAGGCGCGCGCGGCCGTCGGCGAGCGCCGTTTCCGTGGCCGGATCCTTGAGCGCCGGGTCCTGGGACCGGTTGAGGATGGTCTTGCCTTCCCAATTGCCGGCCGGGGTCACGTCATAGGCCTGCTTGAACGGCACCGCCTCGTCGCCGAGCAGGGCGTCGATCTCGGCCGCGGTCCAGACGTAAAACTTACCTTCTTCGCCTTCGCTGTCCGCGTCCAACGTGCTCGCGAAGGCGCCGCTCGGCTGGGTGCCGCTGCCGTCCGCGTCGGCGATCATTTCGCGCAGCACCCAATCGACGGTTTCTCTCGCGCGCTGCTCGTAGAGCGGATTGCCGCCGCCCTGCCAGGCCCCGTCCTGCCAAGCCCAGGTCAAGAGATCGAGCATCTGGGCGTTGTCGTAGAGCATCTTTTCGAAGTGCGGCACCAGCCAGCGGTCGTCGACGGCATAGCGCGCAAAGCCGCCGCCCAGGTGGTCGTAGATTCCGCCCTGGCACATCTTGGCGAGGGTCAGATTGACCGCATCCCGACAACGCGCATCGCCATTGCGCTTCCAGGCACGCCACAACAGCTTGAGGATGGCCGGCTGCGGAAACTTCGGCGCCCGACCGAGGCCGCCCTCGACGGGGTCGATTTCCTGAACCAGGCGCGCGGCGGCCCGATCGGCGGCCTCCGGCGGGATCGCGCCGCCGCCGGTGTTGCGCGATAGCTTGGCGAGCGCGGCGGTCAGCGCGGCCACGTTCTTGGCGACGCCGTCGGGGTCTTCGGCGTAGACCTTGGCGAGGCGCGCCAAAACCTGGGGAAAGCCGGGGCGGCCGAAGCGCGGCTCGGGCGGGAAATAGGTGCCGCCCCAGAACGGCTCGCCATCCGGGGTCAGGAACACGGTCAGCGGCCAACCGCCGTGTTCGCCGAGCAGCGCGATCGCCTGCTGGTAAATGCTGTCCACGTCCGGCCGCTCCTCGCGGTCGACCTTGATATTGACGAAGAGCTGGTTCATCTGCGCGGCGATCGTCGGGTTCTCGAACGTCTCGTGCGCCATGACGTGGCACCAGTGGCAAGCCGCGTAACCCACCGAGAGCAGAACCGGTTTGTTGGCGTGCCGGGCCGCCTCGAAGGCCTCCGGGCCCCAGGCCTGCCACGCAACCGGATTGTCGCGGTGCTGCAGCAGATAGGGGCTGGTTTCCTCGCCCAAGCGGTTGGCCAGGGAGTTGGCCGGGGGGGTGGCCGGGGGGTTGGCTGGGGGTTCTGCCAATGGTCTGGGTGGCGGCGCGCTGTATTCGGACATGATTCCGGCTTCGCTCGGCGGTTCTTGTTATAAGGTTTTCGGGACCCGGTTTCAGGCCTATATGGAACGGGAGCCCGGCGAGACACAACCACAATGAAATTGGGGAGTCATGGCCATGAAGATCACGATCGACGTCGACTGCAGCCCGGAGGAGGCCCGTGCGTTTCTCGGCCTGCCGGACGTGGCGCCCATGCAGGCGGCGGTGATGGAGGAGCTGGGCAAACGCATGTCCGCCGGCCTCGAGGCCATGGACCCGGAGACCCTGATGAAGACCTGGATGCCGCTCGGCCTGCAGGGCCTGGAGCAGGCGCAGAAGATGTTTTGGTCGCAAATGAGCGAGGCGGCGCGCGGAACCAAGGGAGGCGGCAAGACGTGAACGAGACCGAGACCGAAATCGAAGACCCGGCGACACCAGCCGGGGGCGATCCATCGCCCTACTACCGCGCCCATGTGTTCTGCTGCACCAACCAACGCCCGGCCGGGCACCCGCGCGGCTGCTGCCTGGACAAAGGCGCGCTGCGCCTGCGCAACTATATGAAAGCGCGGGCCAAGGAGTTGGGTCTCGACGGGGTCCGGATCAATACCTCCGGCTGTCTCGACCGCTGTGAGCTAGGTCCGACCATGGTGATTTACCCGGAAGGGGTCTGGTACCGCTGCCCGACGATCGAGGATGTGGAAGAGGTGCTTCAGGTTCACGTGATCGGCGGTGGCCGGGTTTCGCGCTTGATGTTGCGGCCGGAGGACGACCCACCGGAGGCGGGCTGAGGTTGCCGTGGCGGCTGAAGTGGTTTCCGCGAGCCTGTTCCAAGGATTGAGCGAAAGGGAGGCGGTTCGGGCCGTGGCGCCGGAGGACACAATCTTCGCGCTTTCCAGCGCGCCGGGGCGCGCCGGCGTTGCGGTGTTGCGGGTTTCGGGTCCCGGTGCCGGGCCGGCGCTCGCCGCGCTCGCCGGCGCCTGCCCGCCGGCCCGCCACGCGCGTCTGGCTCGGCTGGTCGATCCCGGGACCGGGCCAGATGGGGGGCCAGATGGGAAGACGGTCATCGATCGCGGCCTGGTGCTGTGGTTTCCCGGACCCGCCAGCTTTACCGGCGAGGACATGGCCGAGTTTCACCTGCACGGCAGCCGCGCCGTGGTCGCCGCGGCGATAGCGGCGCTCGCGGCCTTGCCCGGCCTGAGGCCGGCCGAGCCCGGTGAGTTCACCCGCCGCGCTTTCGACCACGGCAAACTGGATTTGAGCGAAGTCGAGGGATTGGCCGACCTGATCGATGCCGAGACCGAGGCCCAGCGGCGCCAAGCCCTGCGCCAAATGGAGGGCGCCCTGTCGCGCCAGATTGCAGTCTGGCGCACCGACCTGATCGCGGCCTCGGCGCGGGCGGAAGCGGCGATCGATTTCCCCGAGGAGGAGCTGCCGGAAGAGATCGGCGGCCAGATTGCACACAGCATTTTGCGGCTGAGAGAAAATATCTCGGAATATCTTGTGGATTCCCACCGTGGGGAGCGCTTACGCGAAGGTATCTGTGTGGCCCTGATTGGCGCGCCGAATGCCGGCAAGTCGAGCCTGCTGAACGCCTTCGCCCGGCGCCCCGTGGCCATCGTTTCCGCGGCGCCGGGCACCACGCGCGACGTGGTCGAGGTGCACCTCGATCTGGGCGGCTACCCGGTGACCCTGGCCGACACCGCCGGCCTGCGGGAATTGGACATGAAAACGGCGACATCCAACCAAGATGAGGTCGAGGCGGAGGGCATACGCCGTGCCCGCGCCCGGGCGGCGGCGGCCGACTTCAAACTCGCGATTTTCGATCTGCAAGCGGCTCCGGACTTCGATCCGGCGACCCGTCGCCTGCTCGATGGGGACAGCCTGGCGGTGCTCAACAAGAGCGATCTTGTTCCGGGTACGGAACGAAAATACGTCGATGGCTGTCCGGCGCTCGCGGTCTCGGCCAAGACCGGTGCCGGAATGGCGGCGCTCGAGGCGCGTTTGACCGAGGAGGTGGCGGCGCGCCTGGAAGCCGGCGCCAGCGAGGCGCCGCCGCTGACCCGGGCGCGGCACCGGCGGGCGCTGGAGGATTGTGTTGCGGCGCTCGAACGCGCTGGGGGCGCGGTACGCCCCGAACTGGTTGCCGAGGACCTGCGTCTGGCGGCGCGCGCGCTCGGCCGGATCGCGGGCCGGGTCGACGTCGAGGATCTGCTCGACGCAATATTTCGCGAATTTTGCATCGGCAAGTAATATCGGCAGGTAATACGGTGATCCTTGGTAACGGCTGATCGAGGCGACTTCCCAAGATTTTCCGCTAGAAGCGCGCGGCGGGGCGGTGGGGCATCCCGTGAGCCACGCCGTCCGCCGCCCACCCCCCTGGCCCGCCCCGTGGGGCCCGCCCCTTGGGCCCGCCCCTTGGCCCAACGGATCGCACAGGCGATTTCCATGGGTCATTACGAAGGATCATCGTTCTGGGTGTTCGAGGGGTCGGCCCGGGCGCCCGTCCCGGCGCCGGTCCGGCCGGCCATCCCAGCGGCTCACCAAACCTCCGCCCTCATTCATGGCCTTCCGGCCCTTCGTCACCGGCGCTCCGCACACACCCTCTTCCCTCTGCGCCCCCCTTTCTGCCGTCTGCCCTCCGCTTTTTGCCCCGCTTGCGCTTCGCATCACGTGTCTGTTGCGCCGCTGTTTCACGTGAAACAATTGGACTCCACCGTGCCCGACACAGGCGGCACCGGGCGG
>Ga0209987_10002401_pt1 | contig 10391 bp, 12 predicted proteins | sample N074metaG_FD_182134 | JGI IMG/M metagenome (GOLD analysis project Ga0209987, IMG submission 182134) | Deep subsurface microbial communities from Kermadec Trench to uncover new lineages of life (NeLLi) - N074 metaG (SPAdes) (version 2) | ecosystem: Environmental > Aquatic > Marine > Ocean trench... | reverse complement strand
GCAATGATTCGTCGCTACACGCGTGAAGCCGGTGTTCGCGAGCTCGAACGTGTGATCGGCAGACTCGCGCGGAAACGGGCGCGTCAGGTGGTGGACGAACAAGCAACAACAGACGAAATAACAGCCTCCAGCTTGAGCGCTTTGCTGGGACCGGAAAAGTACCAGTCCGATCAAGGCCGTGAACAGCTTGTGCCCGGCGTCGCGGCCGGCCTCGCCTGGACGGAAGCAGGCGGTGATGTGTTGTACGTGGAAGCAACTCTCATCCAGAAGGACGAGAAAGTGATCCTGACCGGCCATCTGGGTCAGGTCATGCAGGAGTCTGCAAAGGCGGCACGCAGTTACCTGTGGTCGGTTGCCGAACACATCGGCCTCGACCGGGACAAAATCGAAAGTACCGGCGTCCACATTCACGTGCCGGCCGGTGCTGTGCCGAAAGACGGACCTTCAGCGGGTGTCACCATGGCCACAGCTCTCTACTCGGCCTACACGGGCAAGCGAGTACCCGATGCGCTGGCGATGACCGGCGAACTGACCTTATCCGGCCTGGTGCTGCCGGTCGGCGGCATCAAAGAAAAATTGCTGGCCGCCCATCGCTCAGGTATGCGTCATGTCATTGTGCCAAAAGACAACGAGGCGGATCTGGTCAAGCTGCCGCAGAACGTCCGCGACGACATCAAGCTGACGCTCGTGTCTCATCTCGATGAGGTGTTTTCAGCCGTATTCGTTTGAGACCCGCGGTCTGTTGTTCAACGCGCTGCCAGCCGGTATTCGAGCGCATTTCCCGATTTGCCGCAGATCTCGATTTCGCCTGCTTCACGCAGGCAGTACGCAAGCTTTTGTGCCAGCCAGCGTGGCTGCGCCATCGCCTCGCTGAGTTCCCGCGTCGTAAAGACATCGGGCAAGGGTCCCGGGACGAGACGAAAAAGATCGTTTGCGTTGCGGAACCGCTGGCGCTCGAGCACTTCTGTGAGCCTGCGTTGAACAACCCGCCAGCCCTTGCGCCGACGATATTTCGCGCCACCGTACACGCGTATTTCTTCTTCGCAGGTCAGCACGACTTCCAGCTCAAAGTTGGGATGGTTGAGAAGCTGCGGAAAACTGACCAACTCTTCGACGATGTTTGCGATTGCACCTTTTTTCGGTGAGCGCCTGCGGCTCGCAAGCTCTACACCATCGACCGGCAGCTTAACGATGTAGCGAGTCTGCGCAATCGGATGCACGAGCACTACGCGATGTGCATCGACGAGGTGCAAAAGCTTGCGTTTGAGGGGACTGAAACCGCCCGTCTGAATTTCGTATATGACGTCGTCGCTGGCCCTGACATCGGCGACAAAGCCGTCGATGGCAACTTCTTCCTGCGCGCCATCATCGATGTAGAGAGCTTTCAGCGCCTGATGCAGGGGTCCTTCGTTGAGAGTTCCGATCGAGTTGCTCACGGGTTGTGTATTAACGCAGTGGCAAGATTCCATGTCCAGTCTCCATCGCCGGTCGCCATCGCCGGTCGCCATCTCCGTCAGTGCCGCGGCATACCGACAAATTGCCGGGATTCTTACACCACGTGACGCATCCCCCGGGCTAATGGCATACTCAGCTGCCGCCACAGGCGGGGATCCACACAACGAAACTGGGAGTTCGTAAATGAGCGCAGACGGCACTTGGACCACAACAATGAATACGCCCATGGGGGTACAAAACGGTACGATGGAACTGACCACGGATGGTGCCACCCTGAGCGGCACGTTGACCGGACCGCAGGGCGAAATCAAGCTCGAAGAAGGCACGGTGGACGGTAATTCACTGACCTGGAAAGCCAGCATCACTTCGCCTATGGCAATGACGCTGGAATTCACCGCGACAGTTGACGGTGACGAGATGAGCGGCGACGTCAAACTCGGTGCCTTCGGCAATGCCACATTCAGCGGCACGCGAGCTTGAGAGGTTATCTGCGCTTGGCTGACTGAGCTGGCAATATGAGTTGGGAAGAAGAAATACGCGAGTTGCGTCGACGTGAGCAACTCGCACACGCGATGGGCGGTCCCGAGAAAGTCGCCCGGCAACACGAATTCAACAAACTGACGATTCGCGAACGGATCGACGCCGTTGCTGACGCCGGTAGTTTTCATGAGATCGGTGCACTTGCCGGCGTTGCCCGCTACCGCGAGGATGGCGAACTGGAATCGTTTACCCCTGCCAATTTCGTTTTCGGCACAGCCGACATAGACGGCCGTCCCGTCATCCTTTCCGGAGACGATTTCACCGTCCGTGGTGGCTCGGCGGACGCTTCGATTGCTGGCAAGCGGACGCAAGCCGAAGGCCTCGCTCTGGAGCTCAAACTGCCCCACGTTCGCCTGGTCGACGGCATGGGCGGTGGCGGTTCCGTCAAGACTATTGAGAAAGCCGGACGCACCTACATTCCCGAATTGCGCGGCTGGGATACGGTTGTCCAGCACCTGGCAACGGCCCCGTCGGTCTCTCTGGCATTGGGATCCGTCGCCGGTATCGGCGCCGCCCGGGTTGCAACCAGCCACTACTCCGTAATCGTCAGGGACAGCGCCCAGATGATGATCGCAGGACCTGCGCTGGTCGACTGGGCCAACCTGGGTGATGTCACCAAGGAAGAACTCGGCGCGTCGAAGATCCACACACGCAACGGCGCAATCGATGACGAAGTGAGCTCGGAAGCCGAGGCGTTCGAACGGGCAAAATCTTTTCTGTCCTACCTGCCTTCGAGCGTGGACGAATTACCACCCATAATCGACTGTGATGACGATCCGAATCGGCGCGAGAATTCACTCATCGATATCGTTCCGCGGAACCCCCGAAAGGTTTACCGCATGCACGAGATCATCGACGCGGTGGTCGACCAGAAGTCGTTTTTCGAAATCGGCAGACGCTGGGGCAAATCCATCATCACCGGTCTTACGCGGCTCAATGGCGTGCCGGTCGCGCTGTTTGCGGAAAACCCGATGATCTACGGCGGTGCCTGGACGGCGGACGCCTGTCGCAAACTCATTCGCTTGATCGATCTTGCCGCGACATTTCATTTACCGCTGGTGCACCTCGAGGACTGCCCGGGATTTCTGATCGGCAAGCAATCCGAAGAAGCCGCGACCATCCGTTTCGGCTCACAGGCGCTGGCGGCACTCGGCCAGTCAGGCGTGCCTTTCTGCTGCGTGGTCGTGCGCAAAGCATTTGGCGTCGCCGGTGCTGCGAATCACAAACCCGGCAGCCACCACATTCGAGTGGCGTGGCCGTCCGGTGACTGGGGTTCGCTGCCGATAGAAGGTGGTATCGAAGTCGCCTACAAGGCCGAACTTGCCGCGGTGGCGGACTACGACGCACATCTGGAAGAAATTCGGGCGCGGCTGAACCGCGTCAGATCACCATTTCGTTCAGCCGAATATTTCGAAATCGAAGAAATTATCGATCCACGCGACACGCGCCAAGTCCTGTGTCGCTGGATCAAACTTGCCAGACACGCCCTGCGAGCGCAACCCGCGCAGTTCGGCTACCGACCCTGACACAGGAGCCACAACATGGTTTTAACAAGACACACGCCTAAACTTGCCACCTTGGCCGTGCTCATGCTCGCTGCGAGCAGCCTGTCTGCCGACCCCACTGAATGCCGTCTTGGCGATCTGGCGCGCTCGGTCGACGTTGTCTATTCGTCGCCCGGCCAAGCGGTGCCCTGCGAGGTGCTCTATCGCAAAGCCGGCGACGGAACCCTGGAAACGCTCTGGCGCGCGACCAACGAAACCGGCTACTGCGAAGCCCGGGCGGATGAGTTCATCAAAAAGCTCGAGAGTTGGGGTTGGACGTGCGAGGCAGCTGCCGAGCCGTCTGATAGCTAAACCGGTCGACGACCTGGCCTCGCAACGACCGGTACCCGTTCCGGTTTCTGACAACAATCCTCCGGCAGTCGCACTGGGGCCGAGGAGGGGCTCTATGCGCTCCTCGGCCCCAGCGCTTGCTGATTCCAGGTTCGATTGACGGAAGAGGAACGCCGCGCAGAACTCGTCTATTTCCATTCCGTAAATTTTTACTATGGAGCATGTAGCGTTGTGGCTGGGGAGGGGTTTTCGCGCACGGTGAGCGACCAACCGAACGCAGCGAATTGACCGTCCTCGGGCAAGTTCGCGGAGTGAGGGAATCGCGGAGCGATTGGGCGCCGGGCGAGGAGGCCCCTCCCCAGCCGCAGCGCGCCTACCAGACCTGAAAGATTCTCTCGACAGTCACTCGCAATAATGAGTCAGGGGCGGGACTCGCGGTTCAGCGCGGTGAGCACGTCTTCCAGGGTCGGCTCGGCGCTGTCTTGCAGGTCGCTCATGCGGCGGTAAATCTCGCCTGCGGCTTCGTGAAAACCCGCCGGTAGCGCCTGAGCGGTGAACGTGTTCGCGATTTCCTCCATCTCACTGACGAAGCGCCAGGCTTTGCGCGCCGTGCCACGCGCCGCACCGGCACTGCGAGTGGCAAGATCGCGCTGGGAAATGTCCCACTCGGCCAGCAGGGCCGAATCGACCCCTTCGGCGGCCGCCAGCGCGCGGACAGCCAGCAGCAAGGCACTGGTGCCCTTGGTATAGGCGGCGTAGCACATCTTCAGTGCGGACGCCGCGCCCGGTTCACCTGTCATCAGCCGGGCATCGAGCACACTCGTGCCGAAGCAGTCGACCACTTCGGCGGCTCGTTCACCGGCGAGATAAAGTCGCGTCGAGCCAGGGGTGACGGCCGGTGGGCCGATGATGCCGCCATCGACGAAGTTGCCACCGATACGCTCATGCAGGCGCCGGGCGGTCGCCGGCGAGACGGCATTGGCATCGACGAACAAGCCGTTGAACCCGGCGGCCATCACGTCAGCGGCCAGTGTAAGCGCACCGTGCGGTGGGCAGACGGCAACAATCATATCCACGCGACCGACCAGATCTGCGAGGCTCGCACAGGCTGTGAAACCGGCGCCGCACGCGCGCTCCAGTGTCTCTAAACTGCGCCGCTGCGGCAGGTAGTGCACCTCGTGGCCGCAACTGAGCAAGGCTGCGCCCACGCTGACCCCCATCTCACCAGGATGCAACAGGGCGATTTTCACAAACGATAGTCCAGCGGCGGCGTGCGATCTCCGAGCAGCGCGCTGTAGTCAAAATCGGTCCCCTGGCGCTCCTTCAATTCCGCCGCCGCCGCCACGATCAGCGCCTGGTCTTCGAACAGATCCTGCGCCGTCAACGCGATGAGCTTGGCGGCGAGCAGCATGCCCTTGTGGCCGATACTCGTGCCACCTGCGGCGACCGCCTGCCAGCTATGAGCCGGCGTGCCGGGCACCCAGGTGGCAGTACCGAAGCCGACGGTCGGCACATTCCAACTGACGTCACCGACATCGGTCGAGCCCATTCCCTGGCGGAACACGAACGGCTGCACTTCAGCCGCCGATGTCAGCGGTAGCATTTCACCAAGCAGGGTGCCTCGTATTTCTTCGGCGAAGCGGATTTCCGCTGCGTCGTAGCTGATCCCTCCGAGGGAGCGCAAGTTACGATCCACAAGCCGGGCAAGCGAATCGTTGGGCAGCAATGGGTAGTTGCCGTGAATCACTTCATAGTCCATGCGGGTATCGGTGCCCAGTGCGGCTGCCCGAGCCGCCGTCACAACGCGTTCGAACAGTTCAAGCAGTTGGGCCACCTTCGGATGGCGCACATAGTAATAAACCTGGGCGGTTTCCGGCACGATATTCGGTGCATCTCCGCCATCGGTGATCACGTAGTGGATGCGGGTGTCAGACGGCACGTGCTCCCGCATGAGATTGACCATGTAGTTCATGACTTCCACGCCATCGAGCGCAGAGCGGCCGCGTTCGGGTGCGGCGGCGGCATGTGCCGCGATGCCGTGGAAGGTAAACAGGCCGGACTTGTTCGCAGTGGAACTCGACGGTGCTGCGCTGTTGCGATCGCTGGGGTGCCAGTGCAGGACGACGTCGACATCTTCGAAGAGGCCTTCGCGTGTCATGTACACCTTGCCCGAGCCGCCCTCTTCGGCGGGCGTGCCGTAGACGCGCACGGTACCGGGTCGGCCGCTCGCCTCGAGCCAACGAGCCACCGCAACGCCGGCAGCAGCGGATGCTGCGCCGAACAGATGATGGCCGCAGGCATGGCCGGGAGCATCTTCGCTGAGCGGCGCGCGCCTGGGCTGTGCCGCCTGTGAGAGTCCCGGCAATGCATCGAATTCCGCGAGAATGCCGATCACCGGCTCACCACGACCGTAGCTTGCGACAAACGCAGTCGGCATCCCCGCTACGGGTGCCACGATGCTGAAGCCTCGCTCGCTGAGATAGCTCTGCAGACGCGAGGTGCTGCGTTCTTCGAGGTAGCCCATCTCAGCAAAGCGCCAGATTGACTGAGCAAGCTCGATGCTGCGTTGGGCATCGGCCTCGACGTAGTCGACGATCCCGTCGCTCGCCGTCGCGGATAAACAATAAACAACCAGGGCTGCCGCCAGCCAGCTTTTCCCCATCACACAACCCCACCCTGCAGTTTCTTGAATCGACCCATTGTACCGCCCTTACCATCGGCGCGAGACGCCGGACTGGCACCGGGTGAGCCAAAAACACGCGCGTTCAGGAACCGTTCAGGCAAGAGGTCATAGATTGATCCACGGGTGGGGAACCCTGCCGGGTCCAGCGACGTCCGTAACGCGGCGGCCTGGACGCATTACCGGCGACCATCGCAGAAGTAAGTATCGCCACGAAAAATGACAGGAACAAGTCACGGGAATAAATGGCAGGGAATGAACCAACAAGGTGAGCCGAACTATGAAACCATTGAAAACGAATCCGCAACACGCGCGTAACCGTCTAATCGCCGTCTTCTGCAGCGGCTGCCTGGCGGCCGCGTTCGCACTACCCGTCTACTCACTGACACCAAACGGCGACATGGGCGAACCGGTCCGCAGCATCGACTCGGCACACGAGATCAGCGACTGGTCAGCGCTGGACAATCAGCACGTGCTGATCAACACGAGCGGCCAGAACACCTACCTCATCACGCTCAAGCACCAGTGTCATGGCCTGACCTGGGCGCAGAACGTCACGGTATCGATGTCCAACAACACCATCTGGGCGGGCTTCGATGTGATAAAGGCGAATGGCCTGCAGTGTCCGATCCAAAGAATTTCCATCATGTCCGCGCAGGAGTTGCTGGAACTCGATCGCTGAGGCAGCGCCACCTACATAAGTTAGGGAGCCTGTCCAGACTATTGGATTCCGCAATCGCCATCGAACGGGGCGCAGGAATTTCTGGCCAGGAACCAGCCATTGCTAGACGTTGGCAAGAAGCGCCAACTACGTTGGCAAGAAGTGCACCGGATAACTGATGGTCGTGGTGCCGACATCGCGCTTGCCGAAAGCGAACAGGCGAATGCGGTTGACGATTTTCCCCAGCACAATCTCATCGGCAAGATCTGAAGCGACAACTTTGCAATCCACAACCCGGCCGGCGGGGTCGATGATCAGCTCCAGCACCACTTTGCCCTGCAGGGTCGGATCCCGTCTGAGCGCACGGTTGTAAATCGCGAAAAGCGCGCCTTTGTTGCTGTCGAACACCCGGCGGATCTCTTCGATGCTGCGTTGCCGTGAATCGAGCCGGCGCGGCGCCTTGACGCCGCCGATACCTTTACTGTCGACGGGGGCTTCCACCCGGGTCGTTGCTCGACCCGACAACGCAACCCCGCCCGTGTCCCGCGACAGTGCGCTGACGTTTACCCCGGCACTGCGCGTGCCCTGCCTGGAAGTCAGCAGAGAGCGATCGATGCTCGCAGCTTCGCCGGCACCGCCCTGTATCGCTCCGGTATCCTGCAGTTTCGTCACGTCGACCGCCTCACGCATGTCTGCAAGAGCATCTTTGAACGCCAACAGACCTGAAATTGCCGCTTTTTCCTGCGCATCCGCAACCGTCGGCTCCGGCTCGGGCGCTTTTTCGACGACCGGTTCAGGCTCAACTTCCGTTATGGGATTTTCTGCTTGTACCATTTCCGGCTCCGGTTGCGGCGGCGCAACCACAGGTTCCGGCTTGTCGGGCATGATGCGCGCCAGTTGCGGTGGCAACTGTTCGAGGTCCTCCCGCGCGATCTCCGGCAGCGGCAGCCACGGCATGATAATGCCCGTCACGGCGACAAAGAGTGCGCAGATCATCAGCCATTTGCGGAACCGACCGGTATCGCTGCGACCGGTATCCCACGGCAGCGTGAAATCCTGGACGTAAACGAGGGTCGTCATGCAGCATCCCCGCCGGGCTGCGTGTGCACGCTCGCAGAAGCACTCTGCGACACCGCCTCGGTTGCCGGGAGTTCGTCACTGACCTCGAGCTTGTTCACTGCGAGTGATATCCGGGCGAAATTCGTTGTCTGGCAGGTAAACATCACTTTTTTCAGCAACCAGTACGGCAATTCCCGGTCACCCATTATGGTGACCGCATAGCCGCCTTCGGGCATCTCACCCTTGCGCTGCGCCTGGTATTCGAGCTCATCTTTCAGACCCGCGATGACCATCACGGCGGGATCGCGGATCTCGGCAACGCGGGCAACCGGCCGGCCCTGCACGATGAGATCCTCATGACTGACCAATATCATGAGCTGTTCGTCCGGCCGCCGATCGGCGGTCGAATCAGGCAACTTGATCGCAGAGTTCGTCTGCAGAACTTCGACGTCGGAAGAATTGACCATCAGGTAAAAGACCAGGATGGTAAATATGTCCATGAGCGAGACCAGATTCAGACTGGCGGATTTGCCATGTCTCTGCTGCGACCGACGACGTTGCTGATGCCGGATCTTGCTCACGAGCGGTCTCCGTCGCGGCTGACTGCCGCGCGTCGAACCTTCGCGACACCACTGGCGGGCGTCGGTGAATCGCCGAGTGAAATCACCGGGAAAAGTTCGGCGTTTACCACCTCGAGGTACTGCACCGTCGGGTATGAGCGCACCTTGTCCATGATCGTCACGAGCGTCTGATAGTCTGTCTGCTGCTCGAGCAGGACGGTTATGTCCTCTTTTTCAGGCATCCGGCGCTTGAGTTCCCGCATCACGAGCGACAACTCCGCAAAATCGTATTCGCCATCGATCCGGTGAATAGTTTTAATCGTGCCACCACGTCCGTCGGCCACGACCAGCGTGTCGTTTCTGACGACCACCTCCAGGTGGACGGAATCGGAATCGAAAGCATCCGCCGCACTGTCCCCGGTGGGAAAGTTCAGATCTATGACCGTGGTGTGGGTAAACACCATCGACAGCAGTAGCACCGGCACCAGCACGATCATGAGGTTCATGAACGCGGTGACGTCGAGCTCTGCGGCTTCGGTATGTTTATGTCTACGATGCTTGACGCGATCCATGCAGCCTACTCCTGGCGTGAGACGAAAATTGTCCGCTTGCGCATACTGCTGCCGCCGCTTGCGGCAGAGTTGCCGTTACGCCTTGGCAGCCGCTGGCTTTCTCGCAGCCTCACCCGGTGTCGCTCTATCGTCACCGTCCATCAGGTTCAGAAACTTCACGACAGCAATTTCCAGGCTTTCGACAATCGAACTGGTCTTGCTCTGCAGCAGCGAGTGCAGAAGCAACAACGGAATTGCCACCATCAGGCCGAAAGCAGTCGTGTTCATAGCAAGCGAAATACTCTGCGACAGGAGCGTCGCCTTTTCTGCGGGGTCCGCATTCGCCACTGCGGTAAATGCCGCGATCAAACCGATAATCGTACCGAGCAACCCGAGCAGCGTTGCGATGTTCGCAAACGTCGCAAGGTATGGCGTCCGGCGTTCGATGTTGGGCAAAATCTCGAGCAAGCCTTCTTCCATCGCATATTCGATGTCCGAGCGGCGCCGCGAACTGACGCGGCGATTCATGCCATCAGCGATGATTCGAGCCATTGCCGAAGCAGACTTCCTGGTCACATCAGCCAGTTCGCGCAGCCGGCGCTGCTTGAGCAGCGGCAGGATCCGATCGAAATCCCGGCGATTGATGCGCATCTGGTTCATCAGGTAAAAGTAACGCTCCAGAGAGATCGCACATCCGATCCCGAGCACTATCGCTATGGGATACATGAAAGGACCACCATCCTGGAAGAAACCTACCACGGTCGTATAAATATCCATGTTCACTCCGTTTCATCCAACGTTTTGAAGTACGAAAGTTCCCGCCGATAGGCCGGCGGGTACAAGCGACGAAACACATCCGTTTCGATAAATTCCATCTCCAGTTCGATATCCGGCAAGCCATCAGGCTCACGCCAGGGCAAGATATACAGAACTTTCGGCAACTCTTGGTTGCCCGAGATCACGGTTTCATCAAGTTTTATGACTCCGCTGGGTAAACTGGGAGCGCGCGCCGCAGGAGCGACCTCCTGTGCGCTGACGCGTACCGCAGAA
>Ga0209987_10002399_pt1 | contig 10396 bp, 21 predicted proteins | sample N074metaG_FD_182134 | JGI IMG/M metagenome (GOLD analysis project Ga0209987, IMG submission 182134) | Deep subsurface microbial communities from Kermadec Trench to uncover new lineages of life (NeLLi) - N074 metaG (SPAdes) (version 2) | ecosystem: Environmental > Aquatic > Marine > Ocean trench... | reverse complement strand
GGCGATAACATCAAGTTAGAAGTGACATTGATTAACCCGATTGCGATGGAAGAAGGCTTACGCTTTGCCATCCGTGAAGGTGGCCGTACCGTTGGTGCCGGTGTCGTTGCAAAGGTGATTGAGTAATTATCATGGCCAAACAACAAGTAATACGAATCCGTTTGAAAGCATTTGATCATCGTTTGATTGATCAATCAACACGTGAAATCGTCGAAACAGCTAAACGTACTGGTGCGCAGATAAGGGGGCCAATCCCACTGCCGACCAAGAAGGAAAGGTTTACGATTTTAATATCACCGCATGTAAATAAAGATGCACGTGATCAATATGAGATTCGCACACACAAGCGTCTGATGGATATCATAAACCCAACTGACAAGACAGTTGATGCATTGATGAAACTTGATCTCGCCGCTGGCGTAGATGTGCAAATAAAACTTAATTAATCTAGTTAATAAATATCAGGTATTGGTAGCAAGATAATGACTATTGGACTTATTGGACGCAAGCGGGGAATGACCAGGATCTTCACAGAAGATGGTCACTCAATACCCGTGACAGTTATCGAGGCCGGAATTAATCGGGTTACTCGTCTTACCTGTCCTGAAAAGGATGGATACCAAGCTGTACAAGTTAGCTGGGGTAGCAAAAAGCCGGGCAAGGCAACTAAGGCAATAGCGGGCGCTTACGCCAAAGCTAATATTGATTTGGGTGAAGGCCTGGTTGAATTTCGAATCACCAGTGAAGAAGAGCTACCTGAAGATGGCGAACTTAAAGTCGATATGTTTGAAGTAGGTCAGATGGTTGATGTTTCCGGGACAACAATTGGTAAGGGTTATAGTGGTGTTATCAAACGCCATAATTTTAGTCATCAAAGGAATTCACACGGCAATTCTCTTTCTCATCGTGCTCCTGGTTCTATTGGCCAGTGTCAAACACCTGGTCGAGTATTCAAAGGTAAGAAAATGGCTGGTCACATGGGTAATGTGAAGAGCACGACACAAAATCTTGAGATCATAAGAGTGGACAGTGAGAGAAACCTTTTATTAATTAAGGGCTCAGTGCCGGGTGCCAAAGGTGGCAAAGTGATTATCAAACCATCAGTAAAGGCTCGTGCCTGAAGGTCAATTTTTAAGGGTTCGTTATGGAATTAAAACTAAAAAAATTAAATAAAAAAGCCGATGGAAAAGTTACGGTATCAGATAGCATTTTTGCTACTGAATACAACGAAGCACTCATCCATCAGGCCTTAACAGCTTTTATGGCAGGTTCACGTGCAGGCACCAGGGCGCAAAAATCGCGCTCTGATGTTCGTGGTGGTGGTAGAAAACCATGGAAACAGAAAGGCACGGGTCGTGCCAGATCGGGAACCATAAGAAGTCCGATATGGAGAGGTGGTGGTGTTACCTTTGCAGCAAGACCCAAAGATTATTCTCAGAAACTGAATAAGAAAATGTATCGTGGTGCCATGCGTTCAATCCTTGCTGAACTGGCTCGTCAGGACAGACTTGTTTTGATTGATGAATTTACAGCTGATGTACCGAAAACAAAAGATATGCTGGCGCGATTAAAGTCACTGGATCTGGACGATGTATTGATTGTCACAGGTGAAGTGACGGAAAATCTTTTTTTGTCTACAAGAAATATTCCCCATGTCGATGTTGTAGACACAGAGGAAATTAACCCTTATGTGTTAATTGGATACAACAAGATATTAATGACACAGGGAGCACTTGCAAAAGTAGAGGAATTGCTGGCATGAGCGCAAAAGAAATAAACCCTAAAAAAATAAGCCATGGTAGCTTAAGTCAGGAAAAATTAATGAAGATTGTGCTGGAACCACGTGTTACTGAAAAAAGTACGCTAGTTGGAGAAAAATACAATCAATTCGTCTTTAAGGTGCTGAAAAGTGCAACTAAACCTGAGATTAAAAATGCAGTCGAGTTACTTTTTAAGGTTGAGGTTGAATCTGTTCAGGTGACAAACGTAAAGGGCAAAAAGAAAATATTTAAGCGTGAACCGGGCAAGCGTCCAGACTGGAAGAAAGCCTACGTGAAACTGAAACCCGGTTTCGATATTGATTTTGTGGGAGCATAGTTTAAGTACTGTGATTGATTATGGCACTAGTTAAACCAAAACCAACCTCTGCAGGGCGTCGTGCACAAGTTAAGGTCGTGAGTCCTGAGCTGTACAAGGGCGCACCTTACGAACCTTTGCTTGAAAAACAAAGCAAAAACTCAGGCCGTAATAACAATGGCCGTATTACGGTACGTCATCGTGGCGGTGGTGCAAAACAGCGCTATCGTGTGATTGATTTCAAGCGTAATAAAGACGGTATTATTGCCAAAGTTGAGCATATTGAGTATGACCCGAACAGAACAGCTCACATTGCCTTACTGTTATATGTTGATGGCGAACGTCGTTACATTATCGCTTCAGAAGGCATGAAAGAAGGTTATGAAGTTATGTCAGGTGAAACTGCACCGATTAAAGCAGGTAACTGCATGCCTTTAAGAAACATGCCTTTAGGCACAACGGTTCATTGTGTAGAAATGAAGCCTGGCAAAGGTGCGCAAATAGCAAGAAGTGCGGGCGCCAGTGTGCAACTGGTCGCACGTGAAGGCAATCATGCAACATTAAGAATGCGTTCGGGTGAGATGAGAAAAGTATTGGCCGAATGTCGCGCAACCATTGGACAGGTAGGCAATGGTGAGCACGCACTTAGATCCCTGGGTAAAGCAGGTGCCAAAAGATGGCGCGGTATACGACCAACAGTACGAGGCGTTGCTATGAATCCTGTTGACCATCCACATGGTGGTGGTGAAGGAAGAACCTCAGGCGGTCGTCACCCGGTATCACCCTGGGGTGTGCCGACTAAAGGTTATAAAACTCGTAAAAACAAGCGTTCAGATAATCTGATCGTACGCAAACGTCAGAAATAACGGAAACAATAGATGCCACGTTCAATTAAAAAAGGTCCATTTGTCGATCATCATTTAGCAAGGAAGGTCGATGCTGCTAAAGAATCGAATGATAAGCGTCCAATTAAAACCTGGTCTCGTCGGTCGATGGTATTACCAAATATGGTTGGTCTAACCATTGCTGTACATAACGGACGTGATCATATGCCGGTTTATATTACGGAAAATATGGTCGGTCACAAGCTAGGTGAATTTGCAGGTACTCGTACCTTCAGAGGTCATCTTGCAGATCGGAAGAGTTGATTAATGTTAAATGTAAATAATTGGGATCTATGATGTCGACATCAGCGAAACTTACAAACTCAAGGATTTCACCACAAAAGATGCGCCTGGTTGCAGATCAGATCAGAGGCTTAGAAGTGGAAAGAGCACTGGATGTACTTACATTCAGTAACAAAAAAGCAGCAACCGTAATCAAGAAAGTGCTCGAATCAGCAATTGCAAATGCAGAGCATAACGATGGCGCTGATATTGATGATCTAAAGATTTCCGAGATACTTGTTGATGCAGGTCCAACTATGAAACGGTTACGCCCCAGAGCGCGCGGACGTGCTGACAGAATTATAAAGAGAACCAGCCACTTGAAAGTGACGGTCTCAGAGACAGAAGGATAAGATTGTAATGGGTCAAAAAGTACATCCAATAGGCATGCGCCTGGGAATTGTTAAAGACTGGACATCGACATGGTATGCAGATTCTAAAGACTACCCTAAATTTTTGTACACAGATTTAAAAGTACGTGAATATTTACAGAAAAAACTGGCACATGCTTCAGTCAGCCGAATTCAGATTGAACGTCCAGCTAACAACGCAAGAATTATTATTCACACTGCAAGACCAGGGATTGTGATTGGTAAAAAAGGTGAAGACATTGATCGTTTAAGAGTCGCTATCTCAAAAATGATGGGTGTGCCAGCTCAGGTAAGTGTTGAAGAAATTCGTAAGCCAGAACTGGATGCGACATTGGTTGCGCAGAATGTTGCATCCCAATTAGAACGTCGAATTATGTATCGTCGTGCTATGAAACGTGCGGTGACAAATACCATGAGATTAGGTGCTGAAGGTATCAAAATTAATCTTGCTGGAAGATTAAATGGTGCAGAAATTGCGCGTTCGGAATGGTACAGAGAAGGCCGCGTACCCTTGCATACATTGAGAGCAGATATTGATTACGGTGTTGCAGAAGCAAATACAACTTACGGGATCATCGGTATCAAGGTGTGGATATTTAAAGGTGAAATTTTTGATTATGGCAATAAAAACAGTGCAGAAGCTGAAGCCACTAAAGACGTCTCCACAAGCTGACAGGTATAGATAAGTGCTACAACCTAAAAGAACAAAATTCAGGAAACAGAGCAAAGGCCGTAATCGCGGTCTGGCCACTGTGAGTAATAAAGTGAGCTTTGGTGAGTATGGCTTAAAGGCAACCACCCGTGGACGTATTACGGCTCGTCAAATAGAGGCTGCGCGAAGAACCATTACTCGTAAGATCAAGCGTGGTGGGAAACTCTGGATCAGGATATTCCCAGACAAGCCGATTACTAAAAAACCCCTGGAAGTACGGCAGGGCAAGGGCAAGGGTAATGTTGAATACTGGATTGCGCAGGTTCAGCCCGGCCGGATGCTCTATGAACTTGAAGGTGTGCCGGAAGATCTGGCAAGACAGGCTTTCAAATTAGCTTCAGCCAAGTTACCTGTAAAAACAACATTTATTAGCAGGACAATAATGTGATGGATGCTGCGGAATTAAGAAAAAAGAAACCCGAAGAACTGGATGCTTTGATATTAGAACTATTGCGCGAGCAGTTTAACCTGCGTATGCAAAAAGGTTCGGGGCAGTTGAGTAAACCAAGTGAAATGAAACGCGTACGTCGCACCATTGCGCGAGCGAAAACAATCATAGCTGAAATGGCAGCAGGTAATAATTAATGAGCGAAACACAAAAAACAGCCAAGACAGTCACTGGTGAAGTGGTGAGTAACAAAATGGATAAAACCATCTCCGTGCTGGTTTCAAGAAAGGTAAAACATCCCTTGTATGAAAAGTACATCAGGCGTTCAACAAAATTTATGGCGCATGATGAGAACAATGAGTGTAATGAAGGTGATGTGGTTGTGATAGAAGCATCAAAACCTATCTCAAAAAACAAGTCATGGAAGCTACAAAAAGTAGTTACCAGGACTCAAATAATCTAGAAAGTAGAGGAGTAGCGTAGATGATACAAATGCAGACCATGCTAGATGCCGCAGACAATAGCGGTGCAAAGCGGGTAATGTGCGTTAAGGTCCTTGGTGGATCTAAGCGACGCTACGCCGGAATTGGCGATGTTATTAAAGTGACAGTTAAGGAAGCTATTCCACGCGGTAAAGTAAAGAAAGGTGAACTCTATGATGCGGTTGTTGTAAGAACTCGCAAAGGTGTTCGACGTTCTGACGGATCGCTGATCAGATTTGATGGCAATGCAGTTGTTTTACTGAATAACCAGCGTCAACCAATAGGCACTCGTATTTTTGGTCCGGTGACGCGTGAATTAAGAGGCGCAGAATTTATGAAAATTGTGTCGCTGGCACCTGAGGTTTTATAAGAGATGCGTAAGCTAAGAAAAGGTGATGAAGTCATTGTTACGGCTGGTAAGGACAAGGGTAAACGTGGTGTTGTATTAAAAGTTATACAGGATCTGGAAAAAGTTATTGTCGAGAATGTAAATATGGTTAAACGCCATACCAAAGGCAATCCGGCTCAAGGGAAACCAGGAGGTATTGTGGAAAAAGAAATGCCATTACATATTTCGAATGTCGCTATCTGGAATTCTGTGTCAGATAATGCAGATCGTGTCGGCATAAAAATGTTGGAAGATGGACAAAAGGTGCGCTTTTTTAAATCTAACGACGAAGTCGTGGATGTCTGAAGGCGGAAATAAAATGGTTAGACTAGAAAAATTTTATAAAGAAAATGTTGTTAAGCAACTGACGGAACAGTTCGATTATAAGTCTGTGATGCAGGTTCCCCGTATCACCAAGGTGACACTGAATATGGGGCTGGGTGAAGCTGTTGCTGATAAAAAAATCATTGGACATGCAGTCAGTGATATGGAAAAGATTGCAGGTCAGAAGCCGGTTGTGAATCTGGCCAGGAAATCAGTGGCAAATTTTAAAGTACGTGAAGGCTGGCCTGTCGGTTGTAAGGTGACATTACGCAGAGAACGCATGTATGAATTTATGGATCGTCTAATTTCAATTGCGATTCCTAGAATTCGCGATTTCCGTGGATTTAGTGCGAAATCATTTGATGGGCGTGGTAACTACAGTCTTGGGATTAAAGAACAGATTATTTTCCCGGAAATTGATTACGACAAGATTGATACACTTCGTGGTATGGATATCACCATTACAACATCCGCGAATACAGATGATGAAGGCCGAGCATTATTAATGGCGTTCAATTTTCCATTACGCAAATAATATTTGAGGTCATTATGGCAAAGGTTTCAATGATTAATCGTGAGCATAAGCGTACCAGGCTGGTCAAGAAATATGCAGCCAGGCGTGCAGCATTAAAAGCTCAGGTTATAGATATGTCTCTCAGTGATGAAGAACGTAAAACAGCAAGAGAAAAACTGAGTATGTTGCCACGTGATTCAAGTCCAGTGAGACATCGCAATCGATGTAGTTTGACCGGACGTCCACATGGTTATTACCGTAAATTTGGACTTTCTCGTAACAAGCTGCGCGAAGCAGCAATGCGAGGAGATGTACCCGGTCTGGTTAAGGCTAGCTGGTAGGAGAAAGATTATGAGTATGCAGGATCCATTAGCCGATATGTTAACAAGAATCAGAAATAATCTGGCCAGAGCCAAGGCAACAGTGAGTATGCCTTCGTCCAGGCTTAAAGTTGCTGTGGCAGAAATTCTGCAGCAAGAAGGTTACATATCAAAATATGTTGTAGAAGGGGATGTCAAGAAAACCCTGACCATTGAATTAAAGTATTTTGAAGGCAAGCCTGTCATCGAAATGATTAAGCGATTCAGCCTTCCAAGTGTAAGAAGGTATCGATCAAAAAATGAACTGCCCACAGTCATTGGTGGTTTGGGTGTCGCCATTGTCTCCACATCAAAAGGTGTGATGACAGACAAGAGTGCCCGTGCACAGGGTGTTGGCGGTGAAATACTATGTGTTGTTTCTTAATAGGTTAAAACGATGTCACGAGTAGCGAATAATCCTGTCGAATTACCTTCTGGTGTTGAATTCAGCATTGCTGAAAATACAGTCACCATTAAAGGTAGTAAAGGACAACTGCAACATAATCTGCATCCTCTGGTGAGTGTGTCACAAGATGGTAATCAGTTAAAAACGGCAGTAAATGATGATTCGAAATCAGCCAATGCAATGGCAGGAACCACACGTGCATTGCTGCAAAATATTGTCACTGGAGTCAGTGTCGGTTTCGAACGTAAATTGACCATCCTCGGTGTCGGTTATCGTGCACAGGTGCAGGGCAAGGTTCTGGACTTAACCCTGGGTTTTTCACACCCGGTTAAATTTGAAATCCCTGAAGGAATTAGCATTGAAACGCCAAGTCAGACAGAAATCACCATCAAAGGAATTGACAAACAACTGGTTGGCCAGGTGGCCGCCAATATAAGGGCATTTCGTCCGCCAGAGCCTTATAAGGGTAAAGGTATTCGTTATGCGGACGAGAATGTTATCCGTAAAGAAGCGAAGAAAACGTAACAACAAGACCTAAATAGAATAGCGTAAGACAAAATAGAGCATTGCAAACAGAGTTAGGCAAATAGAGTCAGACAATGAAAAGTAAAAAACAAGCAAGAATTAAGAGAGCAACACGTACCAGAGCCCGTATTAGACGGAAAGGTATCAATCGTCTTTGTATTCACAGGACGCCAAAACACCTTTACGCACAAGTCATTGCAGCCAATGGATCTGAAGTTCTGGTGAGTGCTTCGACTCTGGATAAGGATATTAGAGATAAGGTTAAATATAGTGGAAACGTTGATGCTGCCATTATTGTTGGTAAGAAATTAGGCGAACGTGCAAAAAAAGCCGGTGTGACACAAGTGGCTTTTGATCGTTCTGGGTTTAAATATCATGGACGTATCAAGGCGTTGGCTGATGCCGCACGCGAACAAGGTTTGGAATTCTAGAGGTTTTAATAAATGGCTGTTACTGATTCAATCACAGGAAACGAAGATCTGCTTGAAAAGCTGGTTCACGTTAATCGCGTCGCCAAGGTAGTCAAGGGTGGACGGCAATTTGGTTTTACAGCACTTACCGTCGTTGGAGATGGTAATGGCAAGGTTGGTTTTGGTCGAGGTAAGGCTAAAGAAGTGCCTATTGCTATTCAAAAAGCAATGGAGAATGCGCGTAAAAACATGACACCGGTCGCCTTAAATGAAGGCACATTGCATTATGCCATTACCGGAACACATGGTGCTGCAAAGGTCTATATGCAGCCTGCTTCAGAAGGCACAGGAATTATTGCAGGTGGTCCTATGCGTGCAGTCTTCGAGGTTGCAGGCGTACATAATGTACTTGCCAAGTCGATTGGATCAACAAATCCAATTAATGTTGTTCACGCGACTATGAATGCACTGAGAGCTATCGCATCACCTGAAATGATTGCAGCTAAACGCGGGAAATCGGTTGAAGAAATACTGGATTAGCCCAAGTAGATTAGAATTGGATTAGATTAGATATGGCAAAAAAACAAATACAAGTTACGTTAAAACGTAGTACCAATAAGCGTCTGGCTTCACACAAAGCCTGTGTAAAAGGTCTGGGTCTGCGTCGAATTGGGCACACCGTTAAGGTTGAAGACACTCCAGAAAATCGAGGCATGGTAAACAAAGTGAATTATTTACTCACTGTTGAGGAAGCATAAAATGCGTCTGAATACATTAAAACCACAAACAGGATCAAAACCAGCCGCAAAACGTGTTGGTCGAGGTATTGGTTGTGGTTCAGGTAAGACATGTGGCCGTGGTCATAAAGGCCAGAAGTCAAGAACAGGCGGCTACCATAAAACAGGTTTTGAAGGTGGGCAGATGCCATTGCAACGCCGTCTACCCAAGATTGGTTTTAACTCCCGCCTGTCAGCAGTAACGGCTGAAATACGTTTGCAGGAACTTGCAAAGGTTGATGCTGATGTCGTAGATCTGGATGCATTGCTAGCAGCTAATCTGATTTCAAAGAATATCAAGCGCGCAAAAGTCATTGATTCAGGGAAGATTGAGAAAGCTGTTTCTGTGAAAGGTCTGGGGTTGACAAAAGGTGCTCGCGCAGCGATTGAAGCCGCTGGCGGGAAAGTTTTAGAGGATTAAATGGCAACATCTAACCCTGCAATCCCCGGAGGTATCGCCGGGTTAGGAAAATTGAAAGAATTGCGTCAGCGGCTGCTCTTTCTTCTGGTCGCATTGTTTATATTTAGAGTGTGTTCATTTATTCCTGTTCCTGGAATAAACCCGAGCGCTCTGGCGGCAATGTTTGAGCAGCAGAGAGGCACCATACTGGACATGTTTAATATGTTTTCAGGTGGCGCTCTGCAAAGGCTGTCAGTCATTGCTTTGGGCATTATGCCTTATATATCTGCCTCTATTATTATGCAGTTATTAACTGTCATAGAACCCAGGTTAAAGCAGATAAAGAAAGAAGGTGAGGCAGGCAGGCGTAAGATTACGCAGTACACGCGATATGGCACAGTGCTGCTGGCAACATTCCAGGCATTTGGTATGGCAACCTTGCTGGAAGGCCAGCAAGCAGCAGGTTTGGCTGTGGTAATGGATCCAGGTATTGGCTTCAAAATAACCACAGTGGTGACACTTGTTACAGGAACGCTGTTCCTGATGTGGTTGGGTGAACAAATCACGGAACGTGGTGTTGGTAATGGTATTTCCATGATTATCTTCGCAGGTATTGTTGCGGGATTACCATCCGCAATTGCTGGAACTGTCGAATTGGCCAGAACAGGTGAATTACATATGTTGGCCTTATTTGCATTGCTTGCCTTAGCCATCGTTGTCACAGGTTTTGTTGTGTTTGTTGAAAGAGGGCAACGAAGAATAACCATCAACTATGCAAAGAAGCAGGTTGGACGCAAGCAATACGCTGGACAATCCAGTCATTTGCCGCTGAAATTGAATATGGCAGGTGTGATTCCACCGATATTTGCTTCCAGTCTGATTCTCTTTCCATCCACCATCGCAGGTTGGTTTGGTCAGAGTGGAGGCATGCGTTGGTTGCAGGATATATCGACAATGATGTCACCCGGTCAGCCGATTTATGTATTGATGTACGCGGCCGGTATTATATTTTTCTGTTTCTTTTACACGGCGATCGTTTTTGACCCAAAAGAAACGGCTGATAATTTGAAAAAATCCGGTGCCTTTATTCCGGGAATGA
>Ga0209987_10002397_pt1 | contig 10402 bp, 10 predicted proteins | sample N074metaG_FD_182134 | JGI IMG/M metagenome (GOLD analysis project Ga0209987, IMG submission 182134) | Deep subsurface microbial communities from Kermadec Trench to uncover new lineages of life (NeLLi) - N074 metaG (SPAdes) (version 2) | ecosystem: Environmental > Aquatic > Marine > Ocean trench... | reverse complement strand
GTGTTTGCTCCCGGCTACATGTCGAGTTTTGAAGTAGTTCCTTCCGTCTGGCTTTTCGCTGAGAACGACGACTTTATAGGACAGAAACTGGAGAACGATCCCCTGTGGCAACTCGAAGCGCATTTAACCCATGATTTTACCCGCAGCTTTTTCGGCTCCCTGGATCTGCTTTACCGCGGCGGTTTCCAATCAGAGATCAATGGCATTGAAGTGGGGGAAGAACTCGACGTCGGGAACATCGGCTTTACCTTGAATTTTACAGCGACTGACAACCTAGTCATACGCACCAGTTACATGTCCAATGTGTTTGGCGACAACGATCTGGATAACAGTATTCTTCGAATTCAGTTTGTCTACGCATGGAGTGCACCATCGGAAAATGCGAAAAAGCTGATGAAGGGGCACTAGCCAGGTTGGCCTGCCCCTGAAATGAATGATTTCTGTATTGTAGCCAAAATTATCGAGCAAGTTCTATCCATTCGCATCGTTTGCTGATTATTGGAGCCATTGCATCCTTGCCAAGGCCATGCGCCATTAATGCAATTACGCGCTCGTCATGATCATAGCCTACATGCGCTTCCATAGGGTTAGCCACATCAGTAATACCTAAAATGTCAGTTACATAGGCTATATTGATACTTATATTGCTAATCCTTGCGCACATTCTGGAATCGAGAAATTTTTTCTTAAAGTCAAAAGGAATGTTATAGCTAAGGAGATCATTAGGATCACTAAATGCAATAATATGCGTTTCATTGGCAAATCGTTCTGCGTAGCGGTTACCCTCGGGTAAGCAGTAATCTTTATGTTGATTTAAAACATCCGGCGCGGGACGCCCCAATTGTAATAGCGGTAATTGGTTGGATAACATAAAGATTTTGATGGGCCTGTTCTGAAACGCATGACGAAATTTTTCAAATTCCGGGAAAGACTTCAGAGTTAACTCCCTTTCAGTTGGGCTATGACCGGCCGCATTAAGCAATCGGGACAGGCGTTGCAACCCATCCATGGTTATCCGGCTCCCCAAACTGTGTGAAATAAAAATATAGTCATCCCCCTCTAGGTTCATAAGGAACTCAGGATTGATGCTCTTGAGGGTGCATGGTTTATGGGTATCGGAGGGGAAGTCACTCCAGCTATGAGTAGTCATCCAACACAAACTTTGCCCTACAGATATTAGAATGGCCTCCCGGTTTTCACCCAAATAGAGCAGCGGATCTGCGATTGCGTCATTGGAAAATAGTTTCATATCTCTATTAATTTTTGCGCGCCGAAACGCAACCTGACCCGAAACATCAAAGTTCAAATTCTCTTTTTCATCGTCGGTAATACTAGACCAGGTCAATTCATAAAACAGCAGCTCTTTGTCCCTGTCTTTACTAAGCAATCGGGTTAACCGCAAAGTACCAAGCTTCTGTGAGGGGTTGAATTGATTGAAAAGAGTCAATTCCTTGGGAGGCATATCTATTACTGATAAATCAAGTTCTTTTGCTAGATTTTCATAGAGCACGGTGGAATATCCGGGAAGATGGCGACCCACACCATGCACCATCAAAACTTTGGTTTTTCCTTTTGTTTTATTCAGGCTGACATCGATCCCCTCAAACCCTTTACTCCAAATTTTACAGGCACGGGTGTCTTCCTTTTTCGAACTTGCAAGGAAACCCGCTACCACCCCCTCGCCGAAACTGGCGCAACCCGACAGTAACCCAATCAAGGCAAAAAATATAATTGATATTTTGAACTTACAAAAAATAATGCCCTCCGATTTATATTTTATCTTATAGGGAAACATTTGGGCATCCAATCTAAAATCTCTTCGTGGGTTTTCGATAGCATCTGAGTTTAAGCTCTGGGTTCCCAACGAATAAAACGTAGTGTGGGTTTAATAAAGCTCATTCAGAATCAACTTTCCGATCAATTTTATTTTTAATATGCGGTCGAATTTTACTCGAAAAATCATCCCCCTCGCCATCGGTTTGCACATATTGATTGATATGGTGCAATCGCTTAGTGTCCTCAAAGTTCCTGGTAGAATTAATCCAGCCATTCTCAAATAACAGTTCATCCGAATATCCGCTTAATAACCTCCTATAATCAAAAGGCGAAGGCATTCTCCGCACGTCCAACACGGCACTGAAATACCTCGCTAAACTGCTACGGCAATTCTCGTTAATCGTGTTATAGAATTCCGGCTCGTTCGCAATACTGTTTATCCGTTCAATGATCATCCCAAAAATAATACGAACATCGTTTTTGCTCACCGTGGTCGGATAAAGAAATACTTCTTCCTTGCGAATATTGGACCTTAGCCTAAGGAGGTCCTTTTCATCACCCAGAATATAAATCAATTCATATTGCTTAAAAAAACCTCCAAGTCCGGTTTGCGGCTCCCCCTGCTCCAAACGTGTTTCGACAGAAACGGCAAGGTATTCCCCATCATCAAAACCGAAGCTGATAATAATATGAGCAACCGCTTCCAATCCATCCCAATAGGAAAGTATATAATCGACCGTCTCGAGTTTATTCAGGTCAAAGGTTTTGTCGTAATACCGAACGGAAAAATCATCCGTTGTCCTGTAATCAAAATTACGAATATTATACACCCGGATTTGATCGCCTTCAGTCGTTATGCGGGGTAATTGGGCAACGCTGGGGACCCAGTTGCGATCGTGCGAGGGTTCTTTCTGCATCCATCCAATAATTATTCCCGCGCATAATACCAAAACACAATAAGCGGTACGCTTGCGGTTGGAAAAAAAAATGAGCGCTAACGGAACACCTACCGCAAAAATGCACGCTGCGACAAAAGGTAGAGTCTCACCAGGCAGGCCCATAAAATGGATGGCGAAAACGCACCAAAAGTATAGAAAAAAAAGAAAAATATAACCAACAGTAGCCATGATTCCTTAAATGGGCCTATCCTGAAATCAGTTGAAACTGCAACATGACCTCACCTGCCTTTAAAGCGTATTGCCAAGAAACCTGAATCAAGTCTGAGGAGGCCATGCCATGAAGAAGATAATCAATAAAGGCAATAAAATTAAAAATTAAGTTAATAATGGCTTGACATTAAGTATAGAAAAGAAAGAAAAATATATCCAACGGTAGCCATGAATCCTTGAATGGACCTATCCTATAAGTCAGTTGAAACTTTAACATGATCTCACCTGCGTTTAAAGGGTTTTGCCAAGACACCTGAATCAAGTCTGAGGAGGCCATGCCATGAAGAAGACAATCAATAAAGGCAATAAAATAAAAAAGTAATGCCCCTAGTGGCTTGACTTACCAACATTTTAAAATATACTTTCAACTGTTTTTGAATTTAAGCTAACGGAGATATTCTTATGAATCCCATTGAAATTAAAAACTTTTTTTGTTTATCAATTCTCTTCCTCATTGTAGCTGTTCTTTCCGCCTGCGGTACGGTCCCTCAGCAGACAACCGGCTTTCTCACGGACTATTCCAAATTGTCCCCCAGTCCTTATGCGGAAGCGTTGAAAGGGACTACTCTGCTCTACGAGAATAAGAGAAACCCTTTGAAAAATTATGATAAATTTATCCTCTCTCCGGTGCAGATTCGACTGTCGAAGAAAGGTAAGGAACGCAGAGTGGACCGGAAAAAGTTGCTGGGTTTAGCTAATTATACCAATAAGCAGCTTCGCGCCGAACTAACGAAGAGCGGTTATACCCTTGTCAACCAAGCGGGGCCGGGAGTCATACTCTTCCGAGGGGCCCTCACCGAGGTCGAGCCGGGCATCCCTCTTGCGAATATCCACCCGGCCACGGTCATATCCGGTCTCGGTCTTGGCGGAGCCTCGATGGAATGGGAACTTCAAGACTCCCTGACCGAAGAAGTGATCGTGGCGGTCATTGACTCCCGGAAGGGTGGTAGAGGGTTCGACGGCTTTACGAAATACGGTAACGCCAAAGACGTGATCGAGAAGTGGGCCAAGATAATGGCACTCCGCTTTGATAGAGCACACGGAAAGACCAGAAAATAATTGAAGGACCTTTATTCCATTGAGCGAGTTGGTATATTTTAAACCTTAAATTATTGAGTAGTAAATGTGACACTAACTAGGGAGAGAATACATGCAAGCAAACTACAACTTACTAAAGCAACTAAGGTGCCTTGTGTTAGTTCCTATTCTCGGGCTGGCGTCGTCAGCTGTCATTGCCGGCGAAGAAGTAATCAATAATGGTACAGGGGTCGACAGCGCATATGAATTTTCATCTCACCCGTTTGGCACTACCTCGAGTCTGTTTGATAAACCCGGGGTCAACAGCGCATATGCATTTTCATCTCAACCGTTTGGCACTACCTCGAGTCTGTTTGATAAACCCGGGGTCGACAGCGCATATGAATTTTCACCTCACCCGTTTGTAACTGCCTTGAGTCGGCTTGATCACATCGTGTTGGCAGCAATGGAGGAAGCTAAAGAAGAGAGTGCTCCGAAATCAGAGCAATGCGTCCAGTTTGCCGCAGATCCTGATGCAGACCTGGGTGAGGTCTTGAATGCAGGCTGTAAACCAACGCTGGGACAAATGTCAGCGTTAATGGACAACCCTTTGGGTAACGTGGCCATGCTTTTCACCCAGTTTGATTATTACTTACTAGAGAATGATGCCAATGGCGTAGAGAGAAACCAGTATGTTTATACCGGTGTCTTCCAGTTTCCAAAAAAACTCAATGACGATTGGAACCTGATTAGCCGGGTTATTTGGACAGTACCCAGCGTTCCCATCTCTCAGGATAAACTTAATGCTTTTGGATCCGGTAGTTTTAGTCCAGGTACACCGGGTGCGCCTGGATCAGGTACGCTTATCGATGCTATCGGCGGTCGCACCACGGGTTTTGGCGATATGTACTACGTAGGCCTGTTTGCACCCAGTGAAGCCGTCGACATGGATGACATGGGCCTGGAAGGCAAACTTCTTTGGGGTGCCGGTTTCGACATCTCATTCCCCACAGCCACCGAAGATGTTCTAGGCTCGAACAAGTGGTCAGCAGGACCTTCAGCGCTAGGCGTTTACATGGGCCCTACCTGGAAAGTTGGTGGATTGTTGATGCACTACAATGATTTTGCCGGGGATGATTTTGATAGTAATGGTGCCCCCGTGGCCGATGTCAGTTTAACCAACCTTCAGTATTTCGTTTTTTACAGTCTTGATGACACTACATCCATCGGTGCCTCACCAAATATTATTATGGATTGGGAAGCAGATAGTGGTGACAGGCTTACCGTTCCTATCGGTATTGGTTACGTTAAAACCGTACAGTTTGGCCCAGTACCAGTACGTATTGGACTCGAGTTCCACTACTCAGTGATACGTCCTGATAATGTGGGTACCGAATTCGGTATTCGTTTCTATATGATCCCTGCAGCACCTTCCGCAATGTTCAAATGGATGGGTTAAAAATACAAGAAAGCTACATGAAGAAATTTAATATCGATTCAAAGATGATGAAAAAAGGTAAGTAAAGAAAAGATAAAAGCAAAAGCAGGACAAACCCGGTCTGCTTCTTGTTTTTAAAGTTGAATCCGCGAGTTAATAGTGGAGCAGGATAATGGCACTCCGCAGGGACAAAGCACACGGAAAAACCAGAAAATAATTGAATGACCTTTATTTCATTGAGCGCGTTGGTATATTTTAAACCTTAAATTATTGTAAGGTGAATCATGAAACGAAAACTGAAACTTCTCGTAACCACCGCAGTAGTCACAGGCCTGGTCGTTGCGGTGTATTTATTTGGCCTCCATAACGGGCAAAAGGATCAGGAATTTTCACTCATTAATGAAGCCCAAGCCGCGGGCGGCAAGGTGACGGACCCGAAAGGCATCGCACCGGACCGCTATGTCTACTACCCAGGCACTGAAAAGCTGAAAGCGGATGAGATCAGAATAGTTGTTTGCGGATCAGGCATGCCGGCGTCCCGGCATGGCCAGGCGGCGACCTGCTTTCTCGTGGAAACCGGCAATGGCGACAAGTTCCTGTTCGACATTGGTACCGGCTCCATGGCCAACGTGGCAGGGCTCATGATTCCCTACGACTATCTGGACAAGGTCTTCCTCACCCACCTGCACACAGACCATATGGGCGACCTTGACGCGCTCTGGGCCGGCGGGTGGACAGCGGGGCGTACCGGGCCCCTGAAGGTCTGGGGTCCCAGTGGCATGACACCCGAATTGGGAACGAAGTATGCCATGGAAAGTTTCCTGAAGCACGCGAACTGGGATTACACGACCCGTGCGGCTATGCTCAGCCCCATTCCGGGAGCGATCGAAGTTCAGGAATTCGACTACAAAAAAGAAAACCAGGTTGTCTATCAAGAAAACGGAGTCACGATCCGGTCCTGGCCGGCAATCCATACCGGCGACGGTCCAGTCAGCTATTCTCTGGAGTACAAGGGCATGAAGATCGTGATCGGTGGCGACACCTTTCCCAATCGGTGGTTTCTGAAGTATGCCAAGGACGCGGACCTGGTCATCCACGAGGCGTTTATGATGCCGGAGCTGTTCGTGAAGCTTTACAACCAGCCCCCGCAACTGGCCTGGCGGGTGTGCTGCGCGTTTCATACCTCGGGTCAGGCTTTCGGCAAAGTCATGAGTATGGTGAAACCGCGCCATGCCGCGGCCTATCACTTCTTCAACGAGGAAGCCACTCGCTACTCGCTGTATGAGAACATTCGCGAGACCTACGACGGCCCGCTGTCTATGACCACCGATCGGATGGTGTGGAACATCACCAAGGCCAAGATCACAGAGCGGATGGCCGTGATGACCGACGACGCCTGGGCCGTGCCCAGCGGCAAAAGACTACCCCCGGGCCCGAAGGGGCAACCATCAAACTTTTCGAAATACATTCTTGAGGGTCGCGTGGATAGACTGGTTCAGCCGGTACAAAAGAAAATGCTCGACGAGTTCATGGAGAAGTACAACCTGCAGGATCAGGACTGGCGCAAGCAGATGATGAAGAAGAAGCGATAGGATCACCGGGAGGGACCGCCACCAACGTATTGCTGGGCGCCGAAATCCTGATCGTCTCGCCTGTACTTACGTGGATCTGGGATACTTCGTTTCATGTGAAGTCGGTTGGCGTTGGTTCTTCTAACCATGGACTTCGGCAAAAATACGATGCGGGTTCTATCCCGCTCCTATAGTAATTTTATATGATTCTATTATTTCGATGGTCCTTGATTGGCTGGATGGCGTTGATGCTTACAGGTGCCGTTGCGGCAGTACCTGTCCATGCCAAAGAACCACAACGCACCGCCCTGGCCGATGATCCCCCTTTATCCCTTCTTAAGCGCAGTTTAAACCTTCTGACGAATCAGAAACAGTTCAGTTTCACTGCAGTAACGGGGTATGATTCGGTTCAGGATGACGGGCAAAAAATCGAGTTTGGTTCAAGGAGCCGGTTAATCATTCACCGACCCGATCGAATCCGCATGGAATCTCATGATAGAAACGGACACCAGCTGCAGGTAATTTACAACGGCAAAGAAATTTCTTTTTTTACCCCAAGGGAGAATAAATACGCGATTAAGTCCAAAACCGGAACATTGGATGATTTTTTGAATCATCTTGTCAACGATCTTAAAGTGCAGATTCCGTTGGCGCAGGTGGGTTACAAGAATTTCAACGAAATCGTAATGAAAGATTTCGATACCGGATTCAAAGTTGGAGAATCCGTTGTAGCGGAAATCTTATGTGATCACCTGGTCTTCCGGAATGATCAAATCGATTTCCAGATATGGATCCGCAAGTCCGGTGATCCGTTGCCGGTCCGTTGGGTCATCACCTACAAGCACGAGGAAAGTCAGCCTCAATTTTGGGTTCAATTCATTGAATGGAATCTCAACCCCAGGATCGAGGATTCCACGTTTACTTTCACGCCGCCCAAAGGTGCCGAACAAATTCAGTTTGCCCCGTTAGAATCGGCATCCTCTCAGGAGATGGAACCCCTCAAACGGGAGGAACAACCATGATGACCTTGCGGCCGTTATTAAGCGCAATCTCAGTGTTCAGCGTATTGCTCCTGTTCATGTTTTTTATCCCCGACACGGAAGCACGTGGCGGGGGCGGAAAAGGTTTCTCGCGGAGTGGTCACGCATCGAGTGGTTCTTTTAAAGGGAGTAGGCATCATCGACCCGCTGTCCATCACCGGGCGCGACATCGAAGCGTCCGTGTCGGTGTCAGATTATCGATTAGGGAGTACAATGTTTTGACTTGCCGTCGTACGATTATAATACATAGTGGAATCACCTATTACGGTTGCGGCACTGTTTGGTATAATCAGGTTTACTATGGCGGACAAGTCACCTATATCGTGGTTGCAACCCCACCCGGTTATTAAATGCGCTAGAAAAAAGCGGAGCCTCCATTGGAGGTTGGGTAAGTAATGCCCTCGGTTCGTTCATCTCTTATATTTCTATTTGTTATTTATTTCAGTTTGTCCTCCTCGGCGAAGGCGGACTGGATTAATCTTTCCGGCGCGGAAAATGCTCCCACCATCGCCGAAATTTATATTCTGGACAATCATGTTCGCCTGGTGCTCGAAGTTTATATTGGAGATATCCCAACGTTCAACGACCTTCTCCCCGACGCCTTTTTGAAGGAAACAGTCAACCGCCCTTCCTTGGCCGAGCGGCTCAAGATATTTTCCAGCGAAACCTTCCGTTTTCTCACCCCTGATGGAATGCCCCTTCAGGCTGAGCTCCAGGTCATCGAGCCTCGACTGCGAATAGATCGGACCGGTCCCTTTCGTTTTATGCGCAATCCATTATCCGGCAGATTGGTCAATCAGCCCGATGGATGATTTGGGAGGGGGAACCTGAAAGAGCCTCACTTGCCAGACTCAAATCTATGGGAATGGACAGCCTTATCTTTGACCCCTGCGGAAATATTCCCGAAAAAGGAGATTTTCTAAGCGTAATGTGGCAAAACATTGAAAGTTTGAAACAGGCTTTTAAATAGCTGAGGCCCCATAACCTGCCCTCCGAAATGGCCGCCTTCCAAAACCGTCCTTCGTTTAGCGGTGGCCCGTATTGTTTTTACCTTACTATCAGAAATAGGTTCATGATTTTTAGTGGCTATTAGTGAGACGCAGAAACTCCCTCCTGCCTATTAATTTTTTAGTATTTTTTTGTTGGCCCCAATCCTACCAAATTATTGACAATTTCGGCAAGCTGAATTAGAGTCAAGACATCCAACCCATTGACGGTGCCCCATGAAGAAGGTTGTCATTTCAATTCTTCCCTTACTGCTTCTTCCCACCTTATCCTTTTCAAAAGACTATGGCGATTACCAAGGGGCTGTTTACGTTTCCAACTACGATGGAGACACTATCAAATTTGACCTGCCCGGATTGCACCCCATCATTGGGAAGAAAATAAATATCCGCGTGAATGGGATCGATACTCCTGAGATTCGCGGCAAATGCGAGCAAGAGAAATATTCGGCGGAACAAGCCAAGGAAATGGTTGCTGATATTTTAAAAGATGCGGAGAAGATAGACCTAAAAAACATGGAGAGAGGGAAATACTTCCGAATTGCCGCTGATGTTTTTGTAGATGGGGAGAGTCTTGCTGACATCCTCATTGAGACTGGGATGGCTATTCGATATCACGGCGGGAAGAAAACTCATAATTGGTGTGAGTGACTCAAATGGCCCTCTTCATCCCCACCACCTGCCCGATATGTTTTGAGAGTGTTGCCGTGATACAGCTTGAAAGAGGTTAGATTTTATGTGGCATTGGTTTCGTGATGATCGACGAAAAAAAATACTGGCCGCTCCTTTCCCAAGCGAGTGGGAGAGGCACATTCAAAATAACATTCCCTATTATCAACACCTCAATAATGAAGAAAAAAAGCGTTTACAGGATCTTATCCAAATCTTTATTTCCGAAAAGTATTGGTTGGGGTGCGATAGCCTCGAATTGACGGATGAAATTCGTGTCATGATCGCCGCCCATGCGTGTTTGATGATACTCGAGTTGCCAAACGATTATTACCGCAATGTGGAAACCATTTATGTTTATCCTACAACAATCTTGTCTCCTGAGAGTCCAATAGGTTTTTTTGAAGTCAGCACTACCCCAGTGCGTGGCCCAATGCCAATTCTAGGCGAAGCCCACCATCGTGGCCCGGTGATACTCGTCTGGGATGCAGTGAAAAGAGAAACTCGGCATCCGGAACACGGTCATAATGTTGTCTATCACGAATTCGCTCATAAATTGGACATGCTCGATGGCAGTGCAGATGGAACTCCACCACTAACAACACCTGAGGAATATCAGCGGTGGAGTGAAGTATGTTCCAAAGAGTATCTAGAACTATGTGACAAGGTAAAACACGGCAAGCCTACTTTTTTTGACAGTTATGCAGCAACGAATGAA
>Ga0209987_10002396_pt1 | contig 10403 bp, 9 predicted proteins | sample N074metaG_FD_182134 | JGI IMG/M metagenome (GOLD analysis project Ga0209987, IMG submission 182134) | Deep subsurface microbial communities from Kermadec Trench to uncover new lineages of life (NeLLi) - N074 metaG (SPAdes) (version 2) | ecosystem: Environmental > Aquatic > Marine > Ocean trench... | reverse complement strand
TGAATGTCTTGCTGGATGCAATCTCAGCCATCACGTCGGCACTCGCCTGGGTTCTGGGCGCGATTGGCAGTGACGTTGGTTTTACCATGATCAATACGAATAGTTATTCGTCCTCTCAGGTCCAAGTTCCTGTCACAGCCCCAGCCGGCCTGATTGCTTTTCCAAATCCGCTGACTGGTCTGTATGACAGCAGTACATTAAATCTTACCTTTACCGGGAGCGCCGCTGTGCTCACGGATGGTTGGAACGCAGGCGGTCTGGGCCATACCATCAATCAGACCGGTGGCCTGGTCATTACAAAATTATTTGCCGAAGTCATTTCAGCCATTCCTGGCGCAGATATCGTTTGGGACGTTGTTTCTTTATTGATCCCTGAATGGCGCCGATGCAATCCCTCGATTGGTCATTTTCTGGATACCAACTATGGCACATTTTCGAAATGGGAGGGTAACGACTATACAAACTATGCCGATGGAACGTTGAGCGGTAATGGCAGCTTGTGGCTGGGTTATATGAATGTTGATGCGATTCACCCCGATCGACTTGATTTTGATGGTGATGGGAGTACTGATGGTTCTCATGATTGCCCGGATGGCATTTGTAACTTCGACCCGGCACCTGTTTTCACAGATTGTGAGTTATGACGATTTTTACACATCAATATATCAAACTCAGATCAGCTTTAGGCCTGATCTTTTTCATGGGATTCCCCTGCATGATGTTGTGGTCAGGAATTGTCCTTGCAGCTCCGAAATTTCCCCCGCCGCCCGGATCAAAAATTGGTTTAATCGCTGATAGCATGGTCATCAATGGTATCGAGATGAATGTGAGACAATTCAATAGTAAACGTTCAGTCGAGGAAGTGCTGGAATTTTATCGGGAATTCTGGCCTGAGGGGACAGAAAAATACCCCGGCTATACAGAAACCGATGTTTTGGAGCCCTGGCAAATAATTACCCGAGTTGAGGAGGGTTATTTGATGACGGTACAGGTCACTGCGGCCGGGCGAAGAGGTTCCACGGGTTTGTTGGGGATGAGCAGACTGCCCGATCTGGAAAATTTGCCGAAGCTTGGTAATAAAGTTCCAAAAATGAGCGGTAGCCGCGTGTTCAACGATATTAAGACCAGAGATCCTGGTAAAAACGGTCGAACCGTGGCCTTACTCAACGACTTTACGATTGAAAACAATGCTAATTTCTATCGTGATTATTACACTGGTCATGGTTATGGATTAGACCTTGATAAATCAGTCTCTGGGGGTGACAGTCATGCACAAAGATTCAGTAAGCGAGGGCAAGTGGTAACTATTGTGATTACCAAGACTGCTGAAGGGACGGTGGTCGTGATGCAGACGGAAAATTAGCTCATGCCTGGCTTAAACATAGACAGTGAGTAAATTAAAGATGAAACAATTGAAAAATATGTTGCAACAAAGGCGTGCCGGGTACGTACGGCAAAAAGGTCAGGCAATGATTGAATACACTATCGTCACTGTATTCGGCATACTGGTATTGACCACCGGACCCGGTCGCGGTGTCATCGAAGAACTGGAAAATGCGGTCAGAAACAACTACGACGGCTTTAGCTATGCGGTGTCACTCTCTGATTATCCCGATAAGGAGGATTACGGTGAGTTAATAAAAATGTACAACGATCAGGGGATGCCGTCAGAACGGCGTGAATACCTGACAGATAATCCGAATGACCTGATCAGAGGCCTCGGTAGCTTTGCCTTAAACAGCATCCCCGGCGTCACCGAGGGACTGGATATGGCGAGTGGTGTTGGTTTGGATCCTATGGACTTTTGCCCTATCTGTACTGGCAATCCCTTTGATGCACTGTAGTAAAAAAGCAAACCGGATTTTCAGGATTCGTTGCTTGCCTAGAAGATATGCGAGGCGGATAATGAGACAACAATAATAAGCTGTCGTGATGGATTGCGCTTAACCGGGCTTGTAATAAAGTTTGTCGTAATAAGAATTTAAGCTTTTTAAATAAAGGCACAAAGTGTTTTTGTACCTTTAAAAAAATTACAAATAACATATTTATTGGGGACGAACCTATGGCTTCACCTAGTGGCAGCAAGACAGGACTCATCTTAATTGCAGCAATCGGATTTGGTATCGCCGCTGCATTCATGTCAATTCTCTATCTCAAAAGTCGTGAGGCAGCCATCGTCAAAAGCCTGGCAGGTGAAGAGCAACAAATGATTGCCGTTGTCGTCGCCAAGCAAGACCTTAAAAAGGGACAACAGATTTCCCCTGCTCAATTTGCAGTCAGAGAATTACCTGGAAAGTTTGTCCACTCAAATGCCGTCGTAGCGAGTTCCTTTAACAATTTTGTTGGCCGCTATCTGGTCGAAGACATGTCAGCTGGAAACAGCCTGTTAACAAGTTTTATTGATGAAGCATTTCCAGTAGATTTTTCAGACCTGATTAAAAAGGGTCGACGCGCGATGACCATACAGGTAGATACGGATGCCAGTACCGCAGGCATGATGCGCCCGGGCAACCGTATTGATATCTATGTCAATATCGGCACACGCGTAGTCGGCTATGCAAAAGATTCAGCTGCCGGTCCCCTCGCCGGTGGCAACCTTCAAAAAGCGGCCTTGCAACTGGTTGGTAATGTCACCGCTACAGCCAGTGATGTTATTTTACCCGTGTTACAGAATGCCCTGGTCCTGGCAACGGGGAGAGATGCCTATGCCGAACACCTGGATGCGCTGGGCCAACCACAACGTCGTAGCACAACTAATTACAATTCCATCACCCTCGATGTCACGCCGGAACAGGCTGCTTTGCTTGCACTGGCACAGGACAAAGGAGATTTGCTTGGTATCCTGCGTAATCGCCACGATAGTGGTGATGCTGAATTTACGGGGATAACGCCACTGGATCTATTCTCGAATGCGACAGCAATGAAGAAAGCTGCGGCCCTGAGGAAAGCAGCAGAAGCTGCAGGTGCCAGCATTGATGAAAACGGTAACTGGGTCACCGCAGATGGCAAGGTCATCAACAAGGAAGATATTGTCGTCTCTGCAAATGGCACTGTTTCAACCAAAGGCGGACAACTACTGGCTGCTGATGGGATTAGTATCAATGAAAATGGTGAATATGTTGATGCCGACGGCAATGTTATTCCGGCGGATGAACTGGTAGTGAACGCTGATGGCTCAGTAACGACCAAAGATGAAATGATGAAGGCAGCAGGCTACACCATTAATGAAAATGGTGATTACGTTGATGCCAATGGCAATATCATCAAGCGAGAAGACGTTATGATCCTTGCCAACGGTACGGTAATGACTGCAGATGGCAAGGTAATCAGCGGTCAAAATGTAACCATCAATAAAGATGGCTTCATTATCGCTGCGGACGGTACGGTGATGACTGCCGATGGCAAGATCCTCACAGGCGTTACAGTCAATGAAAACGGTGAAGTGGTTGGCGCCGACGGCAAGGTATTGCGGGATGCCAACCTGACTGTTGCGGCGGATGGGACGGTCACAGACAGTAGTGGCAATATTATTACTGGTGTGTCCGGCTCTGGGTTGGCACCAGGAACTGATGAACCTGATCTGAGAATTCCTGGGGTCATTGCATTAACAGTGGGTGGTTCCAGTGAAGAAGGCGTTGCAAAAACCAGCATACTCCCAGTCGAACCAGTTGCTGGAGGAACAGGGGCTTTCCTCTTTGATATTCTCAAAGGGGCAGCTGGCATAGGAGAAGCGCAATGAGGATTTTGAGTAAAATTACAAAAACAAGCATGGATCATATGATGCAAATATCTAATTTCAAACAATATTTCCTGGCTATCCTTCTTGCTTTCATGGCAACAGGTGCTTTTGCCTCAGACAACATCTCCATGTTTCTTGGTGAAATCAAGATCATTGAAGTCGGTGCTGTCGACCGAATCGCTGTAGGCAAAGGTGGATTATTAAGCACCACCATGCTGGATAATGGGCAACTTCTTCTAATTGCAGAAAAGGATGGTGAAACAACCGTACACATCTGGTACACCGATGGTTCGGAAAGTGATATCAAGGTTCAGGTGCTTGCATCGGATCAGGATCGTATTGTCCATGAACTAGAAACATTGCTAGCAGATCTGCCCAGCGTTGAAGTCAAAGTAGTCGGCCAGAAGGTCTTCCTGGCAGGTAAAATAAACTGTATTACCGGGCGAGAAAATTGCGAAGAAGCCAACACCATACAAACCGTGCTGGGCGTTTATAAAGATGTTATCAATCTGACTCGTATTAGTGAACAGTACGCCCCCGTCATCATACCGGACAGCAAGATGGTCAGCATGGCGGTCAAGATTACCGAGTTCAACACCAATAAATTAACTGAATTAGGCATTAACTGGGCGGATGCCGTTTCGGGCCCGAGTGCTGGTGTGGGCTGGAATGCTATTGCCAATGATACATTTGGCGCTGCTCCAGACCCAGATCTCGTCGCCAGTTTCCTGCCTTTACCTTTGACCGGTGCTTCACCCTTAGCTGCTGTTGGTATCGTTACAGAAATAATTTCCAGAATCAATTTACTGGTGCAAACTGGAGACGCCATTATCCTTGCAGAGCCCAGACTCAGTGCCCGCAGTGGCGGTAAGGCAGAATTTCTGGCTGGTGGTGAAATCCCTGTAGTCACACAGGGCGGTCTTGGCTCAACCAACGTAGAGTTCAAGGAGTTCGGCATCATCCTCAAGATCAGCCCGATAGTGGATGACGAGAACAACATCATGGCCACGGTGAGTACTGAAGTCAGTGCCGTCGATGCCTCTTTATCCGTAGGTGGTGTGCCAGCATTTCTCACACGCAAAACCACTACGGATGTCAGTATGAGAGATGGAGAAACGCTGGTTCTATCGGGATTAGTTGATCGAAGTCTTGGTGAATCGATCGACAAGTTTCCAATACTTGGTGATCTCCCCGTAATCGGGGCACTGTTTCGCTCAACTAAGTGGCAAAATGATTTAAGTGAGTTGGTCATTTTTGTCACACCAACGGTGTTTGATGCTAAATCCCAGTTCAACCAGGACAGTGTGCGAAGAAGGCAAGAACTGATAGAACAATTTATGGAAAAAGTTGATCGTGATGATGTGATTATTGACTAGCAAGTCGGATTGATCGGTAACTTTTAAACTTATATTTGGAAATATAATTTATGTTCGATGTCGTCGTTAAAACAAAATCTGGAAAGAAAATCAAAGGCCTACGCTGCCCCGTCAACGATTGTGGCATCGGCAAAGCACAGAACAACCTGATACAACTCAGGGGCTGGAAGGTCTCTCCACATCATGCAGAAATCCAGCAAAATGCTGAAGGTCTGTTCGTAGAAGACATGAGTGGTGGCAACACCCTTGTCAATGGAGAGCCTATTGAGCGCTATGGACCGCTAGGTTCCAAGGACATCATCAGTATTGGTGGTTTCTATATTACGGCCGGCGTTGATGAAACCGCAGAAGGTGCCTATGTAGATGATGTGACTGACGTTAGAACCATGATCGGTGTCCAGCATCACGCTGAAATTGAAGTCGATGAATCTCTTTACAACAGGGACCGTTTCATGTGGCGCAATCGAGTCCACGATGAACTCCTGCACATGATGGATCTGAGACGAACTGACATTGGTAGCATGTCTGAAGAACAACTCAGTCACCATGTTGAAAAACTGATTAAAGAAATTATCCAGAAAATGGATAAAAAATTACCGGCTGACGTTGACCGGGAGAAACTTGCAGTCGATGTATTAAATGAGGCCGTCGGCCTGGGCCCGTTAGAAGAACTTCTCGCACAAGAAGATATTACCGAAATCATGGTCAACAAATTCGATGAAATATACATCGAAAAGGCAGGCAAGTTGACCAAGACTAACGTTGTATTCAGTAGTGATAATGCGGTGATGTCTGCCATTGAGCGCATTGTCTCACCACTTGGAAGACGTATTGATGAAAGCTCGCCTCTGGTGGATGCCCGACTCAAAGATGGTTCTCGAGTCAACGCGATTATTCCACCACTGGCATTACGAGGGCCTTGCCTGACCATTCGTAAATTTTCAAAGAAAAAGCTTACCTCTGATGACATTGTTAATTTTGGTGCAGTCAGCCCTGACATGATGAAGTTTTTACAAATGTGTGTAGAACATCATAAAAACATCATCGTTTCCGGAGGCACAGGTAGCGGGAAAACAACGTTGCTTAATGTGTTATCTAATTTTATCCCTGAGACAGAACGTATTATTACCGTGGAAGATGCTGCAGAATTATCGTTGAATCAGCCACACATTGTCAGTCTTGAGGCGCGACCACCCAATATGGAAGGCAAAGGTGCGATTACCATCCGTGAACTTGTGAAAAACTGCTTGCGTATGCGTCCAGACAGAATCGTTGTTGGCGAGTGTCGTGGCGGCGAGGCACTGGACATGCTACAGGCGATGAATACAGGTCACGATGGCTCATTAACCACAGCGCATGCCAACACACCTCGCGATATGATTGCCCGCCTTGAGGTCATGGTCATGATGTCAGGCATGGACTTGCCCAGTAAAGCAATTCGTGAACAGATTGCATCGGCGATTGATATTATTGTCCAGCAAACTCGTTACAGCGATGGTAGTCGAAAGATCACCAACATCACTGAGATCACAGGGACTGAGGGAGATATAGTGCAAATGCAGGATATCTTTGTCTTTAAACAGGCTGGGTTTGATGAGAATGGTAAGGTTAAGGGGGAATTTCTCGCCACCGGACGTATCCCGGAGTTTTATGATGAACTCAGGCAACGTGGCCTGCCGGTTGATATGAACATTTTTGATCGATGATGGAAACCATCTACAACCTTGCCAGTGGCCCATTGTATCTACTCGCTATTGTAGGTGTTTTTCTGTCTGCCAGCCTGCTTGCCTATGGTGTTTTTGAACGAGGCAGTGAACTCATGATCAGCTATAAGGAAACTTTCACAGAAAGTGCCTCTGCAAATGCTGCCGACATGTTTATGTTTGTTGATGCAACACGCCTGTTTTATATCAACCTCATCGCTATCGTTGTATTTCCTTTGCTTATCTGGTTACTGATTGGCGACCTGCTGACCGCGGTTGCAGTTTTTATTCTACTTGCTGTTTTGCCGGGCATTATGTACGCCAGAATACGTAAGAAAAGGCTGAAAAAATTTGAGGAGCAGCTCCCGGATGGACTGATGATGTTGTCGGGGGCCATGCGTGCGGGAGCCAGCCTGAACATCGCCCTGGAAGGTCTGGTCAAAGAACAACCTGCTCCTTTAGGCCAGGAATTTGAATTGTTCATGCGTGAACAACGTCTCGGTACCGATTTTGAGAAGTCACTGGATCACATGGAAAAACGTCTACCGATACCGGATTTTGCCATGTTAACATCAGCCTTGCGCATCAATCGGGAGATCGGCGGAAATCTTGCTGAAATTATTGAATCACTTGCCGATACATTACGGCGTAAGCAGCAAATGGAAGGCAAGATAGAGAGCCTGACGGCTCAGGGAAAATTGCAGGGTATCGTCATGACTGGTCTGCCTATATTACTTGGTGTTCTACTTTATTTTCTGGAACCTGAAAGCATGGAGAAACTGTGGACGACGACAATCGGCTATGGCGTACTGGCGGTTATCTTTTTTATGGAGACCCTAGGTTATGTCATGATTCGGAAAATCACCAGTATCGACGTTTAGGGTTCAGTATTTAGAATAACATGAACGAAAGATTAAAAGCCCTGCTAAGTGAACAACCGATTTGGTTTGATGGTGCATATCTTAGCACCGGGCTGTGTGTTTTCTTTCTGGTTCTTGGTATTTATTTGCTGGATGCCATGGTGCATGAAGAAGACAGAAGTTATATGGATCCACTACCTACAGGTCTTCGCATCATTTGGCCCTTTATCAGAATAATCAGCTTTTTCTTCTGCCAATTACTGCCCTATGAAATGATGGAACGTATTGAGAAAAAACTGCAGCATACCGGGGTAAGTTACCTGTTAACTGCCGAACAATTTGTTGCCTGCCGCGTCATTAGTGTCTTTTTTGGCTTTGTCTTTGGCGTAATACTCGTGACGGGTGTCAAAGACGGGGCACCCATTTGGGTCCTGTTCACGACAATCCTTGGTTTCGTGATGCCGGATATCTGGTTAAGCGATACCCGCAAACGCAGAGAACTCGCTGTTATCCGTGCCATGCCGACTTACCTGGATTTTATTACCATGGCCGTCGAGGCAGGCCTGAACCTGCAGGGAGCGCTTGGACAGGCCATGGAAAAGGCACCTAAGAGCCCACTTCGAAACGAATTTGCCATTGTGCTGCGCGATCTTCGCTCAGGCTTACCCCGCGCGGAGGCCCTCAGACGCATGGCGGACAGACTGGATGTGAAAGAAGTTACAAGCTTTGTCAGTGCCATGATACAAGCCGAGAAAATGGGTTCAAGTATGGCCACTGTATTGCGTGTACAGGCAGAACAGCGAAGAAACGAGCGTTTTCAACGAGCAGAAAAACAGGCAATGGAAGCACCCATTAAACTGGTCGGTCCACTCATTCTCTTTATATTCCCAGTTACCTTTATTGTGCTTGGTTTTCCAATCGTCATGAAATTTATGGCGGAAGGAATGTTTTGAAAGTTGGTTCAATATCACGACAAGACAATCAACAGTGTTTGTTAAATAACGTGATGTGTACCAGCAATCCCTTCGAGAGAATGCGCGGTTTGTTGGGAAGGCCGCCACTGCAAAAAGATCAGGCTCTATTAATTACTTCATGTTCATCCGTGCATACGTTCGGAATGGACTATCCAATCGGATTAGTCTTTCTAGACAGGCACTGGCAAATCAAAAAAATTATTAAATCTCTCGTCCCATGGCGCATGGCCTGGTCGTTTGGTTCAAATATGGTATTAGAGATGACGCCCGGAACAATTAAAAATTTGAACCTTGACATAGATGTACAACTTTTATGGGAGGAAAAGGAATGCGTGTAGCACTGGCCTTTCTGATAATAACTTCGCTCAATCTCATCGGGTGTAATCTGCTGGATATTCAACCTGATCAACCATTACCAACAATCTCTGACATCACACAACTGGAGCAACAGGCCGAAGAAGCCTATGCCATTGAAGACTGGGCCACCGCAGAAACAGCCTACAAAAGTCTTACCCAGCAACTTCCTGGTAATCCTACGCCATGGTTTCGCCTCGGTAATGTCTATGCCCGTTCTAACAAGCTGAATGCTGCTGTTGCAGCCTATCGAGAGGCACTGGTCCGTGACCACAAAAGTAGCAAGGCCTGGCATAATATGGGTGTAATACAGCTCAGACAAGCTGCAAATACCTTTCTTGAAATGCAACAATATACGGAGGAAAATGACCCTCTTAGTATACGAGCGAGATATGCTGTTAATTCTATTGCGAACCTGATCGACTCCGGTTTTCAGCCTGACGATAAACAATAGACAACAGAGTCATTCTCGTAAAATACAATTGTTTGGCGGGACATACCATGCATAAACAAAATAGAGGTCAGAGTATGGTGGAATTTATCATCGTCACACCTGTGGTATTGTTGTTACTGTTTGGTGCACTTCAATTTGCATTCCTTTATCACGCCAAAACCCTGCTTAATTATGCGACCTTCGAGGCAGCGCGCACCGGCGCAGTTTCAAACGCACGAGTCAGCGAAATGGAAAACGCCTTTGCTCGCAGCATGGCAGCAATACACACACACAATCCAACATCTGATGATGTCATGTGCGCGCGTGAAATTGTTTATAAGGAAATTGAATCGGGCTTTGTACATATTGAGGTAATAAACCCAGATCCGACCAGTAATATATTTATGGAGCTGGATGACGGCAGCGTCAGTGGAGATCTGGTTATTCCAAATAATAATTTGATGTACCGTTCTGATGTTTCAACCACGGGATTAACCATACAAGATGCTAACCTGCTGAAGATCAGAGTGAGTTATTGTTACCCGCTATATGTCCCTTATATCGATCGGGTTTTGGGAATAATGCTAACTAATGTTGAAAGTCCAAGTTGTCCGGGATGCACTGGTTCATTTATCTCAACGGGTTCATTTGAGCGTGCCTGCCTGGAAAATCATCGTTTTCCTTTGCACGCACAGGCAATTGTCCGCATGCAATCACCAGCCATGCTCAGCGCAGTTAATAGTGGTGTGTCACCAACGATGCCGAATGGAGCGACAGTAACAGGTGAACCATTCTATCAATGTGGATCTGTCGCTGATCATTCCGTAATTAATTCAAAAGCAGTCATCACTGGGGACATCACCACCAAGACAAAATTCTGGACACTGGATACCCGGATTGAATCCGAATGATGGATCATCGTCTGCACAGCAACCCACGCCTGATCGACTGGCCGAGTGCTGAA
>Ga0209987_10002395_pt1 | contig 10405 bp, 10 predicted proteins | sample N074metaG_FD_182134 | JGI IMG/M metagenome (GOLD analysis project Ga0209987, IMG submission 182134) | Deep subsurface microbial communities from Kermadec Trench to uncover new lineages of life (NeLLi) - N074 metaG (SPAdes) (version 2) | ecosystem: Environmental > Aquatic > Marine > Ocean trench... | reverse complement strand
AATGCCATGTGCGTCCTCTCGGTAATCAAGCTGAATTGGGGTGTGTCGCGGTCTCTCCCTGCGCGTCGAGAATCAAATTGTCAAACAATTGAATGTTTGGCAAGGTGCGACAAACCCCGCAGTTGGAAGACGCCCAACCACAATGACCAAGCGCGATGAATCGAAGCCCCGACCGAGCGCCGGGCACCAGATCGCCGAGTCGATCCGGGCGTTGATTCTGGGCGGCAAACTGGTCGTCGACGAGCGTCTGCCGGGCGAACAGGATCTGGCGGCGCGATTCGGCGTCTCGCGCCCGACCGTGCGCGAGGCGCTGAAGCGGCTGGCGGCACAGAACCTGATCAGGACCCGCCGGGGCGCCACGGGGGGCAATTTCGTCAACCGGATCTCGTGGTCACAGGCGCATGAGCAACTGGTCACCACGGCGACCCTGCTGATGACGGTGGCGCCGGTCTCGCCCGATGTGGTGGCCGAGGCGCGGCTGACCCTGCTGACCGCCTGCGTGCCCCTGGCCGCCGAGCGGCGCCAGCCGCACCACCTCGAAGCGATGCGGGCGGAGATCGCGGTGCAGCGCGACCCGGCCACTTCGGACGAGGAATTCTGCGCCTCCGACGTGCGCTACCACCGGGCGCTGGTCGAGGCGGCGGACAACCCGCTGCTGTCGTTCCAGATGGCCGGGGTGATCGAGGCGATCCAACCGCTGTTGAACATGATCACCTACCGCAGCCGCGACCGGGCCGGGATCGCCGCACGCCACGAAAGCCTCTGCGCCCGGCTGGAGGTGCGCGATGCGGATGGCGTGATCGACGAGTTGCGGGAGCTGTCGGACTACACCGCGCGGCTGGTCCGCAAGGCGCAGGAAATCCGCGCCGCCGGACGGAGGGCAAAGTGAGCAACCCGGTAAATCTGGTAGCGCCCTCGCCCTATCTCGACCGGCCCCGGCTGCCCGCATCGAGCAGCGTGGTGCTGGGGTCGCTCGCGGCAAGGGTCGCGGCGGCGCGGCTCGCCGGGTTTGTCACCGTCAGCGAGTATTTCATCAAATGATGACCTCGGCGCGGCAAGCCGGGGGGAGAGCGAACCGGCAGGCGATGTCGGCTTTGCAAGGGGCGAGGGGCTTGCTAAGAAGCGCCCGAGTCGATCCGGGGGGACAGCATGAAGACCGACGGCAACATGAAGATCATCTCGGGCAACGCGAACCGGCCGCTGGCCGAGGCGATCGCCCGGCGGATATCAGTCTTTCGCGGCGACAAGGTCAAACTCGCCGAGGCCCGGGTCGAGCGCTTCAACGACAAGGAAATCTTCGTCGAGATCTACGACAATGTGCGCGGCGAGGATGTGTTCATCATCCAGCCGACCTCGCACCCGGCGAACGACAACCTGATGGAACTGCTGATCATAACCGACGCGCTGAAACGCGCCTCGGCCCGGCGAATCACCGCGGTCATCCCTTATTTCGGCTATGCCCGCCAGGACCGCAAAAGCGCGGCGCGCACGCCAATCTCGGCCAAGCTGGTCGCCAATCTGATCACCAAGGCCGGGGTCGACCGGGTGCTGACGATGGACCTGCATGCGGGCCAGATCCAGGGCTTCTTCGACATCCCCACCGACAACCTCTTCGCCTCGCCGGTGTTCGCACTCGACATCAAGCACCACATGCCGGGACACGACGACCTGACCGTGGTCTCGCCCGATGTCGGCGGCGTGATCCGCGCCCGCGACATGGCCAAGCGCATCGGCGCCGGGCTGGCGATTGTCGACAAGCGTCGCTCTGGCCCCGGCGAGGTCGAAAGCATGACGGTGATCGGCGACGTGCGTGACCGCACCTGCGTGATGGTCGACGATCTCTGCGACACCGCAGGAACGCTTTGCAAGGCGGCGGAGCTGTTAAAGGACGAGGGGGCGCGGGCGGTCCATGCCTATATCAGCCATGGCGTGCTCAGCGGCCCGGCGATCGAGCGGATCACATCCTCGGTGCTGAAGAACCTTGTAATCACCGATTCGATCGAGCCGACGAAGGCGGTCAGGGCGGCGGAGAACATCCGCGTGGTATCGATCGCTCCGATGTTCGCCCAGGCGATTCTCAACGTCAGCAACGACACCTCGGTCTCGTCGCTGTTCCACGAGGAAACTCTCGGACCGATCTACGAGGCGTTCTACCGGTTCGACTGAAAAAGCGCCACCGAACCACCACCAAAACACTACCTAAACACCACCAAAACACTACCGAGAGATCTGGGCGGAGGCTGGAATTGCGGGCTTGCCCCGCGCCGGTGCTTCCACTATATAGCGCCGAGTTTTCCAATGAGGCTGACGCATCTATGGTTCCCTATCAACGGGCCGCAAGGTGCATCGCCGTTGACGAGAGGCGGCAGACCGGCCGCCAAGGAGCCGCAGGATGAAAGCCGATATCCACCCCGAATATCACGAGATCACCGTGAAAACGACGGATGGCACCGAAATCCCGATGCGTTCGGCCTGGGGCAAGGAGGGCGACACCCTCCAGCTCGACATCGACCCGAGCGTGCACCCGGCATGGACCGGCGGCACCCAGCGCCTGATGGACACTGGCGGCCGGGTGTCGAAGTTCAAGAAGAAGTTCGAAGGCTTCGGCTTCTGAACTCCGGCCGGCGGGCCGTCGACGATGAAAAGGCGCGCCCGGGCGGGCGCGTTTTTTGTCTGGCACTGAGCGGGAGCGGGCCGAACGATGGGTGATCGCGCGCATGTCATCGTTCTCGGCAACGAGAAGGGCGGCTCGGGCAAGTCGACCACGGCGATGCAGCTCTTCGTGGCGCTGGCCCGCGCCGGTCACCGGGTCGGCGCGCTCGACCTCGATCTCAGGCAGCAGAGCTTCTTTCGCTATCTCGACAATCGCGACGCGCACGGCCAGCGCATTGGCGCGCCGCTGTCCATGCCGCGCCGGATCCGCATCTCGTCCAGCGTTGCGCCGTTGCGCGGCGAGGCCGCGGTGGAGGACCGCAACCGCCTGGCCGAGGCGGTCGCCGATCTGTCTCGCAACTGCGATTTCATCGTGGTCGACACGCCGGGTGCAGTGACGGCGTTGTCCGAGGCCGCCCATACCGCCGCCGACACACTGATCACGCCGATCAACGACAGCCTGATCGATTTCGACCTGCTGGGCCGGGTCGATCCGGTGACCGGCAAGGTCAAGGGGCCGTCGATCTATTCCGAGATGGTCTGGTCCGCCCGCCAGCGCCGCGCCGTCCGGCGCGAGAATCCGATCGACTGGGTGGTGCTGCGCAACCGCATGGCGATGCTGGAATCGCGCAACAAGCGGCGCGTCGGCACGGTGATGGCGGATCTCTCGCAGCGGATCGGTTTTCGCATCGTGCCGGGGTTTTCCGAGCGGGTGATCTTCCGCGAGCTGTTTCTGACCGGGTTGACCCTGCTGGACCTCAAAAAAGACGGCCCGATCCCCCTGACCATGAGCCATGTTGCCGCGCGCCAGGAAGTGCGCGAAATGGTAAAAGCGTTGAATCTGCCTGGGGTTGGGCCAGAGGTTGGGCCAGAGGTTGGGCCAGAGGTTGGGCAAGCCGGCTAGCCGGCATCCCGCCTTGACCTGACCGGGCCTGATCAGACAAGGATTGCAGCATGCGCATTGCAATGATCGGCACCGGCTATGTCGGCCTCGTCTCCGGGGTCTGTTTCTCGGATTTCGGGCACGAGGTCGTGTGTATCGACAAGGATGCCGGCAAAATCGCCCGGCTCGACCGCGGCGAGGCGCCGATCTACGAGCCGGGGCTCGAAGCGTTGATGCGCAAGAACATCGCCGCCGGGCGGTTGACCTTCTCCACCGATCTGGTCGCGGGCATGAAGGGCGCCGAGGCGGTCTTCATCGCCGTCGGCACCCCGGCCCGGCGCGGAGACGGCCATGCGGACCTGAGCTATGTCTATGCGGCAGCCGAGGAAATCGCCGCCCAGATCGATGACTACGTGGTCGTCATCACCAAATCGACCGTGCCGGTCGGCACCAATCGCGAGGTGGCGCGACGCATCCGCGCGGCCCGGCCCGACGTGGATTTCGATGTTGCCTCGAACCCGGAGTTCCTCCGCGAAGGCGCCGCGATTGAGGATTTCATGCGCCCGGACCGCATCGTCGTCGGGGTGGAAAGCGACCGGGCCCGGGCGGTGATCGCCGATATCTACCGGCCGCTGTTCCTGCGCGAGACGCCGATGGTTCAGTCCGGGCTGGAATCTGCCGAAATGATCAAATACGCCGCCAACGCCTTCCTCGCGACCAAGATCACCTTCATCAACGAGATCGCCGATCTCTGCGAGAAGGTGGGGGCAGACGTCCAAAGCGTCGCCAGGGGCATCGGGTTCGACGGACGGATCGGGTCGAAGTTCCTGAACGCCGGGCCGGGCTATGGCGGGTCGTGCTTTCCCAAGGACACGCTGGCGCTGGTGCAGACCGCGCGCGAGCACGACAGCCCGGTGCGGATCGTCTCGACTGTCGTCGAGGTGAACGAGGCGCGCAAGCAGGCCATGGCGGGCAAGATCATCGCGGCGGCCGGCGGCTCGGTCGCGGGCAAACGCATCGCGGTGCTGGGTGTCACCTTCAAGCCGAACACCGACGACATGCGCGAGGCGCCCAGCCTGGTGATCGTGCCCGCCCTGCGCGACGCCGGAGCCGAAATCGTGCTCTGCGACCCGCAGGGACGCAAGGAGGGCGAGGGACTGCTCGGCAAGGCGGAATGGGTCAGCGGTCCCTACGTTGCGGCGGAGAGCGCCGATATCCTGGTATTGATCACCGAGTGGAACGAGTTTCGCGCCCTGGATCTCGGGCGCATCCGCGCGTTGATGAAGGGCGATCTGATCGTCGATCTGCGCAACGTCTACCTGCCCGCCGAGGCGCGCGCGGCGGGCTTTACTTATGTCTCGATCGGCAGGAGCTGAGCAGGTTCAGGTCCCCGGCGCGAGTGTGACGCAAGCGCGGCCATCTGCCTTCAGCGTCCGGCAGGCGCGGTTGGCATCGGCCGGCGCGAGGCCGACGAACCGCACCCGGTAAAGCGAGTCGCCTTCGCGGCCCCGGATCTCTTCAATCACCGGGGCCGCACTGGCAAGCACCTCGACATCGCCCAGGGCGACTTCAGTCACCCGGGCCACCGCAATCGCGCGGTCTTCAAACTCGCCCAGTAGCACGGCCCAAACGGGCCGCGGCACGGGCATCGGTATCCCATCGGCTTCGTTCGCGGCCGCGGTAGCGGCGGCGCCCCGCCCCGGCCGGACCAGTGGCACCACCGCATAAAGCGGCGCCAGCCGTGAATTCGACGGCGGCGTCGCCGCGACCGCCTCGGATTTTAGCATCTCTGCCAACGCCGCAAGCCCTGTCGCCGGCGCGCCTGGCTTGGCCGGTGGCAAAGGTGCTCTGGCGGCCGCCAACTGCCGGACCCGCGGAGGCACCATCGCAACATGGGTTGCAGCCCGCGCAAAACCCTTGTCGAGAAGATTGGCTATCCTTGCGTTGCGCCAGCGTGACGACTTGCCGCCAAACAGCGCCGCGACGATCCTCTTGCTGCCGCGGCGCGCAGAGGCGACCAGGTTGTAACCCGCCGCGTTGGTGTAGCCGGTCTTGATGCCATCGGCGCCGGCATAGGAACTGAGCAGCCGACGATTGGTATTCCAGACCCGTTTGCCCGCAGCGCGTCCGGTCCTGCGACTGAAGAGGTTGTAGTATTGCGGGAAGTCGAAAAACAGGCGCCGCCCGAGAAGGGCCATGTCACGCACGGTCGAGAGATGGCCGCGGGCAGTCAGCCCGGTCGCATTGCGGAAGGTGGTGTTGGTCATACCGAGCTGCCGCGCCTTGGCGGTCATCAGCCGGGCGAACGCCTTCTCGGACCCGCCGACGGCTTCGGCCAAGGCCACAGCGGCGTCGTTGGCCGACTTGATCGCCGAGGCGCGAATCAGGCTGCGGATGCTGACCCGCTGCCCCGTCTTGAGATAGAGCTTCGAGGGCGGCTGGCTGGCGGCGTGACGGGAAACACGGAACTTCTGGTCGAGCCTGAGTTGCCCGCTCTGCACCGCTTCGAATGCCAGGTAGAGAGTCATCATCTTGGTCAGCGAGGCTGGCTGCTGGCGCCGGTCGGGATTGGATTCGTACAGCACGGTGCCGTCGCGCATGTCCATCACAATCGCCGAATACTGTGCCGCGAACGCGGGATGCCCGCTGGCGCCCGCCAACAGAACTGCCGCAAAAACGACCATGGTCCGGATACACTGCCCGGCGATTCGCATCGCTGCCCACCTCAACATTCTGCTCGCACGAACGCAGCGTGTTTCCGCCGCTTGATCGATCTTGTTGTTCAAAGATCAGCGTAACAGATTGCGATTCATTTGATAATCACAAAATTTGTTAATTTTTCAGTCGCCACCGGCGGCGGTGAAGGTTTATTGTGCATCGCACAAAATCTATCTTGACGCATTGCAGCAAATTCCCGATATTGCCGCGCAGAATAATTGCCGCCGAAGCGCGGCCGTTCACCACTCTCAGATACGTAGGAGCCCCCTGATGAGCAAGTCCGCCACCAAGAAGGTCGAAGAGATCGCCGTCGAGACCCCGAAAACCATGGAAAAGGGCGTCGAGAAGATGACCAAGGGCATCGAGAATGCCGCTGGCTTCGGCCAAGAGAACGCCGAAGCCATTGTCGTGTCTTCGAAAATCGCCACCAAGGCTGCCGAGAGCATGGGCGCAGAGATTGCCGCCTACTCGAAGAAAGCCTACGAGGACGGCATGGCTGCCGCCAAGGAACTGACCGCCTGCAAGTCGGTCAGCGAGTTCTTCGAGAAGCAGACCGAGTTCGGCGAAGCCTCGATCGAGGGTTTCATTGCCGAGGCAACCAAGCTGAACGAGATGTATGCTGCAGCTGCGAAAGAAGCCTTCGCACCGCTGAATGCCCGCTTCACCGTGGCTGTCGAGACCACCAAGGACTACCGCGTCTGATCCTTTCCCAGGACCTGACGCCGGGAAAGGGGGCTTTGGCCCCCTTTTTCTCTTTTCCGCTTTCCAATATATTTGCCATAGCATGCGCAGCAGCGCACGAGATACCTGACCGCGAATTGGCAGCACGAGCGAGATGACAACGGCACCCTGGAACTTCCCCGAGCCATGCCGCCCCCGTCTGGGTGGCGCCCGTCTCAGTGGCGGCGTTGACGAACGCCACCGGAGCGGCGGCGATGCCGATGTCAGCGTCAAGACCAAACCGAAGACGAAGCGCCCGTCGCTCTACAAGGTGTTGTTGCTGAACGACGATTACACGCCGATGGAGTTCGTCGTCTACGTGTTGCAACGTTATTTCAACACCGATCAGGGGCGTGCCGTCGACATCATGCTGACGGTTCACAACAAGGGCATTGCGGTTGTCGGGGTCTATCCCTTCGAGATCGCCGAGACCAAGGTGACCCAGGTGATGGACTGCGCGCGGTCGAATCAGCACCCGCTGCAATGCACGATGGAGAAGGAGTGAGAGCCTGTCTCGAAAACCGCCGCCCAAAAGGCGCCTTTGCGGCTTTTGCAATAGGTACTGAGTCAGATTTGATACGGTCTGACACATCTTCTGCTTGATCCCGCGATCGACAACCCCAAAATAAGAAATGGTGGTGTAAGATAGCCAGACGGGTTGCCACCGGGCTGCCTCTGGCACATCGTCGAGGGGGAACAAGGCGGGTCTGCTGTCCTCCGGGGCGCAAAGGAGAGGTTCATGCCGTCACTGACCGCAACGCTGGAAGACGCGATCCATCGCGCGATCGGTTTTGCCAACGCGCGGCGGCACGAGTTGGCGACGCTGGAGCATCTTTTGCTGGCCCTCGTGGACGAGCCCGATGCCGCCCGCGTGATGCGCGCCTGTTCGGTCGATCTTGGCGAGTTGCGCGCCAGCCTGACCCGCTTCATCGATACCGAGCTTGAAACCCTGGTGTTCGATTCCGACGGGTCCGAGGCCGCGCCCTCGACCGGGTTCCAGCGCGTCATCCAGCGCGCCGCCATCCATGTGCAGAGTTCGGGGCGTTCCGAGGTCACCGGCGCCAATGTTCTGGTCGCGATCTTCAACGAGCGCGAAAGCCACGCCGCCTTTTTCCTGCAGGAGCAGGACATGACCCGCTACGACGCGGTCAACTATCTCAGCCACGGCGTCGCCAAGAATCCGGCCTTCGGCGAGACCCGGCCAGTGCGCGGCGCCGAGGATCTAGAGCCGGCGGAGAAGACCCGCGGCGAGGACGGCAAGTCGGAGGATACCAGCCTCGGCAAGTTCTGCATCGATCTCAACGCCAAGGCCCTCGACGGCCGGGTCGATCCGCTGATCGGGCGCGGTCCAGAGGTCGAGCGTTGCATCCAGGTGCTATGCCGCCGGCGCAAGAACAACCCGTTGCTGGTGGGCGATCCCGGCGTCGGCAAGACTGCCATCGCCGAAGGACTGGCAAAGCAAATCATCGATGGAGAGGTGCCTGACGTGCTGTCCGGCGCGACCATCTTCTCACTCGATCTGGGCGCGCTTCTGGCGGGCACCCGCTACCGCGGCGATTTCGAGGAACGGCTGAAGGCGGTGATCCGCGAGTTGGAGGAGCATCCGGACGCGATCCTCTTTATCGACGAGATCCACACGGTAATCGGCGCGGGCGCGACCACCGGCGGGGCAATGGACGCCTCGAACCTGTTGAAACCCGCGCTGCAGGCCGGAACCCTGCGCTGCATGGGCTCGACCACCTATAACGAATTCCGCCAGCACTTCGAGAAGGACCGGGCGCTGAGCCGCCGGTTCCAGAAGATCGACATCAAGGAGCCGTCGATCGACGACACGATCAAGATTTTGAAGGGGCTGAAGCCGTTCTTCGAGGATCACCACGAGGTCAGATACACCGCCGAGGCGATCAAGTCGGCGGTCGACCTGTCGGCGCGCTACATCAACGACCGCAAGCTGCCCGACAAGGCCATCGACGTCATCGACGAGGCGGGCGCGGCCCAGCACCTGCTGCCCCCCAGCAAGCGGCGCAAGACCATCACGGCGAAGGAAATCGAGGTCGTGGTCTCGAAGATTGCCCGCATCCCGCCGAAGACCGTCTCGAAGAACGATGCCGAGACCCTGCGCGAGCTTGAGATCAACCTGAAGCGCGTAGTCTTTGGACAGGACCCCGCCATCGGCGCGCTGGCCTCGGCGATCAAGCTCAGCCGGGCCGGGCTGCGCGAGCCTGAAAAACCGATCGGATGCTATCTCTTCGCCGGCCCCACCGGCGTCGGTAAGACCGAGGTCGCCAAGCAGCTTGCCGGGTGTATGGCGGTCGAGATGCTGCGCTTTGATATGTCGGAATACATGGAGAAGCACTCGGTCAGCCGGTTGATCGGCGCGCCTCCGGGCTATGTCGGCTTCGACCAGGGCGGGCTGCTGACCGACGGGATCGACAAGGACCCCCATTGCGTGCTGCTGCTGGACGAGATCGAGAAGGCGCATCCGGATGTGTTCAACATCCTGTTGCAGATCATGGACCACGGCAAGCTGACCGACCACAACGGCAAGCAGGTCAACTTCCGCAACGTGATCCTGATCATGACCACCAATGCCGGCGCTCAGGAACAGGCCAAGGCCGCCGTCGGTTTCGGCCGCGGGCGGCGCGAGGGCGAGGACATGGCGGCGATCGAACGGATCTTCTCGCCGGAGTTCCGCAACCGCCTGGATGCGACGATCTCGTTCGCCTCTTTGCCGCGCGAGGTGATCCTTCAGGTGGTCGAGAAATTCATCCTCCAGCTCGAGGCGCAACTTCTGGAGCGCGACGTGTCGATCGAGTTGAGCGCGCCGGCCGCCAGTCTGCTGGCCGATCTCGGTTATGACGACGCCATGGGCGCGCGTCCGCTGGCCCGGGTGATCCAGGAGCATATCAAGAAGCCGCTGGCCGAGGAGCTGCTGTTCGGCAAACTCGCCAAGGGCGGCTTGGTGCGAGTGGGCGTCACCGACGGCAAGATCAGCCTCGAAATCCTGCCGCCGGATCGTCCGCGCCTGTCGCAGAAGAAAACTCCGCTGCTGACCGCGAGCTGACCGGCCCTTCCCCGGCATTCCCGTTCGCGCCTCCGGCTGGGGGCGCGGCGACGGACTCAGCACATGGAACGGCCCGAGTTTGCCCGAATTTGGTTGCCATCGCCGCGCGCCATCCCGACTGTGCGCGAAATCGGAGAATCACAGCCTGCGGGGAGGCGAGATGGCGCACAGGGTTGTTGTGGTGGGCGGCGGCCAGGCGGGTGCGGCGCTGGTGGCGAGGCTGCGCAATGACGGCTTCACCGGCGCCGTGACGCTGATCGGCGACGAGCCGGTGCCACCCTATCAGCGCCCGCCGCTGTCGAAGAAGTATCTGTTGGGCGAGATGGCCGGGGAGCGGCTCTACCTCAAGCCGGCCAGCTTCTATGACG
>Ga0209987_10002392_pt1 | contig 10414 bp, 8 predicted proteins | sample N074metaG_FD_182134 | JGI IMG/M metagenome (GOLD analysis project Ga0209987, IMG submission 182134) | Deep subsurface microbial communities from Kermadec Trench to uncover new lineages of life (NeLLi) - N074 metaG (SPAdes) (version 2) | ecosystem: Environmental > Aquatic > Marine > Ocean trench... | reverse complement strand
ATCGATATAACGCTGCGTTGTTCCCAGGTGCTTGTGGCCTGCCAGTTCTTGCAGCACGCGCGCCGCGATGCCTTTGGAGGCAAGCCGTGTGATAAAGGAGCGACGACCTGAATGAGATGAAGCCCCGGTCACGCCGGCGGTTTGGTAGATGCGTTTCAACAGCATGACCATGCCGTGCGCCGTAAACGCCGTGCGACCCTTCTGTGAAACGAACAACGCTCGCTCTGTGCTTCGGTAGGAAACACGCCTGAGGTAGATCTCAAGCTCCTTACGAAGCCTCTCGCTGAGAAACACGATACGGCCGTGTTGGCCTTTAGTCTGATCTGCGTTGAGCAGGATCCGATCGAGAACACGGTTGTTTTCATCGAGCACGTCTGAGATCCGCAAGGCAGCAATTTCACCGGCGCGCAGTCCAGCCAGCAGAGACAGCAGAAATAGGCACCTGTTTCGAGCAGACCATTGACCGCTGTTAGCGGCAACGGCCAAAACTCGCTTGATTTCCTGGTCTGAGAGCACTTTCGCACGACGCATGAATACCTCCAAAAATGTTATGTTTTACGTATATATACAATATAACATCACATTTTCGAAGAACAACCGGAGTATAAATCAATCCATTTCTCATGATCTCAATGGGTTGTCCAGGAAATGCTATAGAATACTACTTCTGTAACATTTAGACGCCAGATAAATACGTTTGAAGGAGAAAAGATATGCGATATTGGGAATTACAACGAGATCCACGTGAGGACGAGCGCGAGTTGGCAAAGAAACTACGGCCAGCGAAACCACGGCGATCGCGTGAGATCAATCCAAACACTGCCCACGAAATACGGGTAGATGGAAATGGCGAGCGCAGGAAAGATATCACGCTTAGAAGTCTGAACGCGCATAGGCAGTGGCGGGATGCGAGAGCAAGAGAGATGGCCAAAGACAACGAGTTTCTTCCGTCGATGTATGGTGTTGAAGACGAAGATCGCGAACAAAAAAAATCCGCGAAACGATCTAAGTCGGAAGCTCAGAAGAGAGAGGAACGGATATCGGCATCAACAAGACGTTTCAGTTCGGCAAGATACCGGTGCGCATTGGTGGCGAGTTTTTCTACTCCGTGATCAAACCTGACACTGTCGGCACGGATTGGAGTTTCCGATTTTACGTGATTCCCGCTGTTGCCTCGGCACTCTTCGATTGGATGCAGTAGGCACGTTTAACAAGGGGACTTCCCCTCACGCGAAGCTGTTCCACTGGGATGCGAACCCGGGTGAGGTGAAATCACCGCACCCTGTCGAGAAAATTCTTGAATTGGGGATGGTTCCGAAGCAGCTCACCAGCTGTCTTCACGAGCAGGTCCGTCTGGTCCCGCGGCAGCACATAAGCTGTCGGGATCTCTTCAAGTTTCGCTCGAAGGCTTGGGTCCGTGACCTGGTCGAAGGTCAAGTCGAGAATATGGAATTGGACATCCTTGCAGTCCCACCCTTGGCGATCGCCGATAATCTCGCGTAGCTGCCGTTCGCCGAGGCCGCATCGGTATATTATTATGTCCTCCCGCCATTCCTTCATGGCCCGGAAGAATTCATCCCGGGTGCGCGCGGTCGCCGTGGACATCAAGGTGTCCACCACGGCGCCAAGGCCATCAAAGCCATTCGGACCGTTGATTGTCTTGTGGAAATTTGTTCCAGCCTTCGTCCCGGCGTTGACGACGATAAACAGGAGGTCCTTCATGCTGACCACGCTCTTCGGCGAAAATGGGGCGATGAGCGAATCGTATCGCTCCCGATGCGTCGTGATGCTGTGAACGCCGAGATTGTCTGTCACGCCGCCATCGTAGAGCTTCAGATATCTGTGTTCCTCCGGAATTTGGTATCGGCGCATTGTCCGAGCTAGATTCCTGACCACCAGAGAGCTGCCGGGGGATTCCAATACCCGGCCGATCCAAGCTGGTTCCTTGTAATCGCACTGACCGGCGAAACTCTCGATGACAATGGGGGAAAAGACGCCCGGAACCGCCGATGCGGCTGAGACCGCCTCGGACAGCTTGAACGTCTTTAAGTCGCTGCACAGAGCGGCGAACGTCTCGGCATCGAAGGTAAAAACCGTATCGTTTATAACATCGCTGGCGTTGACCCACAGGGTGGGCGCATCGTCTCGCGTCAGATCGCCAAAGGTGGCGTCGTGGAGGAGATTCTTATCCAGCCATTTCTGAAATCCGGTTCTACTGTTCAGACCGCCACCAAGGATGGCGAGTATACTGAACAACGATATCGACGTGTTAAACGAGCTCTGTGGGTCCTTGTACAGAAAATTATCGCGGAAGGCAGGAATGGTTTTTGCCCCATGCAAGGCAAAGTACACCGCGGGAACGGAGCCGCCGGAAACGCCAGATACGAACACCACATCGTCGATCAACGACTTACCGATACCGCCAGACCGTGTTTCATGCGCCGCAAGCGCCTCGATCGCCCCGTAGGAGAATGCCGCGGCGCGCATGCCGCCGCCAGAAAACGATAACCCAATGACGGTTTCACCAGAGCGCGGAGATTTTAGCTGCTCCAACTCAGTCGGACTGGGCACGGAACTTGTCGGCTGATTGTCAGGTTGATTGAAATTGCCAGACGCACAGCCCACAACCAAGGCAGACGCAAGAACTGCACCGACCAACCGACTTATCGGTCTTATCACTTTGTTCAATCCCTTTTCATTTTCGTTCCGCCCGTGCCGGCCGGGCGCCGGCCGAGGTCTACGCGAAGGATACTCATACCTTTTTTCCGGCACCATGATCCCGTTGGCCGCATGTCTCAGACCTGGAATCAGCTGTGGTTCGTTTTTTTTCATAGTTCTCGCCCCAAGTTCAGGTACCTAATCTACTGGAATGCGAACCACCGCTCCACGACCCGGAACGTCGCCGCAATCCCGATGGTCTCGGCGGCGAAGCGTGGCCGCCACGCCGGAACCGTCGGCCAGATCCGTCGGGCCACGGCGAAACATAACAGCACCGCTAGCATGAACACGAGCTGGCCTGACTTCGATGCCGTCACCCATTGGCGTGCCATCATAACTGGGCCCGGGGCCCGTCACTCTACGCCCAATACCTGCCCTGGCGTAAGCCAAGGAAATCGACGACATGGTGAAAATAACGGGTCGGGCCGAATAGGCTTCTGAACTCTGCCAAATCACCAAGATTAGGCCGACAAAATTCCAGCGGGGTTACATATTCCAATGGCAGGGAGATTTAGGTACAGTTGGCACGGAATCTGTGATTTTCTAGGAGATGTGGGCTCAAACTCAAATATGAGAGGGGAACAGGATGCGCGCGATCGGAAGTTCGTTTTTGGCTCTGATATTGGTTGCTGGCGGTTACTCTTCTGCCGGAGCCGGAGCACTCTATCTTAACGAGTTTGCGACGCCCAGTATGGGGGCAGCAGGCGCCGGGCAAGAGGCCGTCGCGAACGACCCGTCAACAGCCTTTGCGTTTCACAACCCGGCCGGCATGACGCGGCTAGAAGGCCATTCGATTGTGCTGGGCGCCGGGCTTTTTTACGGGGAAACCGAATTCGATACCGATCCTAACACGCCCTTTAACGGCGGCAACGGCGGCAATCAGGCGGGCCTTGGGCCGCTCGTGGGGAGCTACGGTGTATATAGCCTTTCCGACGACTTGAAATTGGGCATGGGCGTGTTTTCGATATCTGCGGCAATCCTCGATCCCACTGACAGTTGGGCGGGCCGCTACGATCTTACGGAAATCGAGTTGCTGACCGTGACCGTCAATCCCAGTGTCGCCTACCGGGTGAACGATTGGTTATCCCTCGGTGCCGGGGCCATGGTGATGTACGCGGATATCGACTACAAGCTGGCCATTTTCCCCATCAACCCTCCAGTGGGAGGACAAGGCGAGGTTGAGGTCGACGGTGATGACTTCGCCTTTGGTTACAATTTTGGGGCGTTATTCGAGCTCAGCCCGCGCACGCGGGTCGGGGTTACCTATGTCTCGAAGGTGGAACCAAAATTCTCCGGTGACCTAGCGGTCAGACCCGGGCCAGGTGGTAATTTGGGTGTCGGGTCGGATCTCGAGTTAACCTTTCCTCAGCTGGTGCGGGTTGGTGCTTATCATGAGATTAATGATCAGTGGGCGCTGCTTGCCACCGTGGGATGGGAAGACTGGAGCGAACTTGACGCGTTGGTGATTTCGACACAAGGGGGCGGTGCCAGCATTCCTACCGGGTGGGAAGACACCTATCATTTCAGCGGTGGTGTCCATTATCGACCGACACAAGACTGGCTGCTGCAGGCGGGTATCACCTACGATACATCGCCCGTATCGGCCAGCGACCGGACGGCCTACCTACCGATGGACCGGCAGATTCGTTATGCCGTCGGCGCACAGTATCAGTGGGACGAACGGTGGACCGTCGGTGGGGCCTTCGAATATATCGATCTAGGCAAGGCGAGAATCGATAATCCGGACATCCTCGTGGGCGAATACGAGGACAATCGCATCCTCATGCTCGCGCTCAATTTCAGCTATAAGTTTTAAGATGCGCTTTCAAGAATGGTATGGCTCCCGGGCCGATGGGAGTTTTCAAAGCTAACACTGTTTCCGGGTTCCGATCGGCGTTCCGTCCCATCAATGTCCGGCAAGCGGCAAGAATTTCGGCGGGTGATCGACGCAGACAACCGATAGTCTCGGCGCCGCAGGTGATACCCACCCGCACCGCAAAAACGCCCCGAATTGCAACAAACGACCGATCGCTAAGCGAAAACGAAAAGACCCATGAGATCACCTGTTAGCATACGGACTATCCAGTATTTGTGGTCAACGATAGGGTTGGTGTGTTTCATCCTGTTCGTAGGAGAAGCGCTTGGCCAAGAAGAACTTTGGAACAAAAATATGCAGGCAGCAAAAATAGCCTATGCCAACAATAAATATTTGGAGGCTGAGCAGCATGTGCTGGCTGCCATCGAAACGGCCGAGACATTTCCGTCTGAAGACCCCCGTGTGGGCTCGAGCATCGATCTTTTAGCTCACGTGTATAAGGCCACGGGTCGCTTCAAGGATGCAGAATCTCGCTTTGAAGACGCGCTCGAGATTTTTGCGACACGACTTGGCCCGGCTCACCCGTGGACAATGGCAGAGCTAAATAATCTGGCTGGGTTTTATTCCGAATTAGGTCGCTATTCAGATGCCGCGCCTTTGTACCGACTAGCCCTGAATCGCCTGGTAAGGACTCTCGGGCCAAAGCATCCTAGCGTTGCAGTGGTGCTCACCAATCTCGCAGAAATCTACGATCAGCAAGAGCGATATCCCGAAGCGGAAGCTCTATATCGCGAATCATTGTCTATAACACAGGAGACGCTGGGTCCAGGGCATCCCACTGTCGCTGCAACAATGAATAATCTGGGGTTCCATTACAGCGACCAGGATCGATTCGTCGAAGCCAAGGCTCAATACGAAGGAGCCTTGGAAATTCTAAAGAAGTCCACAGGCCTAAGACATCCACTGGCGGCAGCAATTTACAATGGTCTTGGAGTGATTTATCGAAAACAGGCGAGATTTGACAGAGCAGAGAATTATCACAGGAAAGCACTTGAAGTTCTGGATTTGACTGTAGGTTTGGACCATCCTCATGCGGCAGCTGTGCGCCATGAACTAGCGTTGCTATACATCAGGCAAGGTAAGTATGCCGACGCAGAGTCCAACCTTCAACAAGCACTGGACATTCGTGAGCAAAAGTTCGGAACTGAAAACCCAAAGGTGGCCTCGATCCTAGAGAGTTATGCTGCACTGCTGCGAGAGCTAGGCCGTAACAGCGAAGCGGACGAAATGGAGATCCGTACTGAGGCGATACGAAAAAAGGCCAGCGGCTTAGATCTGGCCGATCCGATCCAGTAGATAGACTCTACCTCTTCCAGAAATTCAGAGCACTGTCACTACGCTGGTCAGCACCCAGGACAATCACCCAGACGCCGAGCAACTCGCGGCTCAATCCAATGCGCCTTATGCGCCTATCGGCTGCTCATAACGATCAAAATTGCGCTATTCATTCGCAGACGTTGGGGAGCTTGCTATAGACCCTCACTTCCAAGTGCTCCGGGAAAGGTTTCGCTCGATGTTGAAAAGTTGAGGCCGGCTCTCCCGGGCTCGGAGTACTATCAATCAGTCTAACTTCCACCAGGCCCAAAGTGGAAAGTCACCGCGACATAAGGTCCGTACTGGGTAGCATCATAGGCGAAGGCACCGTCACTGAGGGTCGTCGCCATATCGATGGAATAGTACCGCAAGCCAAATTTTATGGACGTTGTTTCCCAGGGGCGATAATCGAAGCCCCCCGTGACCGACCACTGCAAATCGGCGTCGCTGACCCCAAATCCGCCGATGTCCGCTCGCAATCCGGCAGTCCAACGATCGTTCAGCGTCATCGCCACTCGGGCCCCCACAATCGGGTCGACCCAATCGACGCTACCGCCCAGCGACGTGGCCCCGCCCGGACCCGGTCCGCCGCCCGCCGAAATGTCGACCACCTGTCTGAGATAATTGTAGCGGAGGCCCCCCGAGAGATCGAGCGACCACATATCACCATCGGCGTTGTAGGGCTGATGAATGACGCGGTAGCTGCCCAAGGCATCCACGATATATTGCCGGATGTCGACGTTTACTCCGACATTGATTGGCAGTGGGCCGGGCGTATCGGCATTTCCACCCATATCCAGATTTACGTAATACCCGTCGAGGATAAGCCCGAAATCCCCTTTCCAAGCCTCCACCCGCCCGGAGAGAGCGAAGCTCAGAAAGTCCAGAAGATCGCTGGTATCCATATCAAAAGAGGCGGTTTGTCCCGCAACTGTGGAATCACCGGATATTTCGAAGGGCAAAAATATGTAGGGACTGAAATCCACGCGCCATTCAGAATCGTTGATGCTCGGTGGTGCCATTGGATCAGCGTGAACTTCATCAATAGTAAAAAAACCGATGACAATGAGTAACATTGCCAAAATCGTCCGATTTTCTCTCTTCATGACCCGTTCCCAATGGTTGATAGGCACATATCAGTGCGAACCACTTCTGCCACGGTGGGCACCGGCCGCTATGCGCGCTCTCCCGACATCTCGAAGCTAAAGTTTAAAGCAGCAGCAATCGCGGGTCTACCCATCTATGAAATGTCCGGGTAGGGTCAAAACTCCCCGTACACGACAGGCGTCAGCTATGTCGGAGTTAGGGGTGAAGCACACGAAATCAGCGCGAAATCGGACATCGCGTCTCAAATGTCGTGTTTACACGACGCTTCGAATCCTCGCTAAGACCGCCGCTACATGCGTCAGACGGCGCTGGCCGCTACTCGGACAGCTGAGACCGGGCTCAGACGCACACAGCAGCTTCTACGCAGCGCACAGACACCTGTGTGCCCCCTGGCCGGACCATCAAACAGGTGGCTATCTCAGAAAACGCCCGGATAGTGGGCAGCTAATAGCGTGCCATTGAGGCGTTGTGCCAAGGTTTAGGTCCCACAGATTAGGTCCCTTTAAGGGACATAAGTCATTCCGGTTGCTCTTTTGACGCGACGACTACACGCTCGCGAAACACAACCATTAACAGATTGCAACATCTCAGGCTGAGTTCTAAATCGGGGATCAAACGCCCTTGGGGTGACTGCTATTTCGTACGTCGTTTGGGGAATGTCCGCTGAAGACGACACGGCCATTTTGTGCTGTAGGGATATGCAATGACAAATCGGTTGGCTAAATATCCGCGTCTGTATTTGGCGTTCACGCTTCAGTCCAGGAACCCGATCTTGTCGTCGACGTTCTCCGTGACCCGGTAACCGAGGTCCGTGAGACGGTCCCGGGCAATCGGCGACAAGGTACCGGTAACCCACAAATCGATGCCGCCGGTGAATCCATCGGCCTTGGATTTGTCCATCATGGCTGTCATCACCCGGCTGGCCCGTTCTGACCACACCCCATGATCGAGCGGAAAGGGCATCAAGGCGGAGTTCTTGCTCGACCGTGCTACTGGAAAACCGTAGATGACGGCCAACTGCTTGAGCGGTGCCACAGTGTCATTGTAACCGAGCATGGTCTGAGCGATGTTCATGTAGAACGTAGCGGCTACTTCGTCCTGGGCTTGCAGGGCGGCCTCGATGAAGGTCTCGCGGTTGGCCGCACTGCCCAGGCCGGCCATGCTTGCGGCGATGATCGTGTCGTGGCGAGGCGTGTAGTGGGGATGAGTCAGGAAGCGCTCAACGAGGTTTGGCGGAACGCCCATCGATAGGAGTTTGTTCTCGTTGATGATCTTGAGCCTCGATGGCGGTTCCTCATTCAGTGCATCCGTTAGCTGATCGGCCAGGCGCATACTGCTGAGCACCGTCACCGCCGTAGCGCTGGCGGCCATGGTCGCGGCGCTTACCGACAAGCCGCCAATCGCGGCGGCCCAGCCCAACCGGTTTAGTTCTTTCTGCAGCACTTTGTTGCTGGAGTAGACGTCGCAATGGAACTCTTTGCAGAAGTCCCGCTTCCAGGACGATACGAAGAGCGCCTGCTTGAGACGGGAGTCCTCGCTAGGATCGTGCTCCATCGAGATAGCTTCACTCACGTTGCCGAAGATAGTGCCGACTCCTTCCGGGACCCCCGACACGGTATCGACCGGGTGGGTAATAAGATCGCCGAAGAACTGGAACGGCCGCTTTGCGGCGAGAACCACGGAGTCGCCAACGGCCTCGGCGGTCGATACTTTCTTGAGCGCCGCAATAGCGCGGATTTCCTTTAGTAGCTTGCGCAGGGCCCTGTCACCCGTGACCTCAAAGGTTCCGAAATCCGACTCCACCGCCCAGTGGTGCATGTAGCCGTAAGAGACTACTTTCTCTTGAATTCGGTAATGCGGTCCGACGAGCTCCGCCGGAGTCAGGATCTCCGATGCCTTCCGGCTGCCGGGTATCTCGAACTCTGCGGCGCTCGCCGTAGTGGCGAACATTAGTAATGCGGCGGCAAGAGGTACGTATCTCATTAATCGGCACCTTGTTTTAGATCATTCGAACGGGCTCGGTATGCTGTGGAAGATTGCTTCTATAGTCAACGTCAAAGGCGCTGTCATGTCGTCATTTTGCTAAATACAGGTTCTCGTTATCGAACGCGAAATTTCTGCTCAAGCCTGATCTCGGTCATTCGCCTCTCGGGCACGTTGGTCCGCTTCGGGTCTACCATCGGATTTCGTAAGGAAAGGGCTGTTGTTGTTGCGTAGTGGGTATGTGCGGGAACTCGCGGTAGCGAGTTATCCACATATCCACTACGGGGGCGGTGATTTTTCTTGCATCGCAGGTGCTGGATACGGTGGTCGGCGGCTAACCTGACGCCGACGGGGGTGTGGCTGTTTGGGTCAGTGGTCCGGCTTGCCGGGCTCACTCAAGTTTGAATTGCCGCCCCTGTCACCTGCATCATCCGACGGGTCGACCGGGATGGTGCCGATCGCTGGCGATCGTGGCTCTGCAGGTAGACGAGACCGAAGGATGATCCGAGGGTCCTGTTTGCCAAAGGAGCGATCTATGTTGAACCCACAAGATTTGCAACTGCGTGTCGGTGTTGATGTCGGCTCGCAGTGCCACTCTGTTGCCGTCGGTCTCACGGACGGTAGTCTGCTCGAGGAATTCGAGATCCCGCATACGGCGGCGGGGTTCGGGGATTTCTTCGCCCGCATCGAGGGGCACGCCACGCGCCATCCCTATCCGATTGCGGTGGCCTACCTTGGCAGCTGAGACCGAGCTCTGACGCACACAGCAGCTCCTGTGCAGCGTACAGACGCCCTTGTGCCCCCTTGGCCAGTCCATCAAACGGGTCGCGCTCCCTGGATCAGCTTGGGCAGCTCCCAACATTTATCGTTGCAGTAAGTAGCTGAGCCACGGTTTAGCCCCCACAAATTAGGTCCCTTAAAGGGACCTAATCCATTTCGGTTGCTCTTTTGACGAGACGACAGCACACTCGCAGAAATGCATCCAAAACGGGAGTTAATGACATGGCACATCTCGCGAAACTCAAGTTCTCCGACAAACAGCGCTCTCAGGTCAAAATGACCGTGGAAGAGCGTCTGCGCCATAAGCTCATCGACCGTCTCAAGGAGCAAAAGGAACTCGCAGAAGCGGATCTGAATGGCGTGCCACTCGTCAGGACGCGGCACAAGATGATCAAGGATGAAGAGACGGGCGAGACCAAGCGGGTCCAAGTTCCGAGGCTGATGCGTCGCTGGTGGTGGCAGGATGAAACGGAGGCGGTTCTGCTCGAACTTCGGTACGGCAACAAGCCGATCGCCATTGCCGACAACAAGAGCACGATCGAAGTCGGGGCGATGGACAAGCTGCCCAAGGTCATCGACATGGTGATCGAGGCAGTCTCGGCTGGCGAGTTGGACAAGGTGCTGAAGGCGGCGCTC
>Ga0209987_10002391_pt1 | contig 10419 bp, 11 predicted proteins | sample N074metaG_FD_182134 | JGI IMG/M metagenome (GOLD analysis project Ga0209987, IMG submission 182134) | Deep subsurface microbial communities from Kermadec Trench to uncover new lineages of life (NeLLi) - N074 metaG (SPAdes) (version 2) | ecosystem: Environmental > Aquatic > Marine > Ocean trench... | reverse complement strand
TTTAATGATGGGTCTAGGTGCCTTGGGTGCCGCAGTCGGTATCGGTATTCTTGGCGGTCGGTTTCTGGAAGGTGCTGCTCGTCAGCCCGAACTGATTCCGATGTTACGCACACAGTTTTTCATCGTTATGGGTCTGGTTGACGCTGTGCCGATGATTGCAGTGGGTATCGCATTGTACATACTGTTCGCAGTCGCACCTACTGCTGGTTAGTAATAAGCAACTGAATACAGAGGCACCAGTATGAATATTACAGTCACATTATTCGCCCAATCATTTTCATTCTTCCTGTTTGTGGTTTTCACCATGAAGTATGTCTGGCCGCCCATCATGAATGCGCTGAATGAACGCACGAAGAAAATTGCAGACGGTCTGGCTGAAGCAGAAAAGGGCCATCATGAACTTGAGCTTGCAGAAAAAAGGTCGTCTGAAATATTGCGTGAAGGCAAAGAAAAATCCAGGGAATTCATCGATCTGGGACAAAAGCGCCATGATGAGATTGTTGAAGAGGCCAAGGACAATGCTCGCATTGAAGGTGAACGCATTCTTATAGCAGCAAGAGTCGAGATTGATCAGGAGCGCCAGCAGGCAAAAGATTCACTGCGTGCTGAAGTTTCTGCCCTGGCAATTGCCGGAGCTGAGCAAATTTTGATGAGGGAAGTTGATAAAAATGCGCATAATGAAGTGCTCGATAAAATCAGTGCTAGCCTGTAAATCGACATTTGATAAGCACACTTTAAGGTAAGCGAAGCGAATGCAGGAAAATACTACAGTAGCCAGACCATACGCTCAGGCCGTGTTTGAAACGGCGAGTGAAGAAAATAAGTTAACTGAATGGTCTGAAATGTTAGGGCTACTTGAAACAGTTGTGACTGATGCTCAAATGAAAGCGGTGCTAGGGAATCCAAAGATGGATGCGGCAGCATTATCTGATTTTATACTTGGGGTGTGTGGTGAGGCCTTGAGTGAAACAGGCAACAACCTGGTCAAGGTGCTTGCGGATGCTGGACGGCTGACAATCATCCCTGAAATAAACAAATTGTATGAGCAACTTCGAGCTGAAGCCGAAGGTGTGATTGAAATTAGTGTGATATCAGCCTATGAACTGGCACCAGAACAGCAGGCCACAATCTCAGAGCTGATGGCAAAACGTCTGGGTCGAAAAATTGAAATCAGCAACGATGTCGATGATTCATTAATCGGCGGTGTGGTAATTCGGGCAGGTGACACAGTCATTGATGCATCGATAAGAGGTCGCCTGAAGGCATTGGCGATGCAGATGACGAATTAGTGTTTATAAATTTAATAGCGGTATAAACGAAAAAAAATGATAGATGAGGAATAAGCATGTCCATCAGTGCAACAGAAATCAGTGATCTGATTAAGAAGAAAATACAGGGTCTGGATCTTGAAACCGAAGCCCGTACCGAAGGTACCGTGGTTAGTTTGAAAGACGGGATTGCAACAATTTATGGTCTAAGTGATGCCATGCAGGGTGAAATGATTGAATTCCCCGGCAATACCTTTGGCCTGGCGTTGAACCTGGAACGTGATTCAATCGGTGTTGTGATCATGGGACCCTACGAGCATATCTCCGAAGGTGATACGGCCAAGTGTACACAGCGTATTCTTGAGGTACCTGTGGGCAGGGAATTACTGGGTCGTGTTGTAGACGCACTGGGCAATCCGATTGATGGTAAAGGTGATATTAATGCCACAGAAAGCTCCCCGGTTGAGAAGATTGCCCCGGGTGTTATCGCCAGAAAATCTGTTGACCAGCCTGTACAAACCGGACTTAAATCCATTGATTCCATGGTGCCTTTGGGCCGTGGGCAACGTGAATTGATTATTGGTGATCGTCAGACAGGTAAAACGGCTGTTGCCGTGGACACCATCATCAATCAGAAGGGCACTGGTATTAAATGTGTCTATGTCGCGATTGGGCAGAAAGCTTCTTCAGTTGCAGCGGTAATTCGCAAGCTGGAAGAGCATGGTGCGATGGAACATACCATTGTGGTTTCAGCAAGTGCCTCGGATTCTGCAGCACTACAATTCATTGCGCCTTATGCTGGCTGTGCTATGGGTGAATATTTCCGCGACCTTGGTGAAGACGCACTGATTATTTATGATGATTTAACCAAACAAGCCTGGGCCTATCGCCAGATTTCACTATTGTTGAGACGTCCGCCAGGTCGTGAAGCCTATCCTGGCGATGTGTTCTACTTGCACGCACGCCTGTTGGAACGTGCATCACGTGTGAGTGTTAAATACGTTGAAAAAATTACCAACGGTAAGGTCAAAGGCCAAACGGGTTCACTGACAGCTTTACCTATTATTGAAACACAGGCGGGTGACGTATCTGCATTCGTGCCGACCAACGTCATATCTATTACCGATGGCCAGATATTCCTGGAAACTGACTTATTTAACTCCGGTTTCCGTCCCGCGATTAATGCGGGTCTGTCTGTGTCTCGTGTGGGTGGTGCCGCACAAACCAAGATTATCAAAAAACTCGGTGGTGGTATTCGTCTGGCACTTGCCCAGTATCGTGAACTGGCAGCTTTCGCTCAGTTCGCGTCAGATCTTGATGATGCGACGCGCGCACAGTTGGAACGCGGCCAGCGCGTGATGGAGCTAATGAAGCAGAAACAATATTCCCCACTGAGTATTTCTGAAATGGCTGTCAGTCTGTTTTCGGCTGAATATGGTTTTCTGGATGATGTTGAACTTGAAAAGGTGATTGCTTTCGAGGAAGCGTTACACAGTTTTATGCATAGTGCGCGTGCAGATCTGATGAAGCAGATCGATGAAAGTGGCGACTACAACGATGAAATTGAAGCTTCACTCAAGGAAAGTATAGAAGACTTCAAGAAGAATCATTCGTGGTAAACCCCAGTAATAAATACTGAATTAATTAAAGATGAGACACAGATAAATGGCTTCTGCAAAAGAAGTAAGAACCAAAATAGCCAGTATAAAAAATACGCAAAAAATTACCAAGGCAATGGAAATGGTTGCTGCCAGTAAGATGCGTAAGGCTAAGGAACGAATGAGCGCAGCCAGGCCATATGCTGAGAAGATTCGTAATGTTATTGCACATCTGGGCAATGCTAATCCCGAATATAAGCACTCCTACCTGGGTGAACGTGATCAGGTCAAACGGGTTGGAATCATTGTTGTTTCCAGTGATCGCGGTCTCTGTGGTGGTCTGAATTCAAATCTGTTTCGTGAAACGCTCAATCGCATGAAAGAGTGGAAAGACAAAGACATAGGCATTGATATGTGTTTGATTGGCACCAAAGCAGTTAGCTTTTTTACTCGTGTTGGTGGATCTATTGTCGGCCAGTCGACACACATTGGTGATAAACCAGCGGTTGATGATTTGATCGGTACGGTAAAGATCATGCTGGATCATTTTAATGATGGAAAGATTGACCAACTGTATCTGATTTCCAATAAATTCATTAATTCAATGACACAAGAGCCAATGGTTGAACAACTGTTACCGGTTCAGGCAAGTGATGAAGATGAGTTGAAACATCACTGGGATTACATCTATGAGCCAGATGCTAAGGAAGTTCTTGATCATCTATTAACTCGATTTATTGAGTCATTAGTGTATCAGGGAGTCATTGAAAATATTGCCTGTGAACAGTCAGCACGCATGGTTGCTATGAAAAGTGCTTCTGATAATGCAGGCACATTGATTGATGATTTGCAGCTGGTCTATAACAAGGCACGACAGGCGTCGATTACACAGGAACTTTCTGAAATCGTCAGTGGTGCAGCAGCAGTCTAGTAGGTGGTACTCACAGTTACCTACCTACTAAGAATAAAAGTAGACAGGATATAGAATTTTGGAACTAAAAATTGAGAACATTATTAAAGAGGAACTAAAAAAATGAGTTCTGGAAACATCATACAAATCATCGGCGCCGTGGTCGATGTGAAATTTCCGAGTGAAGCTATCCCCAAGATATATGACGCTTTGCTGGTAAAGGGAGAAAGTGTCAGTACGACGCTGGAAGTACAGCAGCAAATAGGGGATGGTGTTGTGAGAACAATCGCGATGGGGTCTACAGACGGATTAAGAAGAGGCCTGGAAGTAGACAATACAAACGCGCCAATTTCAGTGCCTGTCGGTGAAGCAACATTAGGGCGCATCATGAATGTGCTGGGTGAGCCCATTGATGAGATGGGCGACATCAAAACGGACGAAAGGTGGAGCATCCACCGTGAGGCCCCGAAATTCACAGAGTTGAGCCCTGCAGAAGAATTGCTGGAAACAGGGATTAAGGTGATTGACCTGTGTTGTCCATTTGCAAAAGGTGGCAAGGTCGGACTGTTCGGTGGCGCTGGTGTTGGCAAGACCGTCAACATGATGGAACTGATTAACAATATCGCCACAGAACATTCTGGATTGTCTGTTTTTGCTGGTGTCGGTGAACGTACCCGTGAAGGTAATGACTTCTATTTTGAAATGCAGGAATCTGGCGTTATTAATGTGGAGAATCCTGTCGAATCGAAAGTAGCCATGGTATACGGGCAGATGAATGAGCCACCTGGCAACCGTTTACGCGTTGCCTTGACCGGCCTGACCATAGCAGAAAAATTCCGCGATGAAGGACGAGACGTTCTGTTCTTTGTGGATAACATTTACCGTTTTACACTGGCGGGGACAGAGTGTTCAGCATTACTGGGGCGTATGCCCTCAGCAGTGGGCTATCAGCCAACATTGGCAGAGGAAATGGGACGTTTACAGGAACGTATTACTTCAACCAAGAAGGGCTCGATTACTTCAATCCAGGCGGTGTATGTCCCTGCTGACGATTTGACTGATCCTTCACCCGCCACGACATTCGCCCACCTGGATGCAACCGTTGTGTTGTCCCGTCAAATTGCAGAGTTGGGTATATATCCTGCTGTTGATCCACTGGATTCTACCAGTCGCCAACTGGATCCTTTAACAGTTGGACAGGAGCATTACGATACAACGCGTGCGGTACAGAATATCTTGCAGCGTTATAAGGAATTGCGTGACATTATTGCCATTCTGGGGATGGATGAGCTTTCTGAAGAAGATAAGCTGGCCGTGACACGGGCACGTAAGATTCAACGTTTTCTCTCACAACCATTCACAGTGGCCCAGGTGTTTACTGGAACACCAGGCAAATACGTGCCACTGAAAGATACCATCAAGGGCTTCCAGGGAATTGTTGATGGTGAATACGATCATCTGCCAGAGCAGGCTTTCTATATGGTAGGGAAGATCGAAGAAGCCGTTGAGAAAGCGGAATCAATGAAGGCCGAGGCCTGATGAATTACTACAGGTAGTATTATGGGAAACAATAAATAATGACCATGACAATTCATGTCGACATAGTAAGTGCTGAAATGGAACTTTATTCTGGTTTGGCCGAGATGGTGTTTGTTCCAGGAAAGATGGGTGAGCTGGGTATTGCCCCCAGACATACTCCATTGGTAACGACCTTAAAGCCGGGCCTGGTTCGCTTACAATTACCTGAGAATAAAGAAGAATCATTTTTCGTGTCTGGTGGTTTACTTGAAATCCAGCCACACGTTGTAACCATTTTATCTGATAGTGCCACAAGGACAGAGGATATGGATGAAGCTGCAGTCTTGAAGGCAAAAGAAGACGCAGAGCATGCATTTCTTCACCGTGATGAGGATGTTGATTTCGAGCACGTACAACAGCAAATGGTCGAAGCCCGGGCGAAGTATGAAGCCCTGCAAAAATTACGCGGTCGCTAAAGTCGTTCTTAAGCCTTACCTTAAAGATATACAATCAGCAGTTCTTAAAATTTTTGTTCCATCATGCTAATGATGAAATTAGCATGATGGTTTAATTCTTGTCGACCATCCGGTAGACTCAGTTTCATTATGTCACTAAGCATTATTATTCTTGCAGCAGGTCAGGGAACCCGGATGTATTCCGAGTTGCCAAAGGTATTACATCAACTTGCTGGCAAATCACTTCTGGAACATGTCCATCATACTGCTTCTATGATGGAGTCGCGTGGTATTCATGTTGTCTATGGGAACGGTGGAGAACAAGTTAAAGCTCAACTTTCCCATTTGTCAGTTGACTGGGTTGAACAAGCAGAACAACTAGGCACCGGTCATGCGGTTAAACAGGCCTTGCCAAATATTCCGGATAAGGATCTTGTGTTGGTGCTATATGGTGATGTTCCATTGATCACAAATGAAACTCTTAGTGACCTTGTAAATGCTGCTGAAGAAACCACGTTTTCACTTTTAACTACCTTTGTAGAAGATCCTCGCGGTTATGGTCGTATCGTGAGAAATAAAAATGGTGAAGTATCTCGAATTGTTGAAGAAAAAGATGCTTCAAATGACGAAAAGAAAATTCTCGAAATTAATACCGGAATGATGGTTGCCAATGGCAAGGCACTAAAACAATGGGTAGAAAAACTCGAAGACAAAAATTCGCAGAGTGAATTTTATTTAACCGACGTCATCGAGATGGCGGTTAATAATGGGATAAAAGTAAATACAGTTCAGCCGCATTCAGAGGTTGAGATTCGAGGTGTCAATGATCGTGCACAATTATCAGAACTGGAACGCTATTATCAATTGATACAGGCACATCAGTTAATGCGCAGGGGCATTACCATTATGGATCCGGGACGCTTTGATCTCAGGGGAGAACTGGAGATTGATTCCGATTGTTATATTGATATCAACGTCATATTAGAAGGCAGGTTAAAAATTGGCAGTGGTGTTCGTATCGGTGCGAATTGCATTATTAAGGATAGTGTTATTGATGACGATGTAGAGATATTACCTAACTCGATCATAGAAAATTCTGTGATAGGAAAGGCCTGTCGCATTGGTCCTTTTGCCCGCATCAGGCCGGAGTCAGTACTGAATGAAAAAGTTCATATCGGAAACTTTGTTGAGATTAAAAAATCCGTGGTGGGCAATGGCTCTAAGATTAATCACCTAAGTTATATTGGTGATAGTGAGATTGGAACGGAGACCAATATCGGTGCTGGCACCATTACCTGTAATTATGATGGTGCCAATAAACATAAAACTATTATTGGCGATAATGTTTTTATTGGCTCAGATGTTCAGCTGGTGGCGCCTGTCTCCGTAAGTTCTGGTGCGACCATAGCGGCAGGAACCACGATCACAAAGGATGTTGCCGAAAATGAATTGGCTATGAGTCGTACACCACAGAAATCCATATTGGGCTGGAAGCGACCTGAGAAAAAGTGAAGTGTTAAAAGTGAAACGTGAAGCGTATCATTTCGGATATTGTATGTTACCTGCTTTTATGCTTTCTACCCTTAACTTTTCACTTTTCACGTTATATTGAAGGAATAAATAAAGATGACTTTTGCAACTGCCGATCTCTACGATGAATTTGAAGAAAAGCTTCAAATCGCAACTCCTATGTTTAATGATTACGGTGGTAATCTAAAATTTTGTGGGCCGGCGTCAACGGTCAGGGTGTTTGAAGATAATTCACTGGTTAGAGCAGCGCTTGAAGAGCCTGGTGAAGGCCGGGTACTGGTTGTTGATGGTGGTGCATCATTAAAATGTGCCCTGTTGGGTGATATGTTGGTAGAACTAGGCAAAGACAACGATTGGGCAGGAATTATAGTCTATGGTTGTATTCGCGATTCTGCTGTGATTGCCAATATTGGCATTGGGGTAAAAGCCTTAAATACGAATCCTCGTAAGAGTGTAAAAAAAGGTGTTGGTGAACGTGATGTCGCTGTTAGTTTTGCTGATGTTATTATCAGTCCTGGGGACTATATTTATGCTGATGAAGATGGGTTCGTTGTTTCTGAAGATGACCTGGCAGAAGAGAACTTGTCTGATATGGACTCGGCAGATTAAGAATTAGACCTGCCCATAATGACTGATAATAGGAGATGATGTGATACAGGAAAAAAAATGCTCTGCTCTTGCACTATTGGCCTGTCTGCTGATGTTCTATGCTTTCCCCTCATTTGCCGATGATGAAACACTGTTTAACACAGTAAACTTACAGGCCCAGGCTGAGCGAGAAATTCCAAACGATCAAATGATTGTTTTGCTCGCTACTGAACACGAAGGCTCTGATACTACTGGTCTTACTGCAAAGATAAATTCAGATATGCAGTGGGCGCTTGAAATCATTAATAAATATTCGGCCGTTGAAAGTCAGAGCAAAAGTTATCAGACCTATCCCACCTATAGAAAACAGGTAGTTATTGGTTGGCGTGCGAGTCAGCAAATTGAGATCAAGAGTGAAAATATTGCTGCGTTGACAGAGCTGGTAGGTAAGCTTCAGGAAAAACTACAGGTTAAACAAATGAGCTTTAGTCCGACTACAGAAACCCGGGTCAGAATTGAGAATGAATTAATCGAGGAAGCAATGCAGGCGTTTTTGGCACGTGTTGAAATTGTTAAGAAAAATATGCCAGAGAAAAATCACAGGATCATCAACCTGAATATCAATACTGGCGGCTATCGCCCACCAATAGTTCATGCACAAAGGACAATGATGAATTCTATGGAAATGGCGAGTGCGCCCTCTGTAGAAGCAGGTAAGAGTAAATTAACTGTAACAGTGTCTGGCTCAGTCCAGTATTTTTAAGGCCTTGTTTTCAGGGAAAGGAATTTATATTACACATAAGAACTAACTGCTGTTTTATTGGTTTTAGTATATCGAGTATCCTGTAATTAGATTGAATTGAGAGGATGTCATGAAAAAAATTATCACCTTTGCATTATTACTTATCTCAGTATCAGCCATTGCTGGCGGACGCAATGATCAGGTGAAATATCCTGAAGGCTATCAGGATTCATTTACGCATTACAACACCCAGAATCGTGCCAATAACAAACAAATTGCTGATATGTATGCGAATGAGATAGCAATCAACAGTGTGAAAAGCGGCACCCTTGCTGAAGGTTCGATTATTGTCATGGAGATCCATAAACCAGAAGTTGATGACTCCGGTGCACCAATAGTTGGAGATGATGGACTGTTTATCAAGAAAAAATTTGCCGCCGTTGCCGTCATGGAAAAACGTAGTGATTGGGGTGCAGATTATGCTGCCGATGAACGCGCAGGTGATTGGGGATTTGCCTTGTATGACACAAAAGGCATGCCGAAAAAGAATAATCTTGATTGTGCGACCTGTCATACACCGCTGACGAGTACGAATTTTATGTTTACTTTTCCTAAACTGAAAAGGATGTGAATTATTTTAGTTTTCTTACTATACAAGCCGACTGTCCGCTTTCCAGCGTAAGCAGACATTTGAGTTGTTAGGCGTAAAACAATTAAATCTCCCCAATTTGGATTACATAAAGAAAGAGGAAACGCTTGTAAAATATCTATCGTTTACTCCTAAAAAAATAAATATTTCCCCATACAAGTGTAGGGATGTGCGAACCTTTCTTCTAAGGTATTATCAACAAATATGGTCCATTCAAGGACTGATCATCAACTTATTAGGCATCAAGCGGCGTGAACGAACAGGATCGAAATATTGAAGAACGAACTTTGGAGTCGACGTTCTGCTTTATCGATATAGCCGGCTATACAGCGCTTACTGATGTACACGGTGCACACTCAGCAGCTGATCTTGTACAGGAATTTGGTGCGCTCGTTAATTCAAACGTGGAAGGCCATGGACAAGTGCATGAACTGATTGGCGATTGTGCATTCATCGTATATCCAAATCCAGTTGCTGCCATTCAGTCGTGTGCAGCAATTTATAGAAAAGTAGGGCAACTAAGGGAGTTTCCAGTATTGAGAACTGGTCTTCACCACGGATCTGCACTTTTTAAGAACGGTCGTTATTTTGGTACAACCATCAACTTGGCTGCAAGGGTTGCGGCTCAAGCCAAGGGTGGCGAGGTACTGGCAACAGGCGCAGTTGTCGAGTTACTCAGGGACCACCACGTTGACGAAATTGAGATAATTCATATAGGTCATGTAACTCTGAAAAATATTCCAAAGGCAACCGATTTGTATACTTTGCGTCTATCTAATGTGATGCACGAATATGTTATTGATCCAGTTTGCCAAATGCAGGTAGATAAGTGGCAGGCAATAGGGTCCATCCGGCATCAGGAACAAACGTATTGGTTTTGTTCACTAGAGTGTGTTCAACGGTTTACGAAATGCCCTGATGATTACCTGCAACGATGATGCCAAACCAGCCGATCAATCCTGACACCAGTAATTGTGGGTCTGTTGGCAGGCTGTACACATGTGCCACGGGATGGTGACTTTATTGCCGTCCCTGGTGACTGGGCATTTCATTGTCATATGTCACACCACACCATGAATGCCATGGGTCATAGTATCGCCAATCCAATGGGTGTAAATCAGGCCGGTATTGCTGAAAAGGTTAAGTCACTATTACCTGGTT